>Ga0326597_10009245_pt1 | contig 13236 bp, 13 predicted proteins | sample RVTome_12_FD_203789 | JGI IMG/M metagenome (GOLD analysis project Ga0326597, IMG submission 203789) | Soil microbial communities from uranium-contaminated site in the Upper Colorado River Basin, Wyoming, United States - RVT100D185 | ecosystem: Environmental > Terrestrial > Soil > Contaminated >... | reverse complement strand
AACTAATAGCGAACCAAACCGGCCGATAAAAAAGTGAATCGGAATTCGTATGCCACGAAGCAACATCTCCCATCAGTCCAGACTTGAAGCCTGCGAAGGCTGCGGTGAAAAGGTGCCGTCCTACGCCATCGTCAACGTCGGATCGGCCGGTTAGCCCGCGCGACGCGCGTGATCGAGGAGGGCGCCGCGGAAGAATTCGAGCCTGGCCCCGTTGATTTCCCGCGAACCTGGCCCCGTTGATTTCAAGTAACGAAGATCGTGAATCGCAGTGCGCGAGCCGCGTCGACCAGGCGGTTGTCATAGCTGGCGAGACTGACGACCTGTCCTTGTCTGCGAAGAAAATCCATGGACGCCAGGTGGATTGCGTCCAGAGTCCTAACAGGCTTAGAGAAGGCTTCCAGCGCTCGTGTCAGCACCGGCGGGGAAAGTTCAACCATGGCAACGCGGCTCAACAGAGAGCGCACCTCGCCAGCGTGCGTGCCGCCGAGTTTGCGGGCATGGATGCGGGTCCAGATCTCGTACTCGAGAAGACGGCTGGAGATCAACGGCTCTTGCCAGAGGCTTTCAGGAGGCGAGCGATCTTCGGCAAGAAGATGCGCGAGCGCCACCGAAGTGTCGAGGTAGATCAGCGCTCACCCCTGTCTTGTTCCAGTTCACGTTTTAGCTGCCGAAACGACATCACCGGCTTGCGCGGTGGCACCTCGGTCGACGGCAGCGCGGGCGGCGTGATCCATCCGTGGCGCATGGCGTCGGCCAGCAAGGCGTCAGCCAGCCGCGGGCTCCTACTCTTGTCGGGAGGAACAATTTCCGCCACGACCCGGTCACGGTCGGTCACCAGCACCGTTTCGCCATGCTCCGCCAAGCGCACATATTCGCTCAGCTTGTTCTTCAAGACTTTTAATCCTACGGCTCGCATGGCAAGAAGAGTAGCTTCCTGTAGCTACCTACGTCAAGGACAGACTTGGCGACAGCATTTATCGAGATTAAGTCTGCGGAATCACCGGCAGCAAGAGCTAAGCAGCCTGCTGTGGCCCGAAATGCAGCTTCGCCTTGGCACCAATGTACAAATGTCGTAACGCAAGACCTGACCCCGCTCCCTCGTTTATCGTGGACATCCTCGTGTCGCCGCGGGCGTCGAACGGCAGGTGATCGAAGCATTTCCGCCCGACATACTCCACCAGTTCAACGGCGACATTGGCCGAAGTACGGGCGTTGAAGGAAATTTTGTAACGGACTCGTCCTCGGCCCTTGCCGACCGTGAGCCTCTGGCCAGATTCGGTCGGCAATGTGCCGGTTACCGGCCGCTCACCCGCCGATGGCGGTCAAAGACCGCTTGTCACTCCGGCTACGGCCGCATCCGACCCTGACCCAACGGTCGATGGTTCGAATTGACGATAGCGGCTATACCGGGCATGGTGGGCGCGATGGCCACCCACCTGTAATGGCTGAGGCGCATGGTCGACGACGGGGGATGAATCCGCACACTGATGCAAGAGGCCGAGAACGAGCGCATGCATCTCATGATCTTCATCGAGTTCGCCCGGCCGACGGGACCTAGGCGGCCGATCATCTACGGCGGCTTTCTTCCTCCAGCACCTGCTCCCCGCCGCACGGCGCACCGTCTGGTCGGCGACTTCGACGAGGAGGCGGTGCTCAGCTACACTCAATCCATCAAGGTCATCGCCGGCCGCTCGCCAAAAGTCGCAGCCGCACCGATTGCGAGGCGCTACTGGAAGCTGACGGGCGACGCGACGCTGCGAGACGTGGTGCTCGTGGTGCGCGTAGACGAAGCCCATCACCGGCACGTCAACCATGGATTGGCCAACCAACTGTCCGGCGAGCCCGCCAATCCAGCGCCGGCCGCACCGTACCCGCCGCACGCGGACTCCGCTCTGTGAGCAGCTTGGCATTGCAACGCTCCACGTGGCCGGATCCGCCAAGTGGGCAGGACGGACCCATCTGCGGACGCTGCACACGGCGCAACCAGCCAGTTGCCGAGCCCAAATCGGCACATCGAGCCTTGTGGTTCTTTCTTCTGGGAGGGTCGACGCCCCTCGACAACCGGCCATGCGCTGCCTGTTGATCCTTGCTCATCCCCGCCGCGACAGCCTGTGCGGCGCGCTCTTCGATGCCTATGCCGAAGGCGCACGCCAGGCCGGCGTGGAGTGCCGCGAACTGATCCTGAGCGAGATGCACTTCGATCCCGATGTGCATGCCGTCTCGCCCGAACAGCAGCCGCTGGAGGCGGACCTGGAGAGCGCCCAGAAAGACATTCTCTGGGCCGAGCACTTGGTCTTCGTTTACCCCACGTGGTGGGGCACTTTCCCGGCGTTGCTCAAGGGCTTCTTGGACAGGGTGCTGACGCCGGGATTCGCCTTTCACCATGTTACGCATGACCGGTGGGACAAGCTTCTCAGCGGTCGCACGGCGGATCTGATCACGACGATGGACACACCGCCACTGATCTACCGGTTCCTATATCGGGCGCCGGGACAGCAGGCGCTGGCGCGCGCGACGCTCGGGTACTGCGGCATCCGCAGTGCACGCATCCAGGCCTTTGGCCCAGTGATCGCTGCCAGGGCTGATCAATGCCAACAATGGCTGGACCGTGCCCGGTCCATCGGTTCGCGCCTGGCCACGGGCGCGCTCTCGGCGACTCAGCGACGCACGCAGCGCGCCGCCGCCTGGCTCGCCGCGCTGCGGCTGCAGTTCTACCCGATGACCTGGATCGCCTACACTGTAGGCGCGCTGATGGCCACCGTGGTCGCGCCGTTGGCAATGCCGGCGTACCTGTTGGGCTATGTCGCCCTGTTCCTGATCGAGGCGGCCACCGTGTTTCTCAACGAATGGTTCGATTTCGACAGCGACAGGCTCAACCGCTATGGCGGCCCGTTCACCGGTGGATCGCGGGTGCTGGTGGATGGCCACCTCGACCGCGCGGCCATGCGCAAGGGCATCGGACTGTCGATCTTGGGCGCTGTTGCGGCGATAGCCGCCCTCGTCACGTTCACGCCCGACGCATCCGCCCTCACGTTGGCTACGACCTACGGCCTCCTAACCTTGCTCGCGCTCGGCTACACCGTGCCGCCGCTAAAGCTTTCGCACCGCGGCTTGGGCGAAGTCGACGTTGCGCTCACCCATAGCGCAGGTGCCATCATGGCAGGATTCGTGGCGCAAGGCGGCCACTGGACCGACAGTGCCCCGTGGCTACTTGCGCTACCTCTGGGCCTGGCAGTGCTCCCGTCCATTCTGTTGGCCGGTTGCCCTGATCGGGCTGCCGACCAGGCCGCAGGCAAGCGCACACTGGTGGTCATCCTGGGCCCACACTCAGCCATCTGCCTGGCGATGGCTGCCTGCCTTGCGGCACCCACCGTGGCCGCGCTGTTTTCGTTGACCCGCATGGATACAGCGCCGCTACTGGGCTGGAGCGCCGCCGGGGGTGCGGTGCATGCTGCTTGGCTGTGGCGACGCCTGCACCGTTTGAAGAAAGGGAACCTGCCCGATCGCATAGATGGACCGATCGTCCTAGCGCTGACCTTCATCCTCTGGTTCTGCGTGCCACCCCTCATCGTATTGGCGGGCGGCTCGGGTCATTGACCGCGCTCCAGACGGCAAACTGATATGGCTGTCGATCAGCTGTTCCTGGCACGCCGTGCACGACCTGCCGCATGGGCGTCACAGGTGCAGCATCAGCGCGGCGGAAGGGGGGCAAGTGACCGGCCCAGTGGCGCTCCGTCACTTGGGGATGATGCGGTCGATCAGGTTCGCCGCCGTCTGAGCCATGCGTCGCTCATCGCGCCCCAGACAGAAGCCGCGCTCCTTGTAGACAACTAGCCCTACTTCCGCTATTCGGCGTTGAGTTTGCTGATTTTCGCGCCTCAGCCGATTCTAAGTTTCTGATTGATTGAGTCGGCGCTCGGCGAAGGTGGCCGAAATCGAATGTAGTGAAGACCTTGGTTCTTGCGCATTGGTCATGCACGCGGAATACTGCGTGCATGTTTCTGCGCGCGACGACACGCAAGAAAGACGGCAAGGTTCACCGCTACTGGAGCGTAGTGGAGAACCGCCGAGTAAAGGGCACCCGCGTGGTACAACGCCACGTGCTGTACTTGGGCGAGATCAACGACGCGCAACACGCGGCCTGGTGCAAGAGCCTGGAGGTGTTGGAGGAAGGCGGCGCACGGCGGCGGCAGATGGCGATCTTCCCAGAGGATCGCGAAGCCCCGGAGTTATCGTGCGCGGTGGTGCGGGTCAAGCTCGAGGGGATGCGCCTTGAGCGCGCACGGCAGTGGGGTGCGTGCTGGCTGGGGCTGGAGCTGTGGGGGTGGCTTGAGCTCGATGAGTTCTGGGGCGCGCGGCTGGTGCGCTCGCGCAAAGGTACCGATTGGTTGCATGTACTGAAGACGCTGTCGATCTATCGGTTGCTCGATCCGGGCAGTGAGTGGCGGCTGCACCGGCAGTGGTTCGAGCGCAGCGCCATGGGGGATCTGCTCGGCGAGGACGTATCGATCGTGCAGCCGGACACGCTGTATCGGTGCCTGGACAAGCTGCTCGAACACAAGCGGGCACTGTTCACGCATCTGAGGAGTCGTTGGGAGACGCTATTCGGTGCGAGCTTCGAGGTGTTGCTCTACGATCTGACGAGCACGTACTTCGAGTGCGATGTACCGGACGGGGACGGGATGCGGCGCTTCGGTTACAGTCGCGACAAGCGCTCGGACTGCGTGGCGACGCGGGCGCCCGTCGTAGTGGAAGTCCACCACCCAAGTCGTCGAAGTCTTGAAGAATTCAGACATCGCAGGTCACCCTCCCCAAGAGTTGGCAATTCCCATGACCAGTAGACAGTTGAACGGCAGGTGAGTCATGGGCCACCAGCGGTGCCGAGCCGGAGATCGATTCCTGCAGCTCTCATTGCGTTGGCAACGTCCAGTGCTTGGCGCCAGCGGCTCGCCGAAGCCCTTTTAGCCGTCAAAGGGAAACCGACCATGAGCGCGCAGCTGAAGAAGGCGGTTGCCCACATGGATGACACATCGGTGTGCTTGCCCTCTGCCGTTGGGTGTCAGCCTGCTGGTGATCGCCGCGGGCGTATCCGTCGTTTCAGTCCTGCAGTTCGGCACCGTGCTGCGCAGCCTGGGCGAAAAGGATGATCCCCCACGGCTACTGGACGAGCCTGGAGCGACGCCGACGAGCAGCCGCAACGCTAACTCAGAGTGGTGCAGCGTCGAGTGCGGGAGCGATGCGTCCACGCGGGCAGTTCGTGCGTACTTGACAAGCGTCGGCCGCAGTGCCGGCTGTCATTTCCAAGGAGGCACGTCTGGGTGCGTCTGAGCGTGTGGCACGGGAGCGCCTTTGGGCAAGCGCTTGCAGCGACAGCTGAAGCACATCCCCTTGCTGCCACGCATCGGCGCCGGGCACGATAGACGGCGCCGGAATGCCCTGGCGGCCCTGGCGCTTCTCCGCCCAACTGATACCCATGCGCGGTGCGCTGCGCCACGATAGCCTCATCGACCTGACCATCAGCCGTGAAGCCCACTCATCAGCACCGGGTCACCCAGAGGCAAGGATAGCTTCTGGTCCGTATGCCACGTGTGCCAAGTCTTTCCGTACGTGCCGATCATCTTCTCCAGAACTCGTGTTCGGCCTTCTCTGGAATCCTCGGTGCAACGAGCTCCCCGCTCTTTACCTCATGGCCGTGCCAGAGCTTTCGTTCTTCGCCGCCGAGGGATTCGAACAGGTTCCCGCTGATGATGTTACTCCACCCCCCACGATCTTGCGTCCGCGCCTTTGCCTCGAATATGACGCACTGATTGGTGTCTTCGTTCACCACCGAGCAGTAGTGATGAGCCTCCATCTGCCCTTTCATGTCGCCGTTGTAGAAGTGGAAGTCGTCAATGTAGTCGTTCAGCGCTTCCAGGAGCTGCTTGCCCTGCAATAGCGCGGTGCCCGTTTCCAGAATCCTCGTCTTCGCCTTGGTGTCATCACCCGGTGCCGTCACGTTCGACGGCGAGTTGTGGTCACCGCACGCAACGAAAAGTGCACACACAATCAGCGGGCTGAGACCTTGCAGATGTCGAACAGAATTGATGAACCATCCCCTTGGCGTGCGAGGCGCACACCGGATGGAGTCCGACTTTTGCGGATGTGACACAACGCGTGCGTGCGATAGCGCACTCCGGATGTTGTCGGACTTTCGGTGGGGACGATCATCCATCGTTGCTGGATGCGGTAGCCTCAATGGCGCGTGCGCCACCGCACAGACCCAGGCACGCACCGCCCACTACATTGGGTCATGATCTTCGAACGAGTCAAGACCCCCGGCATTGCCCACGTCGCTTACCTGCTCGGTAACGCGGGAGAAGGCGCAGTAGTCGATCCGCGACGTGACGTCGAAGAGTATTTAACGCTGGCGCGCAAGCACAAGCTGACGATCAAGTACGTGATCGAGACTCACCGCCAGGAAGACTTCGTGATGGGCTCGGCCGAGCTGGCACGCCAATGTGGTGCCTTGGTGATCAATGGGCGTCACAAGGCCTTCGGCCATGGCGACATCCGGCTAGATGACGGCGAGGCATTCGACATCGCCAAGGGCTTGCGCATCGTCGCGTTAAACACCCCCGGTCACACCCCAGAGAGCATGTGTTACGTGGTCTACCTGGAAGACGCGCCCGACCACGCGTGGGCGGTGTTCAGCGGCGACACGCTGTTCATCGGTGAAGCGGGTCGAACAGATCTGACCGACGCTTCGCAAACCGCCCAGCACGCCGGACAACTCTACGATGCCGTGCACGCGAAACTTCTCCCGCTTGGCGACCAGACGATCGTGTTGCCGGCGCACGGAGCCGGATCGGTGTGTGGCGGGAACATTGCCGAACGTGATGACTCGACCATCGGGCTAGAGCGCCACTACAACCCAGTGTTCATACGCTCGCGGCAAGCGTTCGTGCAGGGCAAACTGGACGAACGAATCCCGCGCCCACCTTACTTCCGGCACATGGAACAAGTGAATGCGAACGGCGGGATGGGCCCACTGCTGGCGACCAGCGCGGTACGGGTGCTACAGCCGAAGGAGTTCCAGGCGGAGAGCCGCCGCGGTGTCGTGTTCGATCTGCGATTGCCGGAAGCCTTTGCCGGCGGTCATGTGCCAGGGTCGTACAGCATCTGGGCCGACGGGTTGCCGGTCTTCGCAGGCTGGGTCGCAGAGCCTGGGACGCCGATCTATCTGGTGGTCGACGACGCGGAGACGGCCTTGGACGAGGCAGTGAAGGCGCTCGGACGGGTCGGCCTCGACCACGTCGAGGGGGTGCTCGCGGGCAGCTTCGAAGCCTGGCGCGACCACGGGCTGCCGATGGCCGGTGTGGGCACTGTCGAGGCCGGTCGCGTCGACCAAGTAACCGAGCGGCGCGACCTTCTGGTACTCGACGTGCGAGACGACAGCGAGTTCGAGGTCGAGGGGCACATTCCCGGCGCGTCGCACCTGTACGTCGGGTACGTTGAGAAAGAACTCGATCGACTACATCCGTCATTCGATTCCGATGCCGCGGTGGTCGTCACCTGCGGTGTCGGCCACCGCGCGAGCCTGGCGGCCAGCATGTTGCTGCGTCACGGTGCACGTGACGTGCGCAACCTGCTGGGCGGCATGGACGCGTGGAAACGACTAGATATGCGCATGGACTTCGGCGCATCCGACCATTCGGTGACAACGCCCGACGTCGAAGGCCCGCGCCAATGAGCACGCATCGTCAGTCTGCTGGACCTGTCGCCAAGACCGAAGGCGGTACGTCGCCCTATCTCATTGGAGCGGCGATCGGGCTTCTGAACATCTTCGCGTTCAAGGCATTTCGCAAGGGAATAGGTGTCAGTGGGGCCTACGAGAGTTCGGCGGCGCTGGTGGCGCGGCACGTGGCTCCGGATGCCGCGCACGTCAACGACTACGTCAAGGCCCGCAAGGAGCCGCCCAAGTTCAACTGGGAGTCGTGGCTGGTGCTCGGCACGATCCTGGGCGGCATGGCTGCCGCGCGAACGTTTGGCGGCAGTGCCGCTTCTGGGATTGACGACCGCGCTGGCGCCGAACCGAAGCGCTCGTCGCTTGCCAGCGCTGCCGGCGGCGCGATGCTGATGTTCGGTGCCCGTATGGCCGACGGCTGCACCAGCGGACATGCGCTTTCAGGTACCGCGCAGGGTGCGGGGTCGAGCTGGTTGTTCACGCCGCTGATGTTCGGGGTCGGATCGTTTCTAGCGAGACGAGCGCGCGGCGCTCAGCGTCGAAGCAAGGACTTACGATGGCAGAAATGAACAAGTTCACGCAGAGCGCGTTGGGCTTGGCGACCGGCATCGTCTTCGGCGCCCTGTTGCAGCGCGGCGGCTTGGCCGACTCGCGGACGATCGTCGGCCAGTTGACGGGCGACGACAACCGCGTTGCCAAGACGATGGGCACCGCCATAGCAGTTGGCGCACTTGGCCACCGCCTACTGCGTCTGCGCGGCCTGACCACGGTCGACCCGAAGCCGATGAACCCGGTCGGCCTGGTGGGAGGCGCGGTGCTATTCGGGGCAGGCATGGCGGTATCCGGCTATTGCCCTGGCACAGCAGCAGCGGCGGCTGGCAGCGGGCGCCGCGAAGGAGTGTGGGCAATGGCAGGCATGTTTGCCGCGGCGGCCGTCTTCGTCGCGACGTACCCCCGACTGAAGAAGGTGCTCGAGGTCGGAACCCTCGGGCGCGTCCACTTGTTGGGCGGAGATCCTGCACGCCCCGCACCGCCACCGCTGGATGCAGTAGTTCGACCGCGCGCGGCTCGAGACACCGGCTTACAAGCAGAGCCACTTCAACCTCAGCTGAACGCAGGAGCGCGTGGACGTTGACCAGTGTCCCCAGGAAAGCATCGCTTGCCGTTCCGTGGCCGCTGGAAAGCAGCATGCCAGGCCCGTCAGGGGCCGACCGAGGCCAAGTCCGGCGGCAGCAAGTCTGCCGCTCGCGAAAGCCGTTGAGGGGCCGAGCGCTGTCGGGCGTCGATTCCGTGCAGCGGAAGGTCGACTCAGGGTCGACGGGGTGGACCAGCCCGCGTGTGCGCGCCACTCACGTCAACGCGCAGCGATGGTGACGAACCTGATGCAGTCGCCAAGCTGCAGGGCATGATCCGTGGCTCTGACTTAAGGACGTGCTCGAGCGGCTGCTCTCCGAACAACCGCATCGACGAACTGTCGGCGCACCACGGAAAGCCGGCGGGCTGACCACCCGCACAACGATTGACGCCCTCGTCAAGATGGCGTGACAAACCGCTGACCCACATCCCGTACAAAGCTGCCTTGACCCTCCGAAGAAGTACACACGATGGACCACCCAATCTGGACCGACTTCTTCATCTATGCGGCTGCAGGCGCAATGCTTGGCATCGCGCTCCTGTCGGTCGTCATCTGGTCGATCCGGCGTCACCACGATCCGAAGCTCGCGATCGAGAGCGACGCGCCAATCGACAAGCTGATCCACTCACTGGCCGGACTGACCTTGAGCACAGTGGTGCCGGGCAACTCGGTCAATGTCCTGGAGAATGGCGCATTCTTCGACGTGCTGTTGCAACGCATCGCATCGGCGCAGCACTCCGTGCACTTCGAGACCTTCCTGTGGAAGGATGGCGTGCTCGGCCAGCGGCTCGCCGAAGCGCTGTGCGACAGAGCGCGTGCCCACAAGCAAGTGCGCGTGATGCTCGACGCGGTGGGCTCAAAGGAAGTGGGCAGTGCCGTGGTGCAACGCATGCGCGATGCCGGTTGCCGAGTCGAGTTCTTCCACGGATGGGCAATTCGCCACCTGGGCGTGATGAACGACCGCGATCACCGCAAGCTGTGTGTGATCGACGGCCGTGAAGCATTCGTCGGTGGCCACTGCATTGTCGACAATTGGCTCGGTGACGCGCAGGACCACCAGCACTACAGCGACCTCAGCGTACACCTGCACGGTCCGATTGTTAACAGCGTGCAATCCGCCTTTAGCGAGAACTGGACCGGCAAAACCGGCGAAGTGTTCGTTGGCGACGATGTCTTCCCTGCCCTCCAGCCGGCCGGCGAGGTGTCGATTCACGCAGCCTACCTCAAGCCCGAGGGCTCGGCGCCGGCGGTGAAGCTGCTGCACCACACTGCGATCTGCATGGCACGCAAATGCATCCGCATCCAGAACCCGTACTTCATTCCCGAGCCCGAGGCGATCGATGCATTCGGGCAGGCGGTGGCGCGCGGGGTGGACGTGCGGGTGATGATGCCCTCTACCGGCGGCTCGGACAACCCGATGGTGCAGCACGCCGGGCACCGCAACTTCGAGAAGCTGCTTCGCTGCGGTGTGCGTTTGTTCGAGTACCCGCACACCCTACTGCACCAGAAGGTGATGACGATCGACGGCGTGTGGAGCGCAATCGGTTCGAGCAACTTCGATGATCGTTCGTTCGAGACCAACGACGAGATCGTTCTGGGTATTTCCGACGCGGCCACCGCAGCCCGGCTCGTCGCGGTGTTCGACAAGTACGCGCCGCATTGCACTGAGATCGAGCTCGAGGTCTGGCGAAAACGGGGCCTGTGGCACAAACTGAAGGACAACGCTTACTATCTGCTCAACGAGATCATGTAAACCCAGCTGGCACCGACGTGCAATGCGCCCCGCATAGGAAGTCACGTCGACCGCTGCATGCGGTAGCCCACAACGACCTGGGTCCGAACTGCGCCTGGCCGAGTTGGTAGCGCCGTACCATTAAGCCTGCTTGCACCTGCACCCTTCCCTCGACAATCCGGGCGGAGGGCTGCTGTCCGCCAACCAATTCAGGGCAGTGAGTGTCACGAGTGGGTCGGAAGGGGGAGTTCGTCAGATCGGCAAGCTGCCTTCCACGCGATTGTCGGCTGAGCGGCAGGTGACCGGCGCATTGCCGACGGAGTCTGGCCGCAGGCCCAAGGTCAGCTGTGGCCGAGGAGCAGACATCTCGCGCAAGTCATGGGGTCAAGCCTTACCTTTCGCCGCGACCGGACAAAACGCAAGATCTACAAGCACTGCAGCCCTCGGGTGGGGCTCGGTGGTGATCACAAATCTTCGCTACATCGCAACCGAAACCTGCGCGCCGACATGAACGTAGCGCTCGGGCGCGCAGGTGAGGATGATCGTTTGCATTTCCTGGCTTGCTATCCGCAGAACAGCGCCCATCGATTCGAGGCGCCCCTCGTCGGTCGAGCCGAGCGCGTCGTCGAGCACCAGAGGAACGCCACCGTCTTTGCAAACCATCGCTGCCGCCGCCAGACGCACGAGCAGCCCCATCTGTTCCCTGGCACCCGTGCTCAGTTGCCCGAGCGACACCGTGACGCCGTCCACCGTGCGGTTGACGACCCGCAGGTTGTCGTCGACCTCTACCCGCAGCGTCGGCCCGAACACGTGACGCCCCAAGCGTTCGATGCCCTCGCGCAGCGGGGCCACGTAGGCCCTGCGCATCGCCTCGCGCTCGGCGCGCAGCGTTTCGTAGAGTAGCTTCGCTGCCGCCGCGCGGCGCAGCAGTCGATCCAATGCATCCTTCGCCTCGAACGCGACGCGCTGCGCCTCGGCCAGTGCTTCGGCCAGGCCTTTGTCGCCGACCAGAGCGAGCTTCGTTCGCAGCGCGATGAGCTCGTGATCTTGTTCCTCGCACTGCTCGCGAGCGTGCTTCAACGCAGAAGCCGATGTGTCCAGGATTGCCTTGGCCGACCCGGGATCCGCGTTGCCTAGACAGCCTTCGGCGACCCTCAAGTTCTCGAGCGCGCTCTTCGCGGCGGCTTCGGTGGATGCAAGCGCGCGGGCTAATTCGTCGTCGCCGCAGCGCTTGCGTTCGCCTTCGAGCCGCTCTACGGCAAGCGCGTGGTCCTTCTTTGCCTGGTCGAGCAATGCCGTATTGCCGGCATGCTGTTCGCGGCATTTGGCGTGATGCTCCTGCACCTGGGCAAGAACGGTTTCGGCGTCCTTCAGAGCCTTCCTTGCCTGCGCCGCCGCCTTTGCGCTCGACTCCAACGCCGTCTTCGCCTCGACTGAAGTCGCCGGCAGCGCGAGCTCGGAATTGCGCGCGGCGGCATAGGCGTGCACTTTTGCCTTTGCAGTCTCGACGCGCGCCGCAAGCGCTTCGCGGGTCAAGTCGCGCAGGTGTTCCTTGGCGATGCGGTCGCGATCGGCGAGCGTGCGTTTCGCGTCCTGCAGGGCGGCCCAAGCCGATTCGGCTTGCTCGGGACTGCCGACACCGGCCCTGGCGCACGCTCGGGTGAGTGCGTTTTCCGCATCGCCGACCGCCTGTCGCAGGCTCTCGGCGCTCGTGCCCGGCTCGACGCGCAGTGCGACGATCTCGGCAATCGTCGCGACGACGGGTTCGCTGACCGGGAATACGCGCACCTCGCCCGCACGCAGCAACAGCGACTCACCGTCGATGGCGGCATCGAACGGTTTCAAAGCTTTGACGGTGAATTGCGCCGAGGCGGCACTGAGGATTCCCTGCTGCGTTTTCAGATCGACCTCGGCCACGCGAATGTTTGTCCGCAGCTTGTCCGTGATCTTGCTGGCGGCGACGATTGCACCGGCCGCAGCGGCGCTGGCATCGGCCTTGCGGATATGGTCGAGCCGTTCTTGCATGCGCACGAGCTCGAACTCTTCGTCGCGAAACTCGAGGTCCGCGCGCCGCAGTCGCTCTTCGGCATCGCGCTGGTTGGCTGTCGCGCTGGCCGTATCCCGCGTGTTCCTGGCGCCGTTCAGTGCCTGCGCCGCTGCCGCGAGCACCGCGTTTGTGTTGGCGCACTGTGCCGTCAGGTCGGCCTTGGGGGCATGGATGGTGAGCAGGGTCTCTCGGTCTTTGTGGAAGCGCTTGAAATAGGTGAAACTGTGCTCGCCGATCTCGACCTGCGCTTCGACTTCGGAACCCACGTCGCGGTTGACCGGCTTGGTGAGCCGCCCAAGGCAAGGTAGTGGTAGCGTCCTTCCTGCAGGGCTTGTTCGGCAGCGGCAACCCGGATGACAGCCGGATTGTCCCGATCGGGAGAGAGCCGATCGACGATGCCGTGGCCGACCATCACACGAAGAACGCCCGGTGTCGGCTGCAGGCCCGAGGCCGCGGCGGCCACGAGATCCGTCAATGGCCGCTTGGACGTCCAGGGCGCGCCGATCACCTCGATGCCTGCTCGGACTTCCTGCGGGCAACCGGGAGCGTCCAGAACATGAACGTGCGCGGGGCGGCGATCCTTCCACCGTTTGCTATTG
>Ga0326597_10009244_pt1 | contig 13238 bp, 12 predicted proteins | sample RVTome_12_FD_203789 | JGI IMG/M metagenome (GOLD analysis project Ga0326597, IMG submission 203789) | Soil microbial communities from uranium-contaminated site in the Upper Colorado River Basin, Wyoming, United States - RVT100D185 | ecosystem: Environmental > Terrestrial > Soil > Contaminated >... | reverse complement strand
GGCCTCCACAATCGAAATGTCGGAAGACGTGTACGCCGAATCTTTCCCCAAACCGTCGCGACCGTTGCGGCAATCCGCTCGGGCTGTTTCTGTTTGAACCGGCGGATCCAGTCAGCGGCTTTCCAGTCCGCCGATCCGCGTGTGTGAGTTTGGAGAACCAAGTCCTCTAAGCATCAGGGGAGCTTTCATATATATGGCTAAAATCCTCGTTGGTGGAAATTCGTTGGAGATCAGGTCAACTCTGGCCCTCTTGCTGGAGTTCGGAGGTCATGGCTGCTCAACTGCGGCCAATTTCGAAGAAGCAGCCAGTCTGCTGCGGGAGGGCGCTTTCGATCTAGTGCTGGCGGGCTACGGGGAGGACACTGCCTCTAACGTATCGGCAAGGTACTTAGAGCTAGTTTCGCTGAAGACCCCCGTGATCTTCCTCAGCGAAATGGCTGCAAGGTTTGAGATGATCGATAACGGAACTTTCGTCGGCCCTCCCATTCCCCTGGATCTTTTGGTCTTCGTCCAGTCCGTTCTTAAGAAAAGGCTCGAACGGCGCAAGGGGCCCTGGCCGCAAAGGGAATACAACCTTGGCGCCCCGCTCGTTTCGAAGAAACTCCGGATAAGTCAAACTCCCCGAATCGCGACGTGAGCGGAGAGGATGAAGTCCGCCGGCTGCGAAGGAAACTAGAGGATAGGAATCCCGGTTGATAGGACTGGGGTGGCCAGTAGGGTTTGGAAACAAGGTGAAGCTTATCCGGGGGGACAGCTTCCCCTTCGTTTCCAGATAGGGGGTCCGGAAGCCAGGGCCGCTTTCATAAAGAGAGACAGCCGAATTGGCCGCATGGTCATTCCCTATTATGTTCGGCATGCTCTTTCCAGGCGCAACTATGGCTTCCGGAGGCTCCCCCGAATGCTTGGAGCTTTCAAAGGCCCCCATCTCGAACTCTGCAGCCCAATCCGATGCGCGAACCTGTATAATTCCCCTTTCGGGTTGAAGAGGCTGCGAAATAACGGAACGAAGTTATGAAGAAGGACTCGGAGCCCCGCTTGATTGTTTCGCCGCAGTTTCTTCGAGACTGGCAGGAAAACCCGCCGCATTGGACATCTTTACGATATCTGGCGATTTGCCTTCTTGTTGCGGTCGTCTACACCGTCGGCGGCAAGCTGGCGCTGATGCTTGCCTTTCTGCATCCCAGCGCATCTCCCGTTTGGCCTCCCACCGGGATCGCCTTCTCCGCTCTTCTTTTGCTCGGATATCGTGTTTGGCCCGCTGTTTTTGCCGGTGCCTTTGTGGTCAATCTGACAACCGCGGGCACCGTGGCAACCTCCGTGGGCATCGCTCTCGGGAACACGGCCGAGGGTCTGCTGGGCGCTTATCTGGTGAACCGGTTTGCGAGCGGACTCCGGGTCTTCGACCGCCCACAGACCATTATTCGATTTGCCGTCCTCGCCGGCTTGCTGAGCACCGCCCTGAGCGCCACCGTCGGTGTGACTACCCTGGCGCTCGGCGGGTTTGCCGCTTGGGCGGGCTTCGGTTCGATCTGGCTGACTTGGTGGCTCGGGAACGCTGCCGGGAATTTGATCGTGGCTCCGGTATTAGTCCCCCTTTGGATTGCCAATCGGATTCCGCGCTGGGATCGGTTTCTAGCCTTGGAAGCAATGGCTTTAACCGGAGGACTGGTCCTTTCCACTTGGATTGCCTTCGGACCGCTTGCCAGTATTGACAGCGCTATAAAATACCTTTGCATCCCTTTCCTCTTCTGGGCAGCCTTCCGCTTCAGTCAATGGGAATCGGCCATGGCCGTCCTGCTATTGGCCGCCGTTGGAATTACCAGTCTTCTCTACAGCCATGTTTTTCAGGGGCAAGCAATCGCGAACGCGTCACTGTTAGTAGTGGAGGGATTTATCGGCGTCATGAGCGTGATGACGCTCTCGGTAGCGGCTGTGGTCGCGGAGCGCAAGCGCGCGGAGCAGGCGCTGCGGAGGGACCGGGACAACCTGGAGGGACGCGTCGCGAGCGATGCCCTGCAATTGGCCGTCGCCGGAGTCCAGGTCCGCCAGACCGAGGCGATCCTGGCGCGCGCCCAACAGATCGCCCACACCGGCAGTTTCCGCTGGGACGCCGTCGCCAACCGGGTCACCTGGTCCGACGAGCTGCATCGCATCTATGGCGTGGCCCCCGCCGAGTTCACTGGCTCCTTCGAAGCATTCCTTGCGTATGTGCATCCCGATGACCGCGCCGAGGTCCAGGCCGCGATCCAGCGCGCCGTGCAGGAAGGTCAGCCCTTTCGGATGCGGGAACGCATCATCCGGCCCGACGGTGAAGTCCGAACCTTGAATTCGATCGGCGAGGTAGTCCTGGACCTATCCGGCCAAGTCGTCGAGCTGATGGGTGTCTGTCGCGACATCACAGAGGAGGAGCGAGCCGAGCAGGCTCTCGCCAACCTGGCCGCCATCGTGGAGTCCTCCGACGATGCCATTATCTCCGAAGATTTCAGTGGCGTTATCAAGACCTGGAACCAGGGAGCCGAGCGGCTCTTCGGCTACAGCGCGGCGGAGGTGATCGGCAGGTCGGTCTCGATCTTGTTTCCGGTGGACAGACAGATGGAAGCGGCCCAGATACAAGAGCGGATCCAGCGCGGAGAGCGACTGGAGCACTACGAAACGGTTCGCCTGACCAAAGATGGACGCCTCGTGGATGTCTCCGTGCAATATTCTCCTCTTCGCGATTCCAAAGGCGAAGTGATTGGCTCCTCCAGGATTGTGCGCGACATATCTGAGCGGCGCGCGGCCGAGGCTCAGGTTCGCCGCAGCGCCGTTCTCCTGGCGCGCGCCGAGCAGATCGCCCGCACAGGCAGCTTTCACCGGGACCTCATCCGAAATCACGTGACTTGGTCTGACGAGATGTGCCGCATTTGGGGAAGAAAGCCTCCGGCGGACGGAAGCGGATTTGACGGGGTGCTCTCCCACGTGCATCCCGATGACCGGGCCGAAGCCAAGGCTGTGTTCACCCGGGCTCTCCAAGACGGGCAGCCCTTCCAGTTCCGTTCCCGAATCCTACGGCCGGATGGCGAGGTTCGCGTGATCGGCACCATTGGCGAGCCCGCTCGGGACGCAACGGGTCGAGTAGTCGAGATACAGGGCGCCTGCCGTGACATCACCGAGGAAGTTAAGGCCGAAGGGGTACTCCAGGACATGGCCGGAAAGCTCATCAGCGCGCAGGAAGAGGAACGCAGCCGCATCGGGCGGGAACTCCATGACCATCTGACCCAGAGGGCGGGCCTGCTGGCGATCAAGCTTGATGAACTGCGGACCGATCCCTCGATTTGTGATGTGGCCTTTTTCGACCGCCTGACCGAACTGTCGAATCACGTCAATAGCCTGACCAATGATATTCACTCCCTCTCGCATCGGCTGCATTCTTCAACGCTCGAATACCTGGGCCTCGTGCCCGCTTTGGAAAATCTCGTCGCTGAGTTTTCTAGACTGGCAGATTTCCGGATCGAGGTTTCGTTGGATCCTTTGCAGGCACGACTTCCGGCCGATCTTGCGCTCTGCCTCTTCCGCATCGCGGAGGAAAGCCTGAACAACTGCGCGGCGCACAGTCGTGTAAAAGCGGCTCGCTTGACCCTGGCCGCAAATGAGCAGGGAATTCGTCTCACCGTCGAGGACATGGGCGTGGGCTTTGATCCGGCAACCCTCAACGGAAGATCGGGCCTTGGTCTGATCAGCATGCGGGAACGGCTCCGCTTGGTACAGGGCTCGATTCGCATTGGCTCTGCCCCCGGCCGCGGGACCCGAATTGAAGCGTGGATTCCCAGCAGGAGCCTCCTCCTGGTGGAGGACAACCCGGGCGACGCCGCCCTCCTCCGCCGGATGGTTTCAGTGATGGGCGAGTATTTCCGCGTCACACATGTGACTTGTCTCGCGCAGGGGTTGGAGTGCCTCCGCAAAGGGGGCGTCGATGCTGTCCTGCTGGACCTGGGGCTTCCCGATAGTCAGGGACTAGACACGCTGACCCGTGTTCGGGCCCAAGCTCCCCACGTTCCGATCATCGTGATTAGCGGCCAATCCGATAGAGAAACCGCCCGGCTGGCATTGAGCCAGGGAGCTCAGGGTTTCATCGCTAAGGAACAGGCAGAGGAGCAACTGTTGCAACAACTCGGCCGGACTATCTTGTCGGAAATCGGCCGCGCGCCGGACGAACAGACCGTCCAAAGGGCCGAGGCCGAAGTGGGCACAGCTTGATCGTGAAAGGACTGCCTCAACATCTGCGGCTGAGTTCGGCGCGCTCGGCCTAGTCTGACGGGTGCTTGTTTACAGATAATGTTGCGCATGAGGGAGGATTCGGTGCTTGCAATGGAACCAATGGAACCGAAGGAACCGAGAGAACCGAAAGAACCGAGTAAACCGGGGCGATTGCCGCAGATCGTCCTGGCCGAAGATCAGGAATACGTCCTCGCGGCGATCTCTGCGTTCCTCCAGGAGCGCTTTAAGGAGCGCTATGAAGTCGTTTGCACGGTGAGGGACGGAACGTCATTGGTAAGCGAGGTGCTGCGACTTGCTCCGGATGTCGCGGTGGTGGATATCACCATCCCTGGACTGAATGGACTGGAGGCTACCGCCGAACTGAACAAGAGGGACTGCGGCACAAGGATTGTGATCCTGACCATGAATTGGGAACCGGAATTCTTGCAGGCGGCTTTGGCCGCCGGAGCCATCGGCTACGTGCTCAAGCATCGCATGGTATCCGATCTTCCGAACGCCATTGACGCCGCACTCCAAGGCAAGCGCTTCATATCCCCAACGGTGCAGCGCCAGGAAAGTTCCAGGCTTTGACCGATTCGTGCGGCCCGCCTGCGGCGATCGCTCTGTCGGGTACCCGACAGACGGAATCGTCTTGCCTCATGTAACTGAGAGTTGTGCGTTTCACGAATCCTACCTGGAAAACCCTATCCGACCAGGGACTATGGTAGTCTGTCGCAAGTGAGGGAGGTTGTTCGTGAACCTAGGAAGGGTGGTATGGCTGACAAGCTGATTACAGTTCTGTTGGTGGAAGACAATCCTGGAGACGCCAGCCTCATTCGCCGGATGCTTTCCGAGATCAGCGGGCATTTCCAGGTCACACACGTTACCAAACTTTCGGAAGGTCTGGAGCAGCTCCGGAAGGAAAAGGAAGATGTTGATCTGGTGCTCCTGGATCTCGGCCTTCCCGACAGTTCTGGATTGGAAACCCTGACCCGCACCCGCGCCCAAGCCCCCCATGTGCCGATCATCGTTATTACCGGCATGTCCGAGAGAGAAACGGCCGTAAAGGCGCTGGGTCAAGGGGCCCAGGACTTCATCGCCAAGGAGCGCGTGGACGTGCATCTGCTGACCCAAGCTGTCCTTCGGTGTGTGGCCCGTACCCAGAACCATAGCTAGGTAAGCGAGACTTCTCTCCCCGATCTGTCTACTTTCGAGTCGCTCAACGACAATATGTTCTGGGCTGGAGCAACCCATTTAGGAAGATATTTCACTTCACCCCCAGCCCGGCACGGCGAGCGTGTTCATTGAAGCGATCTGTGAAAGTCGCTCAGAGTTCCAGTGCACCGAATGTTAAAAGAGACGCAAGAGTTTCCTCCAGCACAAGAACCGGTGGAGGTCGAATGACTTATAGACGAAATCGGGTTGTCACGATGACCGTGGGGACGCTGCTACTCTGCTTTCTCAGCACCCTCCACATCCAGGCTGCCGCTCAAGCCCCCCAAGGAAGAGATGCACAATCGCTCAGAACGCTGACCCTGGAAGAGCTCGCTGAAATCGAGGTGACCTCCGTCGGCAGGAGGCCGGAGCCGCTCTACCGGGCGGCGGCCGCCGTCTACGTCATCACCCAGGAAGAAATCCGGCGGTCCGGTGCCCGCAGCATTGCCGAAGCGCTGCGCCTTGCTCCCGGGATGCGGGTCGGCAGAACCAACGGAAACACTTGGACGATCAGTGCCCGAGGGTTCAACGGCAGCTCCAACAAGATGCAGGTTTTGTTCGACGGCCGCATCCTCTACTCCCCTCTTTTTTCCGGAGTCTTCTGGGATGTACAGGACTCCGTCATCCTGGAGGATATTGACCGCATCGAGGTGATCCGCGGCCCCGGCGCGACGCTGTGGGGCACCAACGCCGTCAATGGCGTCATCAACATTATCTCGAAGCGGGCGAATGACACGCAGGGAGGACTGTTTGTGGCCGGGGTCGGCAGCGAGGAGCGCGCCTTTGGCGGGATTCGCTATGGCGACAGGGTCGGCGACCGCGGCTTCTATCGCGTATTGTCGAAATACAACTACACAGACTCCCTCGCTTTTCGTGACGGCCGCAGTGCCGCAGACCCTCTCCAACGAGGCTTCGCTGGATTCCGCACCGATCTGGAGCTTTCCACCGCTGACCAGCTCAGTCTGGAAGGTAATATCTATCGTGGCAACAGCCGGCGCTTCGCGCAGGACGACATTGATACGCGCGGTGGAAACCTGACGGGCCGCTGGTTGCACCGGTTCAGCAATTCCGAACTCGAGATCCAAACCTACTACGACCGCACTTCGCGCTCGATTCCGCCAACCTTTGACGAGGTGCGCAACACCTTCGACATTGACATGCAGCATCATATCCCGGTCGGCGAGCGCCACCAGATCGTCTGGGGATTGGGCTATCGAAGCAGCAGTGACAACACTCGTGAGTTTCCGATCTTGAGGTTCGAGCCTCCCGACCGCACCCTGAACTGGTTCAGCTTCTTCGCCCAGGACGAGATCATGCTGGTGCGTGACCGCTTGCACCTGATCGTGGGGTCCAAGCTGGAGCGCAACACCTACACAGGCCTCGAAGTCCAGCCAACGGCCCGGCTGGCTTTGACGACCACCAACCGGCAGTTGCTTTGGGGCGGCGTTTCCCGCGCGGTGCGGATTCCGACCCGCCTGGATGTAGACCCGATCATCTCCACCCCGCCTGTGACCATTCTGGGGAACAAGGACTTTCTCTCCGAAGAGATGATCGCCTACGAAGTAGGCTATCGGTGGCAGCCCTACGAACGGCTTTCCTTCGACCTTGCGACCTACTTCAACGATTACGATCGCCTGCGCAGCCAGGAGGCCCCGTTGATCCCGGGCGATGCGATTGTGTTGGGTAATACACTGCAAGGGCATTCCTATGGGCCCGAGATCAGCACGCTGGTTCAGCTTCTTCCGGGGTGGCGGGTGCAGGCCTCATACAGTAACCTCCAGGTGCGCCTGGAGCCAAAGCCCGGCAGCCGCGACATCGCCGGAGGCCGCTCGGAAGCGAATGACCCGAAGAATCAATTTTCGTTTCGCTCCATGATGAACTTGCCGCACGGCCTGGAGCTGGATTTCTGGCTACGGCACGTCAGTGCGCTGCCCAATCCCATCCCAGACGGCCTTCCCAGCTACACCACGTTTGATGTCCGTTTGGGCTGGCGGCCCACGGACCAGTTGGAGCTTTCGATTGTCGGACAGAACCTCCCCGACGAGCGCCATGGCGAGTTCCGAACCACGGCAACTCCGGAGGAAGTCCAGCGCGGAGTGTACGGAAAGATCAGGTGGAGCTTTTGATACAAAGGACTACAGGGACGGTTTGGCGGCACGCCTCGGCGGGCAGCTCTCATTTCTTTCCGTCCGCCTTCCTGTCCCCTCTGACGTGTCTCGCGCATTTCCTGCTCCTTGCGGCACTAGCCTCTCCTCACCTCCAAGCCCAAGTTTCATTGGAGTATCAGGTAAAGGCGGCCTATCTGATGAATTTCACCAAATTCGTCGAATGGCCCGCCTCCTCTTTCTCCGCCCCTGACGCTCCGATCACCATTTGTATTCTCGGCGATGACCCGTTCGGTCCCGCTCTGGACCGGATGGTCGAGAGCGAAAACGTGAATGGCCGCCCAATAGGAACCCGGCGATCCGTGCCGGAGGCCGATCCGCAAGGGTGCCATGTTATGTTCATTAGCCGATCCGAGCGGACGGGAATGGAACAGATTGTTTCCCGCCTGCGCAATTCTAGTGTCCTTACCGTCAGCGAGGTGCCCGGGTTTGTGGACGCGGGCGGCATGATCGAGTTCGTCATCGAAGAGGGGAAAGTCCGGTTCCATATTAATGTCGCGGCGGCCCAGGCCGCCGGCCTGACACTCAGCGCCAGGCTCGTCAGAGTGGCTACTTCGGTCAGAGGTCCGCAACCTTAGGAAGAGCAATGCGAGCGTTTCGGGACCAGCCAATTCGTCGGAAACTCCTGCTCATCATCATGGTGACGAGCAGCGTAGTGTTACTGCTCGCTGGCATTGCCATCATTGCTTATGACTCGGAGATCTACCGGACCTCTGTGCGCGACGATCTGGACGCCCTGGCCCGAATCGTCGCCGACAACACCACCGCTGCGCTGACCTTCGAGAGTCCGCAAGACGCACAAGAAACACTAGCCAGCCTCCGCGCCCGCCCGAGCCTTGTCCAGGCATGTATCTACTCCGTTGATTCCAGGGTATTTGCGCGATACGCCCGGCCGGGAGGTCCATCCCAATGCCCCCCGGTGGAGCCGGATTCGGAAATCGTTACCGCGGGCAGTTTGCTGCTGTTCCGCCCGATTGTGCTCGGTGACACAAGGTTGGGCACTCTCTATTTTCAATATGACCTTGCTCCTGTGCTCGCCGCGCGTCTGCGACTGTACTCCGGCATCGTAGGAGGCATCACTCTGGGGGCTTTGCTGGTGGCGTTGGTCCTTTCATCTCGCCTCCGGCGGCTGATCTCCGACCCCATTGTCGGCCTTGCCGAGCGGGCACGAGCCGTCTCCCAAACCAAGGACTATGGCATCCGCGCGGAAAAGCAAACGCAGGATGAGGTCGGCTCCCTGGTGGACGCGTTCAATGAGATGCTCGCCAATATTCAATCCCGGGACTCCGAGCTGCGCCAGGCTCGTGATGAATTGGAGATCCGGGTTCAGGAACGAACCGCGGAATTGCGCCAAAGCGAGGAGCGGTTCCGGGCAGTGGCGGAGACCGCGAACGACGCCATCATTTCGGCCAACCGCGAGGGCAACATCATCCATTGGAACGCAGGAGCCGAGCGGGCTTTTGGCTATTCGGCTGCGGAAGCTGTGGGGCAGCCTCTTACGCTGATTATGCCCGAACGGTTTCATGTAGCTCATCGGCAAGGCTTTGGGCGCTATCTCACGACCCGCGAAGCCCATATCGTGGGAAAAACCGTCGAGTTGACCGGCCTCAGAAAAGACGGAACGGAGTTCCCGTTGGACCTTTCGCTGGCAAGCTGGAAGATCGAGGAAGGTATCTTTTTCACGGCAGTCATCCGCGACATCACCGACCGCAGGCAGGCCGAGGAAGCTCTGAAACGGCAGACGGCGGAGCTGGCACGTTCCAATGCTGACCTGGAGCAATTCGCTTACGTGGCCTCGCACGACCTGCAGGAGCCGTTGCGGATGGTTACCTCGTTCATGCAGTTGTTGGAGAGGCGCTATCGAGGGAAACTCGACGCCGAAGCGGATGAATTCATCGGCTTCGCCGTGGACGGGGCTACGCGCATGAAGCAACTCATCTCCGATCTCCTGACCTACTCACGAGTGAGCACCTCTCCGGAGGAGCCTGCTCCCAGCGACTGTGAGACGGTCCTGTTGAACGTGCTGACGAATCTGGGATTGACGCTGCAGGAAAGTGGCGCGGTGGTAACACACGACCCGCTCCCTACGGTGGAAGCCAACTACTCGCAAATGGTGCAATTGATGCAAAACCTGGTAACCAATGCAATTAAATTCAGAAGTTCTCAGCCGCCTCAGATCCACATATCGGTCTTACGAGTCAGAACGGAGTGGGTTTTCTCGGTGAGCGATAATGGAATCGGCATCAGCTTGGAGCACCGCGAACGAATCTTCGTGATTTTCCAGCGGCTTCACGATAGAATGTCTTATCCAGGCACCGGCATCGGGCTGGCGATCTGTAAGAAGATTGTCGAACGACACGGAGGCCGGATCTGGGTCGAGTCCAAACCCGGGCAAGGCTCCACATTTTTTTTCACACTCCCGGCCGAACCCCCGGAGCCCGGAAAGGAAGGTAACCTTGCATACTCTCATGACCGAACAACAACAACAACCAACCCAACAGCGGCGCATTGAGGTGCTGCTGGCGGAGGATAACCCCGCCGATGTCCGGTTGACCCGCGATGCCTTGCGCGAGAGCCGGATGCGCATCAATCTCAGCGTGGCTTCAGATGGTGAGGAGACCATGGCATTCCTGCGCCGCCGAGGAAAGTACGCGGGCGCCCCTCGGCCGGAATTGGTCCTGCTGGACCTGAACATGCCCAAAATGGATGGTCGCGAAGTGCTGGTGGAGATGAGAAAGGACCCCAGCTTGGATTGCATTCCAGTCGTGGTCCTGACCACTTCGGACGCGGAAGAAGATATCGTCCGCAGCTATAAACTGCACGCCAACGGCTATGTAACAAAACCCACCTACCTTGACCAGTTTGCGGCTGTGGTGAAGTCCATTGAGGACTTCTGGATGCGTGTCGCCAAGCTCCCTCCCCACTGCGGTACACACAAGTAAATCAATCAGTTCCGGTCTTCGCAAAGGGGACGATCCTGCGCACCGAATGAGAATCTAAAGCGTTGCGCACGATCCGCAACAACTCGTGCTTCTCATATGGTTCCGGAATCAAGTCAAACGCGCCGCAGTGGATGACTTCTCTCCAGAGATGTTCATCACCACAACGGGAGCAGACAATCACTTCGCAGTTTTTCCGGGATGCGACAACGCATTGCAGCAGCCTCCGCCATGAGCCGCCCGGAACCTCCCCATCCACCAGTATGAGGTCCCAATTCCGTTGGAAGTTGAGTTTGGCTTGCGCCTCCTGGATGTCCGCTGCCACGAAGACCTCAATCCCATCTTCTTCTTCCAGGAATTTCATCAGAGAATCCCGTCGTTGGTTTGGCGCCATCGCTAGCAACATCTTGGCGTTCATAGCTGCCTCCACTTGGTGTGATGGATCAGTCGTGTGGAAGGAATCCTTGGAAGGAACGACGTCCGCACTGGACATGCTTGCCGTGGTGTCTCGGACCTATTCGGAGGCGGGCAAGACTTCAATCCGAACACGAGCGATGCCGGAATCAACCATTCCGATCCGGCGCGCAGCAGCCAGGGAGAGATCCACAATGCGGCCCTTTACGAAAGGTCCTCGGTCATTGATATCAACCACTACAGACCGGTCGTTCTTGAGATTTGTCACTTTCGCTTTGGTGCCCAGAGGCAGTTTGGGGTGCGCCGCTGTGAACTTGTACTTGTCATATACCTCTCCGCTTGCCGTGCGGCGACCGTGGAAAGGATCTCCATACCAGCTTGCATATCCAGTGGCCCTCGACACATCGGTCGCTCCCCCTGCCTTGCCCCGTGCAACGGGTCCTCGCGTTACAGCGCGCTCCGGTTCTATGCCTGACGCCCTGGTCTGGCCGGGTAAGAAAAAGAATAAGATTCCTCCAATAGTACCGGCAGCGATCCACCGCAAAACAAATCGTAACGTCAGCTTATCTATGCTGCCGGGATGCCCGGTTCTCTTTACTGTGCCCATACGTCGACCCACTTTTTCATGGTCAAGACCGTTTCGCCCGGCTTATAGTTAATCTTGCATTCATCCATTGACCGGCGCAGCCGGTTCGCAAAGAACAGGTCGTGGAATTCCTTTGTTAACGAGGTCCGTGCAATCACGACGATTCCGGCTTTCCCGCTTTCCTGGCAAATAGATATGGCAATCTCTCCTGGAAGAGCCGATTCAACAATATTGCGCGCCATTTCGGAGATGACGGTGGAAACGACAATCAGGTCCGTGCTCTTGAAACCGGCCCGCTCCGCCGCTTCGCGCCCTGCCAGCCGGGCTGTAACGATGTCGGAGGCCGCAGAGATGGGGATGACGATTTCGTCCATGGTTCCCCCTTCTTTGGGCTCGATCCCTCTTGCGAAGCCCCTGCCAGGTATCGTGGTTCCATTGCCGAACGATCCGCCTGAGAATGTGACAATGCCCATCTTCTACCTCCTTTCCTCTCCACTGCATCTTCGTCTCTTGTCATCCCCCCCCTTCCTCATCAACTGAGGGATAGATAGGGCAACCATACTGCCAAAGCCCCACCTCGTTGCTGAGAAGAGTTGGCGCAAACGATCATCTACAGCACTGTCAATGACTTAGCCAGTTTACCGAGATAGCTTGGGAGGCCGATTCTCGGGCGTTTAGGTTGCGAGTCTCAAGAATCTCGGTGGCCCTCTCAGGGAAAATTTACCCTGTCCATGCGATCAAAACCATTGCGGAAGTTCCACAAAAATTAATATAAGCATTGTACAATCAATGGTTTGTGTCCAGAGTTGGCAAGCTGGATGGGTAATTGCGCCTAGCGGATGCAAGTTTGAGGATAAGAGGAGGAAACCATGAAGGCCAAAATTCTTTGGATGTTCTTGATTGCACTTGTGGTTGTCATGACAAAGGCGCAAGCGCAGGACCAGATCCGGGTGTATCTGCCGTTTGAAGCGAGAGTGGGGGACACAATTCTTCAACCGTCAGAGTACGTGATCCGACAAGTGTCGGGAACGGTTCTTCAAATCGTTAGGAACCCTCGCGACCCGGGAACCATGCAAGTAGAAGCAATGGTGAAGACGATCCCGACAGAAAATAGCAAGGCGAGTGAAAGCACGAAGGTTGTCTTGCACCGCTTCGGCAACAACCACTACATAGACAAGATCTGGGTTCAGGGCAAGGGCTCCGGCTATGAGTTTGTGCTGCCGGAGAGTCTGAAGGCGCGGGAGCGCGAACGCGCGTTCACTTCCATTTACTACGATCCAGCCTGGGTGGAAAACTAAGCCCGGGCTTTCCGAATCGCCTTTGCCGGTCCGATTGCCTCCTCGGAACGGCAATTTCGTGGGCGGGCTTGCTGAATCAGCCCACCCACGACTTCCGGTTTGGCTCCATTCAATCGAAAACTAGATATCGGAGGAACAGGTTCACAAGGCTCAGGATGACGGCTGCCAAAAAAGCTGAGAGGAACCCTTGGACTATAAAACCAGGCACCAACCAGGACGCGAGCTCCAGCATAAGGGCATTGATCACAAACCAGAAGAGGCCCAAGGTCAAGATCGTGAGGGGGAAAGTAACAATTTTCAGAAAGAGTCCGATGGTTGAGTTGACCAGACCGATAACAAGCGCCGCCACCAGCGCCGTAATGAAGCCGCTGACTTCGAATCCCCG
>Ga0326597_10009243_pt1 | contig 13240 bp, 9 predicted proteins | sample RVTome_12_FD_203789 | JGI IMG/M metagenome (GOLD analysis project Ga0326597, IMG submission 203789) | Soil microbial communities from uranium-contaminated site in the Upper Colorado River Basin, Wyoming, United States - RVT100D185 | ecosystem: Environmental > Terrestrial > Soil > Contaminated >... | reverse complement strand
CCATCCGCTCGGTCATCTTCTCCCAGGCCCCGATGTAGCGCAGCACGGACTCGCGGCAGCGGCGGGTGAACTCCTCGATGCCCACCTCCTGCTCGATGCGGGCCTTGTCGAAGATGCCCAGCTCCTTCTCGATCTCGTGCTCCACGGGCAGGCCGTGGGTGTCCCAGCCGGCCTTGCGGGGCACGTGGAAGCCGCGCATGGTCTTGTAGCGGGGGAAGATGTCCTTGAAGGTGCGGGCCAGCACGTGGTGGATGCCGGGCAGGCCGTTGGCCGTGGGGGGGCCCTCGTTGAACGTGAACAGGGGTCGCCCCTCCGAGGCCGCCAGGGTGGCCCGGAACACGTCGTTGGCGTTCCAGAACTCCAGGATTTCCTGCTCCAGGGCGGGCCCGTCGTAGCGCCCGGTCACTTCCCGCATCCCCATCTGCCACCGCTCCAAAAAAAACGCCCCGTGGTCTGTCTGGTGAGAACAGATCACCGGGGCGATTCCCCGCCCGCGCTCACGGGGCGCGCGGCCAGGGGTGCATCGCGGTACCACCCGGATTCGCCGCTGCCCTCGCGGGAGGCGGCCTCGGGGGGAGCGGCGGGGGACGCCGCTTCCGGGCCCGGTGACGGGGGCCGGCCGGCCGGGCCTACTGCCGGGCGCCTGCGGCGCGCGCCGGGTTCGGGCGGCGGCTCGAGGGGGATCTTCGCCGGGGGCCGGGCGGGGCTCTCACCATCTCCCGCTCGCTCTAAAGGGCCGGGGGGCACCGGGTACTCTGCCCTGTCATCGCCTTTGGAGGCGCCCGGGGGGCGGAACGCGGAGCAGGCTCCGGCCGCGCCGCGGGCGCTCCCGCCATTAAAGCCCGCGCCCGCCGAAAAGGCAACCGCCGGTGCGGCTTCACCCCCGCCGGCCGGTGCCGGCTTCCCCCTGTCCTTTGGCCGCGCCCGTGCTAGACTGGCCGCGCCGGCCGGCACCGTCGGACCGGTACGGTCGCACCCACTGTGGCTCCACCCCCCTGCGGCGAGGCGCATGCGTTTCGAATGGGCCGTCAGCCTGCGCTACTTCCGGTCGCCCCGGGCCGAGGGCGCCATTTCGCTCATCACCTGGATCGCCGTGCTGGGGGTGACGCTGGGGGTGGCGGCGCTGGTGGTGGCCATGGCGGTGATGAACGGCTACCAGGCCAACCTGGTGCGGGCCATGGCCGCCTCCCTGCCCCACGTCTCGGTCTATCCCGCCCAGGAGGGGGGGTTCCGGGCCGAGGCGCGGCTGGAGGCCCTGCTGCGCGAGCAGGTGCGGCCGCAGTCCATCGCCCCGTTCTCCATGCAGCAGGCCATGGTGAAGCCGGCGGAGGGCCGGGCGGGGATGGTGCGGGGGGTCATGCTGCGGGGCATCGACCCGGACGTCGAGCGGGACATCCCGGAGTTCCTGGCCCTGCTGGACGACGGCGCGCCGGGCTGGGAGGGCTTGGCGCCCGCCGAGCGCGCCGGACGGGCCCGGGCCCTGCTGGCCCGGCTGGAGCAGCCCGCCGGCGACGCGGTGCCCGTGCTGGTGAGCCGGGTGCTGGCCGAAAAGCTGGGGGTGGGCCTCGGCCGGCGGCTGGTGCCGCTGGAGTTCCCCAAGGCCCACGAAGGCTTCAGCCCGGTGCCGCGCCCGGTGCCCCTGGAGGTGGTGGGGCACTTCGAGACGGGTATCATGGCCTTCGACGAGCTGGTGCTGCTGCTGCACATGCGCGACCTGCCCCGGGTGACCGGCTCCCCGCCCCAGGAGCGGGGGCTGGGCCTGCGCCTGGCCGAGCCCCTGGAGGCCGGGGCCACGGCCGCGCTGCTGCGGCAGCTCACGCCGCCCGGCGACGACGCCTTCCAGGTCTACAGTTGGCTGGAGAGCAACAAGGGGCTGTTCCAGGTGATCCGGGTGCAGAAGGTGATGCTGTTCCTGGTGCTGATGCTGATCGTGGTGATCGCCTTCTTCGGCATGATCAGCGCCCTCATCATGCTGGTCTCGGAGAAGACCCGGGAGATCGCCATTCTCAAGTCCCTCGGGGCCCGGGCCCGCAGCATCCGGGGCATCTTCGTGGCCCAGGGGCTGGTGATCGGGGCGGCCGGGACGGCGCTGGGGGTGGGGCTGGGGCTGGCGGTGTGCTGGGTGCTGGGCACGTTCCCGGTGATCGACATTCCCCACGGCGTGTACCCGGGGAGCGACCGTGTGCCGGTGCTGGTGGCCTGGAGCGACGTGCTGTGGGTGATCGGGGGCACCATGGCCGTGTGCCTGGGCGCGGCCATCTACCCGGCCCAGAAGGCCATGGCCCTCCCCCCGGCCGAGGGGCTGCGCTACGAGTAGGCCCGCCACGACAGCCGGTCAGCGCCCGCCCCGGCGGTCGATTCCCTCGTCCCCGCGCAGGGGCACGAACATGACGCCTTCGAGCATGGACTTTTCCAGCTTGCCGGCGGAGGTCTTGTGGATGCGGTAGAGGTATTGGCCGTGCTCGCCCCCCACGGGGATCACCAGCGTGCCGCCGGGGGCGAGCTGGGTCACCAGGCTGTCCGGCACCTGGGGGGCCCGGGCCCCCACCACGATGGCATCGAAGGGCGCCGCCTCGGGCCAGCCCCGGCTGCCGTCGCCGTGGCGGGTGTGCACGGGGCCCCGACGCAGCCGCTCGATCACCAGCCGGGCCGTCACGTACAGCTCCTGGTAGTACTCGATGGTATACACCTCCGCCGCCAGCCGGGAGAGCAGCACCGCCTGGAACCCCGAGCCGGTGCCCACGTCCAGCACCCGCTCGCTGCCCCGCAGGTTGAGCGCCTGGAGGGAAAGGGCGATGATGTAGGGCTGGGAGACGGTCTGGCCGCAGCCGATGGGGATGGGCGCGTCGGCCTCGGCCATGTCGGCCCGGAAGGGGGGCACGAAGGGCGCCCGGGAGACCTCGCAGAAGGCCCGCAGCACGCGCTCGTCGGTGATGCCCCGCTGCACGAGCTGCCGTTCCACCCAGCGGGGCCAGGGGGAGCGCCGGCCGGGAAACATGGCTGTCCTCCGCAGGGCGCCGGTCGGCCGGCCCGGGCGGGCCGCCGCTCCGCCGCCGTGATGCCGCTCCCTTCCCCGCGCCTCGTGCCGTCCGGTGCGCCGCGGCACGTTCTGTATCCAGCGTACCGCAAAGTCCACCCCACAACCAAGCCGGTTCCCGGGCGCGGGGCCGGCGCGCCAGGAGCCCGCAGGCATGGATTCCACCAGCTACACCGTTGACCGGCGCGACATCCGCTTCGTGCAGCAGGAGCTGTTCCAGGTGCAGCGCCTCACCGACCTGGAGCCGTTCCGGGACTTCACCGCCGAGGACTTCGCCATGGCGGTGGAGGAGGGGGCCACCTTTGCCGAGGAGGTGCTGGCGCCCCTGAACCAGGTGGGCGACCGGGAGGGGGCGCGCCTGGAGGAAGGCCGCGTGCGCACGCCCGAAGGGTTCCGCGAGGCGTGGCGGGCCTACGCGGAGTCGGGCTGGCTGGGTGTGAGCGCCGAGCCGGCCTTCGGCGGACAGGGGCTGCCCCTGAGCGTCGCCGTGGGCATCATGGAGGGCTTCTACGGCGCCAACCCCTCCCTGTACATCACGGCCATGCTCACCACCGGGGCCGCGGACCTGGTGGTGGCCTTCGGGAGCGAGTCCCAGCGGGCCACCTACTGCGAGAAGATGATCACCGGCCGCTGGGGGGGCACCATGTGCCTCAGCGAGCCCGGCGCCGGCAGCGCCGTGGGCGACATCACCACCCGGGCCGTCAAGGCGCCCGGGGGCGACCACTACCTGATCCAGGGCACCAAGCAGTGGATCTCCGGGGGCGACCACGACCTCACGGAGAACATCGTGCACCTGGTGCTGGCCCGCATCGAGGGCGCGCCGCCGGGCCCCAAGGGAATCAGCCTGTTCATCGTGCCGAAGCTGCGGCCCGACGCGGCCGGCAACCCCGGCGCGCCCAACGACGTGACCGTGGTGCGGCTGGAGCACAAGCTGGGCATCAAGGCCTCCCCCACCTGCGTGCTGGAGTTCGGCGCCCGGGGCGACTGCCACGGCTACCTGCTGGAGGCCGAGCACCGGGGCATGGCCCAGATGTTCAAGCTGATGAACGAGGCCCGCCTGGTGGTCTCCTACCAGGGGCTCGGGGCGGCGGCCGGCGCCTACCGCAACGCCCTGGCCTACGCCCGCGAGCGCATCCAGGGCATCCCGGTGGAGGCCGGCAAGGACCCGGAGGCACCCCGCACGGCCATCGTCCACCACCCGGACGTGCGCCACAACCTGATGACCATGAAGGCCACCGTGGAGGGGCTGCGGGGCCTGATCTACGCCGTGGCCACCTACACCGACCTGGCCCGCCACGGCCCCCCGGAGCGGCGCGGCCACTACCAGGACCTGGTGGACCTGCTCACCCCCGTGGCCAAGAACGCCGGTGCCGACCAGGGCTTCGAGGCGGTGCGGCTGGGGGTGCAGGTGCTGGGCGGCGTGGGCTTCACCGAGGAGTTCCCCCTGGCCCAGGCCCTGCGCGACACCAAGATCGCCTCCATCTACGAGGGCACCTCGGGCATCCAGGCCCTGGACCTGGTGACCCGCAAGCTGCCCATGCGCGGCGGCGCCCTGTTCGAGGCCCTGCTGACCGAGATGGCCGACGCGACCCCCGCCGCGGCCGCCGGGGAGGACCTCAAGCTGGCCATCGCCACCTGGGGCGAGGCGGTGGAGCACCTCAAGCGCGCCGTGCAGGCCACGGCCGGCCTGGCCGAGGAGCTGGGCCCCCGGGAGGCGGTGTTCAACGCCACCGAGCTGTGCGCCATGTTCGGCGACGTGACCTGCGCTTACTACCTGCTGCGGATGGCGCTGGTGGCCGAGAAGCGGCTGGCGGAGCTGGGGGCGCCCCCCGCGGAGGCCCCGGCGCGGGCGGCGGACGACGAGGAGGTGCGCTTCTACTTCAACAAGATCAAGACCGCGGAGCACCACGTCTTCCAGATCCTGCCCCGGGCCCAGGCCAGCGCAGCCCGGGTGGCCTCGCGCAACTTCGCGGCCCTGGAAGCGGTGCTGTAGCGCCTGCGGGAGGGAACGGGCTCAGGAGCGGCCCGGAAGCAGCTTGTCGATTTCCGCCTTGAGGAAGTCGTAGCGCCAGGTTTCCATGCGGCGGCCGTTGAGGAAGAACACCGGCACCCCCTGCACCCCCAGCCGGGCAGCCACCTTCTCGTCGGCGGACAGCCGCTCCAGGGCCCACAGCGAGTTGCGGTCGGCCTCGAACTGGGTCAGCTCCAGCCCCACCTGCTGGGCCAGCACGAGCAGCAGCGACGCTTCCAGCCGGCGCGAGTTGCGCAGCAGCACGTCGTGCATCTCCCAGAACAGGCCCTGGCGATCCGCGGCGATGGCGGTGAGGGCGGCCTCGTTGGCCAGGGGGTGCAGCGCCACCAGCGGGTAGTGCTTGAACACCACCCGCAGTTGCTCGGGGTAGTCGTCGAGCAGTTGGTTGACCACGTACTGGGCCCGCGCCGTGTAGTCGCTCTGGTAGTCGCCGAACTCCACCAGAGTGATGGGCGCCGTGGGGTTGCCGCGCACGGGCGAATCGCCCAGCGGAATGTCCTGCACGCGCCCCGCGGGCTCCGCGCCCAGCACCGCATCCAGCCGCTGCTGGAGCGCCTGCACCCGGTTGCGCAGGTCCAGCACCTCCTTTTCCAACTGGAATATTCGGTCCGGGATGTCGTACGATTCCGGCGGCCGTTCCGGGCCCTGCGCGCGCGCGCCCGCTGCCGGAGCCAGCAGGAGGGCTGCACAGGCGAGAACGGCAAGAACTCTCATCAATGTCGGCGGAACGAGTGGCGCTGGGGTGGCCGCGGCCCGGCCGCGGTCGGTGATGGCGCGTCGCCGGGGCAGGCTCCCGGGGCGGCGCGACGCGGTGACGCGCCGGCCCCATCACCTGTATCATATCCCGCTCAATCCACAAACCCGCAGCCGCCCTGCCAACCCCCTTGCCGCCCATGCCCACCACCCCGCCCGATGCCGCGGCCGACCTGCTGGACGCCCTGGAGGAGGTGGAGCGGCTGGTCACGGAAAACCGCGTGCAGCCGCTGCACCAGCTCGCCGAAACCACCACCATGAGCTGGATGCGCGTGGTGGAGGGCAAGGAGGCCCTGCTGCCCCGGTTGGGGGAGGACGGTACGGCCCCCGACGCCTTTCACTACGGCCTCGAGCTGCGCCCGGAGCAGCGCATGGAGGCCGTGCCCGCCCCGGACGACGCCGCGGCGGTGGAAGCGGCCGTGGGCGAGCGGCTGGCGGCCCTGGAGCGCGAGGTAACCCGCTACCTGGCCCACCCGGGCTACCGCAGCAGCGCGGACCGCTGCGACCGGATGATGGTGGAGCTGTCCCGCTGCTCCCGCGCCCTGGCCGCCCTGTGCGGCGAGGCGGAGGCCCGGGCCGCCGCCCCGGAGGCCGGGCCGGGAGCCGCAGCCGCCGTGGGGGCCGCCCGGGAGGCGCTGTTCTGCTGGGAGCCGCGCTTGAACGAGGCCATCGTCAACTGGCAGCAGAACTGGCTGACGGCCTTCGACGGCGCCCTGCGGCGCCTGGCGGACCTGCTGGCGATGACCCCGGCCGAGCGGGCCGCGGAGCGGGTGCCGGCCGGCTATCCCCTGCGGGGGCGGGGCCGGCCGCGCATCAAGGTGTCGGGGAGCGAGCCGCTGGCGCGCCCCCTGCGGGGCAAGTCGCTGTTCTCGGTGCGCTTCGCCCAACTGTTGCAGCGCATCGAGGAGCTGATGCCACTCCCGGAGCCGGTCTGGAGTGGGCTGGCGCAGGACGCGCGGCACTTCATCGCCATGACCCGCCGCAACTGGTTCATGAGCGCCGGCCCGCCCGGGTTCATGCGGCTGGCGCGGCCCGGGCTGCCGCTGATCCGCGGGAAGCCCGCCACCCATCCCTTCTTGCTTGATCCGATGGATTACTTTAAGAAGGCCGTGTTGTTTCACAACCGCACCTATACCGCCGATGGGGGTGGCCTTGACGCGATGTACCTGCAGGTGCGGCAACTGGAGCGGTTCTACAAGTTTCATTCGAGCGCACACCTGCGGCCCCTGCGGGCCTGGATCGAGGACTGCCTGCGCGCCTGGGACGAAAACCGGTGGGACGCCTTCACCGAAGGGCTGCTGACCATCGGCGGGTTCCTGCGCGGCGAGGCGGAGCGCGGCCCATGGGCGCCGTAGGCGCGGGCGGGCGGGAACGGACGGCCGCACCATCGAGAGGAGCGGAAGCATGGCACAGATACCGATCCGGATCGGGATCATCGGGGCGGGCGCCATCGTGCGCAACAAGCACCTGCCCGGGTTCGCCGGGATCGACGACTGCAAGGTGGTGGCCGTGCACAACCGGCGCCGGGCCAACGCGGAGGCCGTGGCCCGGGAGTGGAACATCCCCCACGTGGTGGACTCCCCCGAGGCGATCTACACCCGGGACGACGTCAACGTGGTGCTGGTGGGCACCTATCCCAACCTGCACCGCGACCTGACCCTGGCCGCCCTGGAGCACGGTAAGCACGTCTTCTGCCAGGCCCGCATGGCCCGCAACCTGGCCGAGGCGCGCGACATGGCGATGGCGGCGAAGCGGCACCCGGACCTGGTGACCCAGATCTGTATCGGCCCCCGCATGATCGAGGGGGAAAAGTTCATCACCGAGCTGTACAAGAGCGGCGAGCTGGGCGAGCTGCGGCTGGTGCGCTGCCAGGTGATGGAGGCCCAGTGGCTCGACCCGGAGACGCCCATGCACTGGCGCATGAGCCGCGAGCTTTCCGGCAACCAGATCCAGGGCATGGGCATCTACGCCGAGGAGCTGACCCGGGTCTACGGCAAGGCCCGCACCGTCACCGCCACGGGCAAGGTGTTCACGCAGCAGCGCCGCAACGCGGAAACGGGGGCCCTGGAGACCGCCGAGGTGCCCGAGACGGTGTGCATCACCGGCGAGTTGGAGAACGGCGCCCACTACGTGTACAACTTCTCCTACGTCTCCGCCTTCGGCCGCGGCACCTGGCTGGAGTTCTACGGCACCAAGGCCGCCCTGTTCTTCGACGTCACCCGCAACGAGATCCGCATCGGCAAGGTGGGCGCCGACGCCGAGCCCAAGGTGGTGCCCGTGCCGGAGCCCTACCGCTGGCGCTGGAACGTGGAGGAGATGCTGGCTTCGGCCATCCGCGAGGGCACGCCCGTGGTGCCGGACTTCGAGGAAGGGCTGCGCTACATGGAATTCGTGGAGGCCGTGCGGCTCTCGCTGGACGGCGGGCGCACCGTGCACCTGCCCCTGGACTGAGCCCCACGCCCCGGCGGCGGTGCCCCCCTGCGGGCCCGACGCCCCATCCAACAACCGGAAAGGGAGGGTTATGGCTGCAATCCCCATTCGCATCGGCATCATCGGCGCCGGCGGCATCTTCAAGCGTCGGCACTTCCCCGGGCTGGCGAAGATCGACGACTGCCAGGTGGTCGCCGTCCACAACCGACGGCGGGAATCCGCCGAGGCCGTGGCCAGGGAGTATGGCATCCCGCACGTGGTGGATTCCCCCGAGGCGGTCTACACCCGCGACGACATCAACGCGGTGTTCATCGGCACCTACCCCAACCTGCACCGCGACCTGACCCTGGCCGCCCTGGAGCACGGCAAGCACGTCTTCTGCCAGGCCCGCATGGCCCGCAACCTGGCCGAGGCGCGCGACATGGCCGCCGCGGCGAAGCAGCACCCCGACCTGGTTACCCAGATCTGCATCGGCCCGCGCATCCTGGCCGTGGAGCCGTTCCTGAAGAAGCTGATCGCCGACGGCGAGCTGGGCGAGCTGCGGCTGGTGCGGCTCACCGCGCTGCTGGGGGACGCGCTGGACCCGGAGACGCCCATGCACTGGCGGTTCGACAAGGAGCTGTCCGGCAACCAGATCATGAGCATGGGCATCTACGTGGAGGAGTTCAACCGCATCTATGGCCCGGCCCGCACCGTCTCCGCCGCGGGCAAGGTGTTCACCACCCGGCGCAAGGACGCGGCCACCGGCGAGATGCGCAACGTGGAGATTCCCGAGACGGTGTGCATCACCGGCGAGCTGGAAAACGGCGCCCACTACGTCTACAACCTCTCCTCGGTCTCCGCCTTCGCCCCTGGGCCCCTGATCGAGGTGTACGGCACCAGGGGCACCTTCGTGTACGAGGTGGAATCGCAGACCGTGCGCATGGGCCGCGTGGGGAGCGACGAGGCCCTGGCCGAGGTGCCCATCCCCAAGGAGCTGCGCGGGGAATGGTCGGTGGAGGCCGACTTCGCTTCCGCCATCCGCAACGGCACGCCCGTGGTGCCGGACTTCGAGGAGGGGTTGCGCTACATGCAGTTCGTGGAGGCCGTGGCCGTCTCCCTGGCCGAGGGGCGCCAGGTGCGGCTCCCCCTGCCCTGAGGGCCGCGCGCCCGCCCCGCTTCCCCCTGGCCGGCCCGGGGGGCACCCGCATCCAACCAGCCGCAGGAACCGACAAGGCCATGGAAATCGAGATCATCTGCACCGGCGACGAGGTGTTGACCGGGAAGATCGTCAACTCCAACTTCTCCTTCATCGCCCAGAGGCTGGAGGACTACGGGCTGCCCGTGGTGCGGGGGCTGACCGTGGGCGACAACCGGGAAGAGCTGCTGAGCGCCTTCCTGGGCGCGGGCAGCCGCGCCGACTACGTCATCGTCAACGGCGGGCTGGGCCCCACCGTGGACGACCTCTCCCAGGAGATCGCGGCCAAGGCCGCGGGCGTGGAGCTGGAGCTGCGGCCGGAGTGGATCGAGCGCATGGAGCGCCACTTCGCCCGGCGGGGGCGCACCATGTCGGAGAACAACCGCAAGCAGGCCATGCTGCCCGTGGGGGCCGAGCTGCTGGACAACCCCATCGGCACCGCCTGCGGCTTCGCGGTCACCATCGGCAGGGCCCGCTTCTTCTTCACCCCCGGCGTGCCGCGGGAGATGCGCCGCATGGTGGAGGAGCAGATCGTGCCGCGCATCCTGGAGCGCGAGGGCGACCAGGGGGTCATCATCCTCAAGCGCTTCCACTCCTATGGGCTGGGCGAGTCCCACGTGGACAACCTGCTCACCGGCATCGAGGCCATGGTGCCCGACGGCAGCCTCAAGCTGGGCTTCCGCGCCCACTACCCGCAACTGGAGACCAAGCTCACCGTGCGCGCCGCCTCCGCGGAAGAAGCTCGTCGCAAGCTGGAGCCCGTGGAAGCGGAAATCCGCAGCCGCATCGGCAACTTCATCCTCGCCGAGGACGACGAGACCCTGGAGGGCAACGTGCTGGGCGCCCTGGCCGCCAAGGGCCACACCCTCTCGGTGGTGGAGGACTACACCGGCGGGCAGATCGCCGCGCGGCTCACCGCCCTGCCCGGCTGCGAGCAGGTGTTCGACCGGGGCATCGTGGCCCTGACCCGGCTCAACAAGAAGCAGCTCTTCGACCTGGACGCCGCCCTGGTGGAGCGGGGCATCTGCCTGGAGATGGCCGCGACCCTGGCCGGGCAGGTGCGGCGCCAGGCGGGCTCCAGCCACGGCCTGGCCGTGCTGGTGGACGCGGGGCCGGAGAACGAGGCGGGCAACCTGACCGGTGCCATCTTCATCGCCCTGGCCACGCCGGAGGGGCTGGTGACCCGGGAATCGACCCTGACGGGCTTGCGCGCCTGGGTGCGGTTGGGCACGGTGGAGATGGGGCTCGACTCGGTGCGGCGCCACTTGGCCGGCCTGTCCCTGGAGGACCGCACCGACTTCGAGCGGCGCCCCGCCTGAGACCGGATTGAGTTCAAGATGGGCTTTTCGAACGATCACCCCACCCCGTCGCGCTGATGCGCGCCACCCCTCCCCGCCGGCGGGGAGGGGCTGGGGGAGGGGTCGTGCGGTGCTTCAACGAGCAAACGTACGAACGCCCTTTCAGTGAGGTCCCCGGCGCAACCCCTATCCCCGGAATGCCCCCATGTCTGCCACTGCCCTTCCCCCCCGCTCGGCCCAACGGGTCGGCGAGCTGCGGGCCCTGCTGGCCCCCGAGCTGGAAACCCTGGGCGTCGGCGCGGCCCAGGCCGAGGCGGCCTTCGCCGCCGGCGACTACTTCGCGCTGCTGGAGGCCATCATCCCCAACCGCCCCGGTGCCCCGCCCGGCCCGCTGGCCAAGGCCCTGGCGGCCCTTGAGGAGCTGCTGCGCATCAAGGCGTTCAGCCACCCGGCCCAGACCGGCGCGCTGCCGCTGGTGCCGGTGGTGTTCGGCACGGGCGGCCACCGGGGGGAGATCGGCCGCGGGCTGACCCTGCTCCACGTCAAGGCCATCGTCGAGGCTCTCATGGCCGGCCTGGAGGCCATGATCCCCCAGGAGCGCGAGCGCAACTTCGGGGCCCGGGAGCTGGCCGAGGTGAAGCGGCGGGGCATCGTGATCGGCCACGACAACCGCCTGCTGAACCGGGACTTCGCCGCCTACACCGCCCACCTGCTAGCCGCCCAGGGCTACCGGGTGGCCTACGCGGGCCGGGCCGCCTCGCCGGAGATGAGCCTGGTGACGCCCCTGGAGGGGTGGGCGGGCGCGATCAACTTCACCCCCAGCCACAACCCCTTCCGCTACGGCGGCATCAAGTTCAACCCGGCCGACGGCGGGCTGGCGGCGGCGGAGATGACCGACCCCCTGGCCGCCGAGGCCAACCGGCTGCTGGCCGCCGCCGCGCCGGAGGACTGGCCCGACTACGAGGCCCTGGACGCCATGGTGGCCGAGCAGGCCGGCCGCACCGAGCCCGTGGACGTGCACCAGCCCTACCTGGAGGCCCTGGCCCGCCACCCGGTGATCCGCCTGCGGGAGCTGGCGGCCGAGCTGCGGGCGCTGCCCCCGGCGGAGCGCGTGCACTTCGTGGCCGACCCGGTGTGGGGGGCCGCCGTGCCGGTCTACCAGCGCCTGCAGGAGATGCTGGGGCCGGAGGTGATGAGCCTGCTGCACACCGAGGACGACTACTACTTCGGCGGGCAGACCACCGAGCCGGACGAGCACACCGTGGCCGAGGCGGTCGAGCGGGCCCGGGCCACCCCCGCGCGGTTCAAGGTGGTGATCCGCAACGATCCGGACGGCGACCGGGGGCTGGTGGGCGACGAGCGGGGGGGCATCAAGATGAACCGCTACGCCGCCCTGGTGATGAAGTACCTGCTGGAGCTGGGCCACGAGGGCGGGCTGGCCACCACCCTGGCCACCAGCCACTTCGGCCCGGCCTTCGCCCGCGCCCACGGGCGGGAGGTGATGCTCACGGCGGTGGGTTTCAAGAACTTCCGGCCCCTCCTGGCCGACGGCCGGGCCCTGGTGGCCTACGAGGAGAGCGACGGGCTCTCCATCGCCGGCCACACCCTGGACAAGGACGGCGTGCTGGCCGGGCTGCTGGCCCTGCGCATCGTGCTGCACTACCGCCGGCCCCTCTCCGCCCTGGTGGAGGAGATCGAGGCGGAAGTCGGGCGCTACCACTGGCACCAGGAAAACTTCCCGGTGCATCTCTCCGCCGCGGAGGCCCGCGTCAAGCTCCAGCGGCTGGCCGAGGTGCAGCCCGGCCAGGAGCTGGGCCAAGGCGCCCAGCGGCGCCGGGTGGCCGCCGTGAACACCGAGGACGGCTACAAGTTCGAGTTCGAGGACGGCACATGGCTGATGATGCGTCCCTCGGGCACCGAGCCCAAGGTGCGCTGCTACGCGGAAACCACCGAGAGCCCCGAGGCGAGCCGCGCCCTGGCCGAGCTGGGCAAGGCCCTGGCCCTGGGGGCGGTCAACGCTCCCTGAAAACTTGTGAACAAACCCGGGGGCGCTGCCCCCGGCCCTCGGAAGGGGTTCTCACCCCTTCACCCCGAGTATGGGCCAGGCACGTAGCGTGCTGTAATAACGTGGGATGTATTGGGGGCGGCGGGGGCCCGCTCCCTCCTGGCGGTGCGAGGAGGCACAGCCTCTGACCCGCCGGAGGCCATACATTCACAAGCTTTGAGCTGACGGGAGCGAACCATGCAACCCTTCACCACCGTCCGCGCCGTGGCCGTGCCCATCGACGAAGCCAACGTGGACACCAACCAGCTCTGCCCCACCCGCTTCAACAAGCGGGAGCGCGGGCCGGGCTACGAGATCGTGCTGTTCCACGACCGGCGCTTCCTGCCCGACGGGCGGGAGCACCCGGACTTCATCCTCAACCGCCCGGCCTACCGCGGCGCGCAGATCATCGTGGCCGACCGCAACTTCGGCTGCGGCTCCTCGCGGGAGAGCGCCGTCTACGCCCTGG
>Ga0326597_10009242_pt1 | contig 13240 bp, 11 predicted proteins | sample RVTome_12_FD_203789 | JGI IMG/M metagenome (GOLD analysis project Ga0326597, IMG submission 203789) | Soil microbial communities from uranium-contaminated site in the Upper Colorado River Basin, Wyoming, United States - RVT100D185 | ecosystem: Environmental > Terrestrial > Soil > Contaminated >... | reverse complement strand
AAGGTGCGGACCGCGGCGCGAGTGGACAATGAACCGCCGTCATGGCGGGCTGCGGCACATCGCGGTGCAACTCCGCAGCCGTGCCCCGCGTTTAAGGTGGCGATGGTTCAGCCCAGAATCGGTGCCTGCGGAAAACGCACTCCACGCGTCGGCCACCGACAGCTTGGGCGAACGGAATTCCCATGAGCTTCGACTTCTCCATTTCCACGGCGGTGCTGGCCTCCGGGCTGGCCTCGGCCGTGCTGGCGCTGGCCTTATGGTATCTGTCCACGGTGCCCGATGCGCCGGACGTAACGCGCTGGTGGGCCGGGGGCTTCCTTGTCAACACGCTGCGCCATCTCGTGATGTTCTGCGGGGGGTGGATGAGCCCCGCCCTGTGCACGCTGCTGGCCGAATGGGCGCAGGCCACAACGGCGATCCTGCTGATCGCGGGCACACTGCGTTATACAGGCCGCGGAGGGCGCCAAGGCTGGGTGTTGCTGGCGGTGCCGGCGGCTGGGGCGTGGGCGGTGCTGTTCACGCTGGCCTATCCGCACTTCCTGCTGCTCACTGTCCCCCTGTACGGCTTGGGCGGGTTGGCGATGCTCTATGCCGGCTGGGCGTTTCTGCGCAACCGCCCGGGGTTTGCGCGTTCGGGTCACCGCGCGGTGGGCTGGGCGTTCGTGCTGTGGGGCCTGCACAAGCTGGACTATCCGCTGCTGCGGCCGGTGCAGTGGTTTGCCCCGCTGGGATTCATGCTGTCGGAGGCGCTGACGATGGTCATCGCGGTGGCGTTGATCATTCTGGTGCAGCGACGCCAGCAGCATCTGGCCGAGCAAGCCATGCAGCGCGCCCGCGCCTCCAAGGCGGAGCTGCAGGCGAGCGAGGCGCGCTACCGCGACCTGATCGACAACAGTGTGATGGGCGTGGTCATCTATCGCAACCGGGAGATGATCTACGCCAATCCAGCCGTGGCGGTACTGTACGGCTATCCCTCGCCCGCGGCGTTGAAGGCCGAGGGCAGCCTGGAGGTGCTTTCCGATCCCGAGGAGGTTCCACGCTTGCGTGCGTACGCGAAGGCGCGCCTCCGGGGCGAGCCTGCGCCGGAGCGCTACGAGTTTCGCGGCCGGCGCCGGGATGGAACCACGGTGTGGCTGGAAAACACCGTGCGCGTGATCGACTGGCAGGGCGAGCCGGCGGTGCAGAACAGCCTGTACGACATCAGCGACGGCAAACGATTCCAGGAGGAGCTTCGATCGCACCAACTGCTCCTGCGCACGGTGATCGACTCCGTTCCCCACGTGATCCTCGTGCGCGATCGCGAGGGGCGCATGCTGATGGCCAACCGGGCCTGGAGCGAGGCGTTCGGCCTGGTTGTGGAAGCGAACATAGGCCGCACGACGGCGGAGCTCGGCGTGCTCCCCAGCGACGAAGCGGAAGCGGTGCACCGCAAGTCGCTGGCCGTGGTGGCCAGCGAGCAGGCTACCTCCCACGAGCACGAGATCACGCAGCGCAACGGGCGCCGTCGGTACCACACCATCCGCACGCCCCTGCGCGACGCGAGCGGGCGTGTGGAGGGCGTCGTTTCCATCAGCCTGGATATCACCGAGCAGCGCACGATGGAGGAGCAGCTTCGCCAGGCACAGAAGATGGAAGCCGTCGGCCAGCTCACCGGCGGCGTGGCACATGACTTCAACAACCTGCTCAGCGTGATCCTGGGCAATCTGGAGCTGCTGGAAGCGCACATGGGCGCCGATGCGCGCGCGGTTTCCTACGCCCAGCGCGCCATGAAGGCCACCGAGCGCGGCGCCGCGCTCACGCAGCGGCTGCTGGCCTTCTCCCGACGGCAGACGCTGCAGCCTGCCGATGTGGATCTGTGTCGGCAGGTGATCGGGCTGATGGACCTGCTGCGCAGCAGTCTGGGTGAGACCATCCGCATCGAGACCCGGCTCGATTCGTCCGCTGGCTCGGTGCGCGTGGATCCCAATCAGCTCGAGAACACCCTGCTCAATCTGGCGCTCAACGCGCGCGATGCCATGCCGGACGGCGGGCTGCTCACCATCGCGGTGGTTCCCCTTTCGTCGGGCGATTTGACGCGGCCCGGCGCAGGCAGCGCTGGGGAGCAAGGCTGGCTGATGCTGAGCGTACAGGACTCCGGTACCGGTATGTCCGAGTCTGTGCTGGCCCGCGCCGTGGAGCCGTTCTTCACCACCAAGGGACCCGGCAGCGGCAGTGGCCTGGGCCTGAGCATGATCTACGGCTTCATAGAGCAGAGCGGTGGCCACATGACCCTTGAGAGCCAGGAAGGCCAGGGCACGACCGTGCGCCTGTTCTTCCGCCGTGTGGATACAAGCGCGGCGGCGGGCGCCGGCACGATGGCCCAGGATGCGCTGCCGCTGGGCACGGCGGAAACGGTGCTGGTGGTGGAGGACGATCCGGCGCTGGGGCACCTGGCTGTGGAGATGCTGGCCGAGCTGAACTACACGGCCATCCGCGCCATGGACGGCCAGGAGGCGCTGCAGGCGCTGCGCGAAAACCCGCAGGTGGGTCTGCTGTTCACCGACGTGGTGCTGCCCAACGGCATGGACGGCGTGATGCTGGCCGGCGAGGCACGCCGCATGCGGCCGGACCTCAAGGTGATCTTCACGTCCGGATATGCGGAGACGGTATTCGAGCGCCATCCGGTGGGCATGAAGGGCAGCGATCTGGTGCAGAAGCCTTATCGTTTGGGCGATCTCGCGCACAAGCTGCGCCTCGTGCTGGGCCGGGAGGTGCCGCGGTCGTCCTGACGCAGATCGAGGCGCCCAGCCCGGCGCGTCGGGCGGGTGCGCCCGACAGCGCGCGGCCATATGACCGATGTCATACGGCCCGCGTCTGCGGCCGTGCGAAGGTAAAGGCAAGCCAACCTCCTCAATTGGCAGGGGGCCCCTGTGGCCCCCTTTTTTTTGCCTGCGTACGAAATCCCCTGCCGGACGCTCGGACACGCACGATGACCCGGGAATACGTCAACCGCCCCCGACCCGCCCGGCTGCTGGAACGGGTGCTGTGGCCGATAGATCGGCTGTTCAATCGTCTCTACGGTTCGCACTACAATCCCTTTTACCACAGCGGCGCGCTGGCCTTCTGGCTGCTGATCGTCGTCACCGTGACGGGCGTGTACCTGCTGTTGTTCTACCGGGTAGGTGCGCCCTATGTGTCGTTGCAGCACATCGACGCGCAGTGGTGGGGAGGACGCTGGTTACGCACACTGCACCGCTACGCTTCCGACGCGGCCATCATCGCCATCGCGTTCCACACGCTGCGGCTGATGGTGCAGGGCCGCACCTGGGGGCCGCGCATGCTGGCCTGGGTGAGCGGCGTGGTACTGCTCCTGCTCACGCTGATCTGTGGCTGGACCGGATTCGTGATGATGTGGGACGTCCAGGGCCAGCTGATCGTGCAGGAGTTCGCACGCACGCTGGACGAGCTGCCTCTGTTCAGCGAGCCCATCAGCCGCGCCTTCATCAGCGGCACCTCGCTGACCGGCGCGTTCTTCTTCCTCAACCTGTGGATCCACGTTTCGCTGCCGCTATTGATGGTGCTGGCTCTGTGGATTCATACGATCCGCGCGGCGCGGCCGCAGCTCACGCCGCCGAAGCGCATGCTGTGGGCGGTGGTTGGATTGCTGACGGCACTCTCGCTGCTGTGGCCGGCGCCACTGCCGGCGGGGGCGGACCTGCTGCGGATGCCTGGCCGGGTGCCGTTGGACTGGTACTACAACTTCTGGGTGCCGTTATCGCGGGGGCTGGGCCCGCAGGTCCACTTGTGGGCCTGGGTGGCGTTCTGGGTGCTGGGCGTGGCCGTCCCCTGGTGGTGGCGGCCGAGGCGCAGCGCACGCGGCGAGCCCGCGCTGGCCAACGAGGAACTCTGCACGGGCTGCGGGCAGTGCTACCAGGACTGCCCCTACGAGGCGATTGCCATGGTGCCGCGGCTGGCCGGCAAGGGCAGTGACCTGGTTGCGCACGTCACGCCGGAGCGCTGCGTGAGCTGCGGCATCTGTGCCGGCTCGTGTGCACCCATGGTGATCGGCCCCCCCGCGCGCGCCGGGCGGGACCAATTGCGCGAGGCGCAGCTGCTGCGGCCCACTCAACGTATGGGGCCGGAGCACGTGGTGGTGTTCGGTTGCCGCCACGGCATCGGCGCACCGCCGGCCCTGACCGCGCTGGACAAGGTGCACCTGCTGCCGCTCAACTGCGGCGGCGAGCTGCACAGCACTGTGATCGAGTACCTGGTGCGCAGCGGTGTGGGCGGCGTGATGGTGATGGCCTGCCCGGAGCGCAACTGCGTGCACCGCGAGGGGCCGCGCTGGCTGTTCGCCAGGCTGTACGAGGACCGCGAGGCCGAGCTCAAGCCCCGCGTGGACAAGTATCGCGTGCGGTTAGGGCACTACGGCGCCAGCGACTGGCCCAGCGCCGTAGCGGACCTGCGCGCGTTTCAGACGGAGCTGGCCGCGCGCGCCGACGAGGCGCACGCCGAGCCGGATGTGGAGTTGGACCTGGAATGCGAGCCCATCGCCCTGGACGAGGTGAGCCATGGCTGAGCACTGGTGGAGCTGGCCCGGCCGCATCGCCGTGGCGGGCTTGGTGCTGGGGCTGATCGCCGCACTCAGCAACCTGCCCTACGGACATACGTCACGTGAAGGTGTGCTGCGGCTTGCCTGGCGCGCGGCGGGCGAGCAGGTGCAGCTCTGCCGCGAGCGCAGCGCCGAGGAGCTGAGCCGCCTCGCGCCGCACATGCGCCAGCCGCTGGCCTGCCAGGCCCGAACGCTGCCTTATCGCCTGCAAGTGCGCATTGACGGCACTGAGCGCATTGCGCGCGCCGTCACCTCCGAGGGGGCCCGGGGCGACCGCCCGCTCTACGTGCAGGAGGACCTGGAGTTGGCGCCGGGCGAGCACGCGCTGGAGATCCGCTTTGCGCCTTCGCCGGAGATGGCGCGCGACCCCGCCTCCGGCATCGCCGTGGCAGACGCCGCACAGGCGCAGGCGCTCGAGCGCGCCTTGACCGGGGCGGGCACCTTCCAGACCCGTACCACTGTGCGTAGCGAGCCGGGACGCATCGTGCTGGTGGAGCTGAACGAAGACGGCCGGCGCTTCCGCATCACGGGCGGGTAGCGGCAATCAAACTGTGGATGCCAGTGCCGTAACGTGCGCGCTCAGCCTTGCGCGGCGCGGCGGCCGGCCTCGGCGATCCAGTGGGGCGGGGGGTTATTGAGCACGTAGGCGATGCGCCCGGAGCGGTCGATTACGTACACCAGCGCGGGGTGGGCGATGTCCCCCGTGTTGGGGTCGCGCTGAGTCGGCAGCTCGTAGCGCGCCAGCACGCCCAGCACCTGGGGCACGGTGCCTGAGAGCACGCTGCCCAGTCCTTCCAGGCCCCACTGCGCCGCCACGCCCGGCAGGGTGGAGGGCGTGTCGCGCCAGGGATCGAGCGTGACCACCACGGGCCGCGCGCCTATGCCGGCGCTGTCCCGTGCGGCCTGGAGCATGCTGCGCACCGTGAGCGGGCAGGTGGCATTGCAGTGGGCGAAGGCAAAGGTGAGGTAGAGCACCTGGCCGCGCAGATCGCCCAAGGCCACGGAAATGCCGCGCTGATCCACCAGCCGGAAATCCGGCGCAGGGCGATCCAGGCGCGGGTACGCGGCGGGCAGGCCATCCGGCGCGCTGGGCAGCGCGATGCGCTCCGCATCGATAGCCAGCCCGGTGCGGATGCGCGCGCCCACCCAGGCCCCTTCCACCAGCGTCAACGCCACCAGCACGCACACAAGAAGCCGCCCGGCGGGGCGGCGCCATGCGGCACGCACGCCCTGGCCGATGCCCCGGCCGTGCACTGCCAGCAGCGGCGCGAGCATGCCCAGCGGGGCCAGGATCAACCGTGCCCAACCGTAGGTATCCGGCAGGCCGTTGGCCAGGTTGCCGAAGCACACGTATTGCGTGCGCGCGAGCCACTCCGGCGTGGCCGGGCTCACCGTCACGAAGGCAAGGCCCCACCAGCCCAGCGTGATGCCCAGCCACGCCACGAACAGCAGCAACGGCACGCGCTCGAAGCGCGGGCGGTCAGGCCGGTGTGTCGCGACGTCGGTCACTTTGTTCTCCACTGGGAGTGTTGGGGCTTGCAGGCCGGGGCAGCGTGCCTGTTCTCAGTGAAAGGCATGCGCTCCGGCGGGCATATGACCGATGTCATAACGCTCGCAACGCCCGGGACCTAGAGTCGGAAAAAGTAGAATCCGCCGGTGGAGGCCGGCGGCGTCGTGAACCACCTGCCGGGGAGCGTCATGAGCGAGCAGCGTCCGTCCGGACGAGAACCCATTCCGCTGGGACAGCGCATCTTGGACAGCCCACTGCTGCTCCTGGCGCTGGGGATTGTCGTCCCCACCATGTTCTACACCGTCTGGGGCCTGATCGAGATCTTCACACTCCCACCGGCGACCCTGCCCTAGCCCCCAAGGAGGAGCCATGCATTCCGGAATCGTCAGCCCGAAAGGCGTGTGGTGGAAGCCCGCGGGGCGGCAGGAGCGGATGTGGGTGACCGTGGCGCTCGCTTGGTCGCTGATCATGTTCGCGATGATGCCGCTGTGGCACTTCAAGGGTGCTCAGAACCCCTCCGGCATCCGCAGCCGCGTGGAACCGCTGGCCTACATGGAGCGCGTCAACCGCTTCGTGGCGGACTACAAGGTGGGCGAGGAGAACGGCTTTCCCATCGTGGAGCCGCCGCCCGGCAGCGACATCTACCTGCTGGGACGGATGTGGCAGTGGTACCCCGCCTTGCGGCTGAAAGAGGGGGCCACCTACACGATGCACGTCTCCTCGCTGGACCTGAACCACGGCTTCAGCCTGTATCCGGTCAACGTGAATCTGCAGATCATCCCGGGCTACGACTACGCCCTGCGCATCGTGCCCAACCGGGCCGGGGAATACCGGGTGATCTGCAACGAGTTCTGCGGGATCGGCCACCACCTGATGATCGGCAAGATCGAGGTGCTGCCGGCCGGCAGTGCCGCCACTCCTGGCGGCGCCAGCGCTGCCGTGGCGAAGTCCGGCGCGGCCCAGAGCAATTCCAGCCTAGCGGCGGAGGTGGCCCATGAGTAACGGAGTCGCAGCGGCGCTGTTCCGCACCTGTCCGGTGACGAACCTGCGGGTGCACCGCGACGCGGAGGCGCTGATCAAGGTCAACGCCGTGGTGGCGATCGTGGCGTTTCTGGTGGGTGTCATTGCCGCGATCCTGATCGTGCTGACGCGCTGGCAGGCCGTGCACCTGCTGCCCGCCGAGTGGTACTACCGGCTGGTGACGGCCCACGGCCTGAACATGCTGATCTTCTTCATCATCTTCTTCGAGATGGCCATCCTCTACTTCGCGGGGCCGGTGCTGTTGAACTGCCGCCTGCCCACGCCTGTGGTGGGATGGCTGGCGTTCGTGCTGATGGTGGTGGGGGCACTGACGGTGGACTATTACGTCTTCAGCGGCCAAGCGGACGTGATGTTCACCTCCTACGTGCCATTGCGGGCGCACCCCGGCTACTACGTGGGGATCATCTTGTTTGCTGTGGGAGCGCTGATCGTGGTGGGCCTGTTCTTCGTCACGCTGCTGGTGGCGCGGCGCGAGCGCACCTACGAGGGCTCGATGCCGCTGGTGGTGTTCGGCGCGATGACCGCCGCGGTAATTGCGGTGTTTACGCTGGCGCACGGCGCGGCGATCTACATTCCCACGCTGTTGTGGTCGCTGGGCTATATGAACGTGGACCCGCAGGCCTACCGGCTGGTCTGGTGGGCGCTGGGGCACGCCTCGCAGCAAATCAACGTGGCTGCGATGGTGTCCGTCTGGTACCTGATGGGCGGCCTGACGCTCGGCGCGATGGTGCTGAACGAGAAGGTGAGCCGCGTGGCGTTCCTGCTCTACATCCTGTTCATCAACCTGGCCTCGGCGCACCACCTGCTGGTGGATCCCGGCGTGGGCCCGGCCTGGAAGGTGTGGAACACCAGCTACGCGCTGTACCTGGCCGTGCTGGCGTCCATGATCCACGGATTCACGGTGCCGGCGGGCATGGAGATCGGCATGCGCCTGCGGGGCTACACCAAAGGCCTGTTCGAATGGCTGCGGCGCGCGCCCTGGAGCGATCCGGGCTTCTCCGCCACGTTCCTCTCGCTGATCATCTTCGGCTTTCTGGGGGGTGTGACGGGCGTGGTGATCGGCACCGAGCAGATCAACATCATCGCGCACAACACCCTGCGGGTGCCGGGGCACTTCCACGCGACAGTGGTGGGCGGCACGGCGCTGGCGTTCATGGGCCTCACGTACTACGTGATCCCGCTGATCTTCCGCAAGCAGGTCTCGCTGATGGGCCTGGCGCGCTGGCAGCCCTACCTGTTCGGCATCGGCATCGTGACGGTGTCCATGTCGATGATCTTCCTGGGCATCCTGGGCGTGCCGCGCCGGCACTGGGACATCTCCTTCGCCAACGCGCCGTTCAAGCAGGAGTTCAGTCCGCTCACCGACCTGTTCATGGCCACGCTGGGCATCGGCGGTCTGCTGGCCGCCACGGGCGCGCTGATCTTCATCGCGGTGGCCGTGCTGTCGGTATTCGTGGGCCGGCGCCTCACCGAGGAGGACATCCGGCGTGGCGTCGCGGCGGTGCCTCAGGGCATCCTCAGGCTTCCGCCTCAGCAGCACGGAGAGGCGGAGGGCGAGGCGGCACACCGCGCGGGCACGCCGGGCACGCTGGTGCTGGTGGCGATCTTCCTCACGGTGTTCGTGTTCTACTACTTCACCAACTGGAAGGTGCTCTCCCTGGTCTGGAAGATCGGCTGAGCCGATTCGCTCCGCAGGCTATTCGGCCCGCAGCACCCTGGCGTTCACGCAGGGGTGCCGCGGGCTTCTTTTTGGGGGGCTCGCCCGGCCGGCTGCCTACTCCCGCAGTTCACGCCACAGGCCCAGCTTTTCCTGCACGACGCGGTCCGAGAAGCTGAACAGCACGCTGTCCGCGCGGGCACGGTGCATGGCGGGCTGCCATGAAGGCACGACCAGGGTATCTCCCGGATGCCAGGCGAAGCGCTGCCCCGCCACCTCGGACTCTCCCTCGCCCTCGATGACGGAGAGCACGGTGCCGTCGGTGGAGCGGTAGGGCGCCGTGGCGAATCCTCTGGGCAATAGCTGCAGGCAGGTGGAAATCGTGGGCAGCGGCGAGCCGCCATTCGTGGGATTGGCGAAGGCCAGCCTGAGCCCGTGGTGCGGGTCCCACGCCTCTTCGTGGCGCAGGCGCTCCAGCGCCTCACGGCTGCGCGCGTAGGGGTAGTGGAACAACGGTGAATGGAGCGTCTCGCCGCGGAAGCCCACGGGCAGCAGGCCCGCACCATAGCGTGCTGCGCTGCTGCCGGGGGGCCGGGATTCGGGCTGGCTCTCGTCCGGGTGGCGCTCCAGGAAGCTCGCGTCGAGGAAGTTCACCAACGGCAGATCCAGGCCATCCAACCACACCACGGGCGCAGCGCCGGGGTTGCCGTGGTCGTGCCAGCTCCAGGGGCCCGTGATGATGAAGTCGCCCGGCTCCATGTAGGCGCGCTCACCTTCCACGGCCGTGTAGGCGCCGCGGCCCTCCACCACCAGCCGCAGCGCGGAGGGCGCATGGCGGTGGCACGGCGCGACTTCGCCCGGCAGCACCAGCTGCAACCCGGCGTAGAGCGAATGCGTCACCGAAGAGGCGCCGCGCAGCGCCGGGTTTTCCAGCACCAGCACGCGCCGCTCGGCCTCGCGCGCCGTGATCAGCGCACCCGATTCCAGCAGCAACGGGCGCATGGCCTGGTACGACCAGTGACAGGGCACGCACGGCGTGCGCGGCTCGTGCGTCACCAGCGCAGCGAAGCGCTCCCACAGCGGCGCCAGGTGCAGGGGGGCGATGCGGCCGTAGAACTCCTGCCGCTGCGCCTGGGCTTGCGCGGCCTGGGGCATGGCTCCTCCCGGAGTTGGGGTGCGGTGCGCCGGCTGCCCAATGCGCGAGAGCGGCGCGGATCATTGTGCCCCGCGCGGTGTCTCTGGGCAACGGGAACCCGTGCCGCGGGCCCGGGAGCGGAGAGCGGCAGGCACGTTCCTGCGTCGTCTTATGGGCGGGATTTTGGTAACGTGGGTGTCCCTGGCGATCGGTGGGGGATCGACCGTATCCTGATGGGGGCAAACCGCAATGCGAACGTGGCTGGTGGTGTGTGCCGCCCTGAGCCTGGCCGTGGCGTGCCTGCCGGGCCAGGGAACGGCCCAGAATGCCGGGCAGGAGCGCAAGGAGCTGATCGCGGTGATGGACCTGCAGGCGGTGCAGGCCAGTCCCGCGGAGGCGCAGGCGCTGAGCGACCGCCTGCGCGAGGTGATGCTGAAGACCGGGCGCTTCAAGCTGGTGGAGCGCAGCCAGATCGACCAGGTGCTGAACGAGCAGGCGCTGCAGCAGGCGGCCTGCACCAGTCAGGAGTGCGCCGTGCAGGTGGGGCGCATCCTGGGCGTGCGCAAGCTGGTGGTGGGCAAGGTGGTCAAGGTGTCGGACAAGGTGTGGCTGCTCTCCGCAGTGCTGCTGGACGTGGAATCCGCCGAGACCCTGCGCGCCGAATCGGTGCGGCACAAGGGCGACTACTTCGCGCTGATGGACGTGCGCGTGCGGGAGATCGGCCAGCTCATGGCTGCGCCGGCCGAAGCGGCGCCCGTGGTGGTCGCATCGGCAGAGACGCAGGCCATGTCGACTGCACCCACCGCGCCCGCGGCAGGCCTGCCTGACTCCGGAATGCTGAGCGGGGAGCAGATCCGCGTGCTGGTCACGGGCAATGTCCTCACCGGCGCCGGGTCGAAGGACAAGTGGACGGTGCGCTATGAGCCGGACGGATCGGCCGTGCTGCAGGACCGCAAGGTCTCGGACAGCGGCCGCTGGTGGGTGCAGCAGGACAAGCTCTGCACAAAGTGGAGCAAGGTGCGCGAGGGCAAGGTCGGTTGCTCGGGCGTGCGGCGCGAGAGCGGGCCGAACTTCGTGCTGGTCGGCGGCGACCGCGAGCGGCCGGCCACGGCTCAGCACCTGCCGCAAGCCGGAGCCGGCGGCAGGACGTACCGGCTGGCGGTGTTTCCGGGCTTGTTCACGGGCCAGTACGTCTCACGCACCTCGAACGGACGCCCCAACGCGGAATGGATCGTTAAGGGCATGCGCGACGCGCTGGTGCGGGACAATCGTCTGGACGTGGCGTTTTCCTACTATGAGGGCTTCGGCATCCCCGCCATCACCCACCGCGTGAGCGAGGATCGCACCTGGAAGGGCCTGCTGTTCAAGGAGGTGGACCGCGACTACGTGCGCACCTGGGCCCGCGACCTGAAAGCGGACGCCGCGCTCGCGGTGTCCGTATCGATCCCCGGCAACGGCGGGCCGCTGGAAGTGTACCTCTATGACGCCCTGCGCGACCGCTGGTACGAGCACGCCGGGCGTTGGCAGGCGGGCAAGCTGGGCCAGGACATCAAGGCCGCCATCGGCCAGGTGGTGACCGAGTTCAAGGAACGCAATCCGTAAGGCCTTGATGCCCGCCAGGCACCCGCCCCGCTAGATCCCCAGATACGCGGTGCGGATGGCCTCGTCGCCCAGCAGGGCGGCGGCGGGGCCGTCGTGGGTGACGTGCCCGTGCTCCAGCACGTAGCCGCGGTGGGAGAGCTGCAGCGCCTGCACCGCGTTCTGCTCGATGAGCAGCACGGAGACGCCCTGGCGGTTGATCTCGCGGATCACCGCGAACATCTCCGCCACCAGGATCGGCGCCAGGCCGATGGAGGGCTCGTCCAGGATCAGCAGCCGCGGATCGGCCATCAGCGCGCGCCCGATGGCCACCATCTGCTGCTCCCCGCCGGAAAGCGTGCTCACCTGCTGCTGGCGCCGCTCGCGCAGAGGCGGGAACAGCTCGAACACGGACTCCAGCTTGCGTGCGTAGCCCTTGCGTGCCGCGCGCGCGTAGGAGCCCATGCGCAGGTTCTCGCCCACGTCGAGCTGCGGATAGAGCATGCGCCCCTCGGGCACCTGCACCAGCCCCTGCTCCACCAGGCGGTGCGGCGGCACATTCAGCAACGAGCGCCCCTCGTAGCGGATGTCGCCGGAGCGGGGCCGCAGGATGCCGCTGATGGTATTGACCGCGGTGGTCTTGCCCGCGCCGTTGGAGCCGATGAGCGTGACGATTTCGCCGGCGCCGACGCGCACGGACACGTCGAAGAGCACCTGGATGTCGCCATAGAACACGTCGATCCGATCGACTTCAAGCACGGCGCACCTCGCCAGCATGCCGTCCGGGGGACCGCGCCGGCGCGATGGTGCTTGCGGGGCGCCGATGGGGCAGGATCGCGGCTGCGCGGTTCACACGCTCTTCCCCAGATAAGCCTGGATCACAGAGGCATCCTGCGTCACCGCAGCCGGCTCACCCTCGGCGATCTTCTCCCCGTGATGGAGCACCACCACGTGGTCGGAAAGTCCCATGACCGCCTTCATGACGTGCTCGATGAGCAGCACGGTGATGCCGCGGCCGTTGATGGCGCGGATCGTTTCCATCATCTCGAGCGTTTCTGTAGGCGTGAGCCCGGCGACGAGCTCGTCCAGCATCATCAGGCGCGGATGCGTGGCCAGGGCGCGGGCCAGCTCCAGGCGCTTGCGTTCCAAGGGGATGAGCGACTCGGCGCGGCGATCGGCCAAGGCGCCCAGGTGCACGAAGTGCAGCAGGTCCAGCACCTCGCGCTCCTGCTCGGCGGCCGTGTTCTTGCCGGTCTGCCGGCCATAGAGCAGGGCGACGCGCACGTTATCCGACACCGACAGGCCGGCGAAGGGGCGTACGGTCTGGTACGTGCGCGAGATGCCCAGGCGGCAGATCGCATCGGGCGGCAGCCCGCCGATCTCCTGGCCGGCGAAGGCGATGCGCCCTTGCGTCGGCCGGAAGCGCCCGGCGATGACGTTGAACAGCGTGGTCTTGCCCGCGCCATTGGGCCCGATGATGCTGGTGATGCGCCCTTCCTCCACGGCAAAGCCGACGGCGTTGAGCGCGCGCAGGCCGGCGAAGTCCATGGTCAGCGCCTGCACTTCCATCAACGGAGCGCTCATGCGTCCTCCGTGGGCAGGCCCAGGGCGCGCAGGGCGCGGGCGACGGGCGCCAGACGCGCCAGCCCACCCGGCATGAACAGGCCCACACCCACGATCACCACGCCCATCATGGCACCCTGCAGGTGTGAGGCCTGGGTCCACAAC
>Ga0326597_10009241_pt1 | contig 13240 bp, 10 predicted proteins | sample RVTome_12_FD_203789 | JGI IMG/M metagenome (GOLD analysis project Ga0326597, IMG submission 203789) | Soil microbial communities from uranium-contaminated site in the Upper Colorado River Basin, Wyoming, United States - RVT100D185 | ecosystem: Environmental > Terrestrial > Soil > Contaminated >... | reverse complement strand
GACAGGCGCGTGCGCCCGACGATGCGGCTCGACAGGGAGCGTGTGATGTGGCGCGAAATCAGCACGCTCACCGGCTCGCCGATCGTGCCGTCGCGGAATTTCTCGCGCGTATAGGCGTATTTGGCGCGGAAGCGCTGCGAATAGCCGATGGTGAATTTCAGGTTCTTCTCCGCCGCGATGGCGATCAGCTCGTCGGCCTCCGCCAGCGTTTGCGCCACCGGCTTTTCCAGGAGAACGTGCTTGCCGGCGAGCAGCGCCGCTCTGGTCATCGGATAGTGCAGGTTCTCCGGCGTTGCCGAGATCATCACCGCGCTCACCGACTTGTCGTCGATGATGCGGCGATAGTCGTCAGTCGCCGTCTTTGCGTTGGTGGCCTTCGCCACCTCCGCCAGGCGGTCCGCGTTGATCTCGGCGATGTGCAGATCGCCGACCACCGGGTTCAGCGCGCAGGTTTCGGCGCGGATGCCGCCGCACCAGCCCGTTCCGATAACCCCGACATTGATTTTTTCCATGTTTGCTCCGTCATGCGCGCGTTTGTGGCCCGGGCCGGACAGCGGCGGGCGCCTGCTTCCGCCGTGCGGCCGGAAGGTCGGTTTCCCGACATCGCTTTGTCAAGCCTCGATCGACCCATCGCCCGCCGGCCCATGCTGGGCTAAGAAGAAAGCCGGCCCGACGGGAGACCTGTTTCGTGAACGCAGCCAGACCACATGTCGCGCTTCTCGGCGGCGGCCTCGCCAACACGCTGGCGGCGCTGCGGCTGAAGGCACTGAGGCCCGAGCTCGACATCATGCTGGTCGAGCGCGGCGCCACGCTCGGCGGCGAGCACACATGGTCGTTTCACGAGACCGACCTGACGCCGGACCAGCTCGCCTGGACCGATCCCCTCACCGACCACCGCTGGCCGCGCCAGGAGGTGCGGTTTCCGGCCTATGCCCGAACCCTCGACATCGCCTATCGCTCGATCACGTCCGCGACGCTGCACCGCGTCGCCGCCGAACGGCTGGGCCCGGCCGTGCTTTGCGGCGCTGCGGTGCGCGAGGCCGACCGGCGCGGCTTCCGTCTGGCGGATGGCCGCGCCTTCGAGGCCGACGCGGTGATCGACGGGCGCGGCGTGGCGGCGAACGAGGCGCTGGTCCTGGCCTGGCAGAAGTTCGTTGGCCGCGAAATCGTCACCGACGCGCCGCACGGCGTCGACCGTCCGCTGATCATGGACGCGACGGTCTCCCAGCATGACGGCTACCGCTTCGTCTATCTGCTGCCGTTCGCGCCGGACCGCATCCTCATCGAGGATACCTACTACGCCGACGACGCCACGCTCGACGAGCGGACGCTCGCCCGGCGCATCGAAGCCTATGCCGCCGCGCGCGGCTGGCGCGTCGCCCGCGCCGTGCGCGAGGAGCGCGGCGTGCTGCCGATCGCGCTCGGCGGCGACATCCAGGCGTTCTGGCGCGCCGGCGCCGAAGGGGTCGCCCGTTCCGGCCTCGCCGCCGCGCTGTTCCATCCCACGACCGGCTATTCGCTGCCCGATGCGGTGCGCATGGCCGACGCCATCGCCGCGCTTCCGGTGATCGACGGCGAGGCGCTCTACCGGCTGACGCGGGCCCGCTCGATCGCGACATGGAAGCGGCGCGCCGGCTTCCGCTTTCTCAACCGCATGCTGTTCCGCGCCGCGCGGCCCGATCAGCGCTGGCGCGTGCTGGAGCGCTTCTACCGCTTGCCCGAGGGTCTGATCCAGCGCTTCTACGCCGACCGGCTGACGCTCACCGACCGCGTGCGCATCTTCACCGGCCGCCCGCCGGTGCCGATCGGGCGCGCGCTCGCCTGCATCGCCGATCCGATGCGCCCGGCAGGGTGAGAGGAATGGACGAAATCGCCAGCTTCGCGCGCCAGCGCATCGAGAAGGGCTCGAAGAGCTTCGCCATGGCGGCCCGCTTGTTCGACGCCGACATGCGCGCCAGCGTGTACATGCTGTATGCCTGGTGCAGGCGCTGCGATGACGAGATCGACGGCCAGGAGCTCGGCTTCGCGGCCACCGGTTCCGCGCCGCCGATCGCCGCGCGGCTCGCCATGATCGAAGAGAAGACGCGGGCCGCCCTGGCCGGCGAGGCGTGCGAGCCCGAATTCGTCGCGCTGGCGCGGGTCATGCGGCAACACCGCATTCCCGACTGGCTGCCGTTCGAGCATCTCGCGGGCTTCGCCATGGACGCCGCCGCCACCAGCTACCGCTCGCTCGACGACACGCTGAAATACTGCTGGCATGTCGCGGGCGCGGTCGGCGTGATGATGGCGATGGTGATGGGCGCGCGCGGCCGCGACGTGCTGCTGCGCGCCTCCGATCTCGGCATCGCCTTCCAGCTCACCAACATCGCCCGCGACGTCGTCGCCGACGCCCGGAGCGGCCGTGTCTACCTGCCCTCGGACTGGCTCGCCGCCGAAGCGCTGACGCCCGGCGACGTCGGTGATCCGCAAAACCGCGCCGCCGTGCACCGGGTCACCACACGCCTGCTCGCCGAGGCCGACGACTATTACGGATCGGCCACGCACGGCCTCGCCGCGCTGCCGCCGCGCGCCGCGGTTGCGATCGGCGCCGCGCGCTCGGTCTACCGCTCGATCGGCTGCCTGGTGCGGCGCCGCGGCGCGGCCGCGTGGGACGCCCGCGCGATCGTCGGCCCGGCGGGCAAGGCGGGTGCCGTGCTGTCGGGCGCGGGGCTGGCCGCGTGGTCGCGCATCGCCGCTTCCTTGCGCCCCGCGCCGGAGCGCCCGGGTCTTTATTCGCCGGCCGCCCTCGACCGGCTATGAGGCTTCCGCGCGCCGCGCCGACCGCGCCCTGTCCCGGTATCACCACGGTCTGCTTCATCGCGTTGCGCCGCGTCGCTACTGCCCTACAGCCGGCGGCGCGAGAAGACATGCGCCACCGTCAGTCCCGCCGCGGCCGTCGCCGCCAGCACCGCCCAGGGCAGGGTCAGCACCTCCCAGCCCTCGGCGCGCCAGAAAATGGCGCCATAGGCGTCGATCACCCAGGCGTTCGGCGTCACCCAGCCGACATCCCGTATCGCCTCGGGCATCAGGAACCGCGGCACCATGCTGCCGCCGAGCGCCGACACGATCACCACCGCCACGGTGCCGATCGTCTGCGCCTGCACGTGGCTGTAGCAGATCGACACGAAACCGAGCGCAAGCGCCGCGGCGGCGGTCGCCGCGATCAGGGTCGTCACCGCCCAGTAGTGGGCATTGGTCACCAGGTCGACGCCGAACCCGATCCACGCCACCAGGAAGATGATGGTCACCTGGACCACGCCCTGGACCACGAGAAACGCGAACTTCCCGTCCACCACGGCGCCGACGCCGCCGGGACCCGTGGCGACGCGGTCGATCAGGCCGCTCTCGCGCTCCGTGACGAGGCTGATCGCGCCATTGAGCGCGGAGAATAGCAGAAACATCGCGGCGACGGCGCCCGCGTAATAGGAAACCGCCGGCGCCACGTCGGAGCTCGCGACGGTCTTGGTCTGCTCGATCATACGGCTGAAGTCGAGCGGCGCCGGCGCCGGTGCCCCTGCGGGCAGCGGCGCCCCGGACGCGGCGGTGATCACCACGTCGGTCAGCTCGGCGAAATAGACCTGCTGCACGACGCCGCGCACCACCGAGGTCGGAATTTCCCGTGTCGGGTCGGTGACGAGCTCGATCGGCGGCGCGCCGTCGCCGGTGAAGTCGCCGAGATCGCGCCCGCCCTCGCGGATCACGATGCCGACATCGGCGGCATCGTCGCGCACCAGGTCGCGCACCTCGGCGGCGGAAAAGGCCCCGGCGCCGATCGACTGGATCTGCGGGTGGTCGACGAGGCCGGCGACGAACCGGCCGGAGACGTCGCTCGCCTGCTCGTCGGCGATGGCGAGCCGCACCTCGATGTCGCCGCCGCTGGCGCCGACGAAGATCAGCGCGAAGATGGCGAAGAAGATCGCCGGCAGCACGAACGCCATCACCAGCGCCGCGCGGTCGCGTGCCAGCGTCAGCAGCATGGCGACGAAGAATGCCCTGCGCATCGCCCTCACCGCTTGCGCGTGAAGTGGGCGAGGACGGTATCGAGCCCGGGCCGGCGCACCCTCAGCTCCTTGAGCACCGGCTCGTTGGTCAGCACATGCTCGATGAAGTCGGCGATATCGGGATCCGACCACTTCACCAGCACGCGCCACGCATCGCCGCGCGCGTCCGGGCGAAAGCCGTTGCGCATCAGCGTGAAATGCGCCGAACTGCCCCCCTCGACGCCTTGCGGCCCGACGCTCGCCACGAGCTCCTTGCTCGAGCCGAACAGCTCCGCGATCAGCTCGCGCGGCGGTCCCGACGCATGGATCGAGCCGGCGACGATGATGCCGACCTGGTCGGCCAGCGCCTCGGCCTCCTCCATGTCGTGCGTGGTGAGCAGGATCGCGAGGCCCTGGTCGCGCAGCCTGAGGATCAGGCTGACCAGCGCCCGCCGGCCGGCGACGTCGACGCCCGCGGTCGGTTCGTCGAGAACCAGGAGCCTTGGGCCGTGCACCAGCGCCATGCCGATATTGAGCCGCCGGCGCATGCCGCCCGACAGCTCCACCGCCCGATCGTCCGCGCGATCGGCGAGCCCGATGGCGCGCACCACGGTTTTCGCCCGATTGGCCGCGACCGACGGCCGCAGCCCCATGATGCTGCCGATCACGCGCAGGTTTTCCTCGACCGTGAGCTGCTCGTAGAGGGCGATGCGCTGCGGCACGAACCCGCACGCGCGGCGCGCCCGCGAGCTGCGCAGCGGGTCGCCGCCGTCGACGCTGATCGCGCCCGCGGTCAGCGTGACGCGCCCCGCGATGGCGCGCACCAGGGTCGACTTGCCGGCGCCGTTGGGCCCCAGCAGAACGAACACCTCGCCGCGGTCGACAGTTAGGTCGAGTCCCCTGAGCACGCTGCGTTCGCCATAGGAAAACGACGCCCCCGCCACGGTGAGAAAGGCGACCTGGGGCTGCTCCGGCCCCTCCGGGTCCTGGTATGTGGCGGTTTCTTCAGTGTCGGGATGCGCCATCGGCCAGTTCCAGGTTGCGGCCACCGAGCCGCACCAAGAGACCTTCCCGCAAATCGCCGACATAGCGCGTGAGCGCGCTCGGCCGCAACGGAGCGGCGAGCGCGCAGAGCGCATCATCGAGATTGGCGCGCGCCGCCGCCAGCGCGCGCTCCGGGCCGAGCAGCGCAACGAGCGTCGGCTTCGCCAGATCCTTTCCGGTGTCCTTGAGCGCCGCGCCGCTGCTGGCGAACCGGTCGACCAGATCGTCGAAGGTCTGGAATGCGATCCCCAGCCGCCATCCGAAACGCCGCGCCCGCGCCTGCTGTTCAGCGCTCGCATCGGCGACGACAGCGCCGATCTCGGCCGCCGCCGCGAACAGCGCGCCCGTCTTCCGGCCGTGCATTTCCTCGATCGCCGCGACGCTGTCCAGCTCGCCCGATGCGTTCAGATCCTGCTCCTGCCCGGCGATCAGTCCGTCCGCGCCGATCGACCAGCTCAGCACCCGCAAGATGGCGAGCCTTTGCTCGGCGCCGAGCCCGCCATCCTCCGCGACGACGCCGAACGCCCGGTTCATCAGCCCGATCGCGGCCAGTATCGCGGTGCCCTCGCCGTAAACGCAGTGATTTGCCGGAAGCCCGCGCCGAAGCCGGCTGTCGTCCATCGCCGGCAAATCGTCGAGCACCAGCGAGGCCGAGTGCACCATCTCCACCGCGCAGGCCGGATCGAGCGCGGCGCGCGCCGGCGCGCCATGATGCGCGGCGGCGAGCATGGTTATGAGGGCGCGCACGCGCTTGCCCGGCGCGAGCAGGCTGTGGCGCATCGACCCGTCGAGCCGCACGGGCGTGCCGCTGCCCGGCGCGATCAGATCCGCAAGGCGCGAATCGACCTCGGCATGCAGCCCTTCGATGGATATCCCGTCGTCTCTATCTCTCACCGCAGAGAACAGGCCCCCGCCCAAGCCGGTCAGCGAATCCCAATAAGCTAGCGTGCCGCATCGCGGCCTGCTATCGCAAGGCCGCACATGCACTTCCCATTGTGGCACAACTTGATGCCTGCCCGCTTCGGCCACGCGCCATGAGCAGCAACCCGCCACGGCGGACGCCGTATGGCGCAGGCGATGCCGGGGCCGCGCGCGCGGTCGTCATCGGCGCCGGCTTCGGCGGCATGGCGGCGGCGCTGAGGCTGCGCGCCAGGGGCTACCGCGTCACCCTGTTCGAGCGCGGCGACCAGCCGGGCGGCCGGGCACGCGTGTTCGAGCGCGGCGGATTCCGGCACGACGCCGGGCCGACGGTGATTACCGCACCGCACATGTTCGACGACCTGTTCGCCCTGTTCGGGCGCCGGCTCGCCGACGAGGTAACCCTGGTCGCGCTCGATCCCTGGTACCGGTTCCGCTTTCCCGACGGCAGCACGTTCGACTACGGCGCCACGCCGCAACAGACGATCGCCGAGATAAAGCGCTTCGACGAGCGCGATGTCGAGGGCTACCGGCGCATGCTGGAGCACTCGCGCGCACTCTTCGAGGCCGGCTTTGTCGAGCTCGCGAGCCAGCCCTTCCACCGCCCCTGGACGATGCTGCGCGAGGCGCCGCGGCTCGTCCGCCTCGGCGCCCATCGAACGATCTCCGGCTTCGTCTCCAGGTATCTGAGGCATCCCAAGCTGCGCCGTGCCTTTTCCATCCAGCCGCTGCTGCTCGGCGGCAATCCGTTCGACACCACCGCGATCTACGGACTTATCCACTATCTGGAGCACAAATGGGGCGTTCACGCCGCGATCGGCGGCACCGGCGCGATCGCCGCGGCGCTGGACCACCTGATGCGCGATGTCGGAATCGAGCTCGCCTACGGCGCCACGGTTGAGCGGGTCGTCATCGAAAACCGCCGCGCGACCGGCGTGGTGCTTGCCGGCGGAACCGTCGAGCCCGCCGATATCGTGGTCTCGAACGCCGACCCGCTGCACCTCTACCGCGAGATGGTGCCGGCCGGCGCGCGCACTCTGCCCGTGCGCCTCAAGGACCGCTTGGCGCGGCTGTCAATGGGACTGTTCGTGCTCTATTTCGGCACGCGGCGCACCTATCCCGACGTCGCGCGCCACACCATCTGGTTCGGCGAGCGCGACCGCGAGCTGCTCGACGACATTTTCCGGCGCAAGCGGCTGGCCGAGGACTTCTCGCTCTACATCCACCGGCCGACCGCCACGGACGCGAGCTTCGCGCCGCCCGGCTGCGATTCGTTTTATGTGCTGTGCCCGGTGCCCAATCTCGAGGCCGACATCGACTGGCCGCGCGAAGGGCCGCGGCTGCGCGCGCGCATTATCGCCGCTCTCGACCGCACCATCCTGCCCGGGCTGGCCGGCGCCATCACCGCCGACTTCTTCATCACGCCGCACGATTTCGCCGCCGATCATCTGAGCGTGCACGGCGCGGGATTTTCGATTGCGCCGCACTTCACCCAGTCGGCCTGGTTCCGCTTCCACAATCGCGCGGAGGGAATCGAGGGGCTCTATCTGACTGGCGCCGGCACGCATCCGGGCGCCGGAATTCCTGGAGTTCTGAGCTCGGCCCGGGTGGTCGAGAAGCTGGTGCCCGATCCGCGAGCGCCCGCGTGAGCCCGGCCGCGCGCCGTCGTGGCCGACAGTCAGTCCCGGTGCGCCGCCGCGTCGTCGAAAGCGATGCCGACCTGCGAGGTGCCGCGCCACACGACATGCGCGGGACGCTGCTCCTTGCCGCGCAGCTGGTCGATGAACCTGAAGTATTTGGGCACCAGCCAGGCCTGCTCGATGGCGAGGCGCGCACCACCGTCGCTCAGATCGGAAATCCGGCAGTCATAGAGGCTGTTCTGTCCGTTGTGCACGATCTTGCCGACCTTGAGCACGCGCTGGCGCGGCTCGCTTCTGCGCTCCTGCATGGGATCTGCTCCGCTTCGCGACATGGCCTGCACCAAGCAAGGAACGCGCCGTGGCCGGGCCGTTCGGGCCGGCCGCGCATGGATCGTGCGCGAAACCGGCCACCTTGGTTAACCAATTCTTGCCAAAGGGGTTGTCTCGGTGGCGTATCCATTCCCACATAAAGTCGGGCGCTCGCCTCGCGCGGGTTCGCGCCCCGCAAAGGCTCTAGAAACGCCCGACCGGAATGTGTTACGGCTTGCATCGCGTCGTCGGCCGCCTCGGCCCGATCAGGGGTGCTTTTACCCGGAATTCTGCATTGGTGGACAGGGACTTCAGCCGATCACCGGATCACCGCGCCAGACGGCGGTAGCCAAGAGCGATGCAGCCAACCAAGATCAGTGATCCCGAGTACTTCCACAAGGTTGTGGACTGCCAGTGGGCGTGCCCGACGCACACCCCGGTGCCCCAGTACATCAGGCTGATCGCCCAGCGTCGCTATACCGAGGCATTCCTCGTCAACTGGGAGTCCAACGTGTTTCCCGGCATCCTCGGGCGCACCTGCGACCGGCCGTGCGAACCGGCCTGCCGGCGTGGGCGGATCGAGGAAAAGCCCGTCGCGATCTGCCGCCTGAAGCGTGCGGCAGCCGACAACAAGGGCGACGTGTCGGCCTACATGCCGGCGATCCCGGCCGAAAAGAACGGCCGGCGCATCGCGCTCATCGGCGGCGGTCCGGCCTCGCTCACCGTCGCGCGCGACCTGATGCCGCTCGGCTATGAGTGCGTGCTGCTCGAGAAGGATCCGAGCGCCGGCGGGCTGATGCGCACCAACATTCCCTCCTTCCGGCTGCCGCAGGCCGTTCTCGACGAGGAGGTCGAGCGCATTCTCCAGTTCGGCGTCGAGCGCAGGTTCAATACCGAGGTCACGAGCCTCAGGGCGCTGCGCGAGGAAGGGTTCGACGCCGTGTTCATCGGCACGGGCGCGCCGCGCGGCAAGGAGCTCGACATTGCCGGCCGCAGGGAGGCGGGCGCCAACATCCATATCGGCATCGACTGGCTGACCGGCGTCGCCTTCGAGCACATCGACCGCGTCGGCGCGCGCGTCGTCGTGATCGGCGGCGGCAACACCGCGATGGACTGCTGCCGCACCTCGCTTCGCCTCGGCGGCAAGGACGTCCGCGTTACCGTCAGGAGCCCGCGTGCCGACATGAAGGCTTCGGACTGGGAGATCGAGGAAGCCGAGCACGAGGGGATTCCGATCTTCGACAACCACACCCCGCTCGAATTCGTGGTCGAGGGCGGCAAGCTCAGGGGCGTGCGCTTCCAGAAGGTGCGCGCCGAATACGATGCCGACGGCCGGCGCAAGCTGATCCCCACCGGCGACGACCCGGTGCTGTTCGAATGCGACGACGTGCTGCTGGCGATCGGCCAGGACAACGCCTTTCCCTGGATCGAGCGCGACATCGGACTCGAATTCGACGCGCGCGATCTGCCGATCGTCGATCGCGAGACGTTCGCCTCGACGCTGCCTGGCGTGTTTTTCGGCGGCGATGCCGCCTGGGGGCCGGAGAACATCATCTGGGCGGTGGCGCACGGGCACCAGGCCGCGATCTCGATCGACCTGTTCTGCCGCGGCAAGTCGCTGCGCCAGCGCCCTTCGCCGACGACCACTCTGGTCAGCCAGAAGATGGGCATCCACGAATGGGCGTACGACAACGACATCGCCACCACGCTGCGCGTGGCGGTGCCCCATGCCGAACTCGGAAAAGCGCTGCGCGATCGCAAGGTCGAGGTCGAGCTCGGCTTCGACGAGGCGCTCGCCTACCGCGAGGCCATGCGCTGTCTGAACTGCGACGTGCAGACCGTGTTCAACCGCGACCTGTGCATCGAATGCGATGCGTGCATGGACATTTGCCCGGTCGACTGCATCAATTTCACCGAAAACGCCGAGGAAACCGCGCTGCGCGCGCGATTGCGCATTCCCGCGCGCAATCTCGAGCAGGATCTTTACGTCTCGGATTTGCTGAAGACCGGTCGGGTCATGGCCAAGGACGAGGACGTATGCCTTCATTGCGGCCTGTGTGCCGAGCGCTGCCCGACCGGCGCATGGGACATGCAGCAGTTCAACTATGTCGACGCCCAAGCCATTGAGAGCAAAATCCCCGCCTATGTCGACTGAGTCCCGGTTCAACGAGTTCGTAATCAAGTTTGCGAACGTCAACGGCTCCGGTTCCGCGAGCGCCAACACGTTTTGCGCGCGCGCCCTGTTCCGCATGGGCATCCCGGTATCGGCCAAGAACATCTTCCCGTCCAACATCCAGGGCATGCCGACCTGGTACGAGATCAGGGCATCGCAATCCGGCAATCTGGCGCGGCGCGAGGGCATCGACGTGATGATCGCGATGAACCCGCAGACCTACGCCCAGGACCTCGAGGAGGTGGTTGCCGGCGGCACGCTGATCTACGATTCGAGCTGGCCCAGGCAATTCGGCCGCGACGACATCAACGTCGTCGGCGTGCCGATCGCCAAGCTGGTGGCCAGGACCTTCCAGGACCCCCGCCAGCGCCAGCTGTTCAAGAACATTACCTATCTCGGCGCCATGACGCTGCTGCTCAACATCGACATCGATGTGGTCACCGGGCTGCTTGCCGAGCAGTTCCGCGCCAAGCCCGCGCTGATCGGGCCCAACGTGCAGGCGCTGGAGATCGGTCGCGAGTATCTGCGCGCCAACCCGCCCGCCCCCCTGCCCGTCCAGGCGCGCGCGAGCGACGCGGCGCGCGGCATGATCATGATCAGCGGCAACGAGGCCGCCGCGCTCGGCGCCATCTACGCCGGCGCCACGGTGGCGAGCTGGTATCCGATCACGCCGTCCACCTCGCTCGCGGAAGCCTTCGAGAAACACGCCAGACGCCTGCGCAAGGACGACGACGGCACCGTGCGCGCCGCCGTCATCCAGGCCGAGGACGAGCTCGCCGCGATCGGCATGGCGATCGGCGCCAACTGGAACGGCGCGCGCGCCTTCACCGCCACGTCAGGTCCCGGCATCTCGCTGATGAGCGAATTTCTCGGTCTCGCCTATTTCGCCGAGATCCCGGTGGTGCTGTTCGACATCCAGCGCGGCGGACCGTCGACCGGGATGCCGACCCGCACCCAGCAGTCCGACATCCTGGCCTGCGCCTATGCCTCGCATGGCGACACGCGCCATGTCCTGCTGTTCCCGCGCGACCCCAACGAGTGCTTCACCTTCGCCGCCGACGCCTTCGACCTGGCCGAGCGCCTGCAGACGCCGGTGATCGTGATGAGCGATCTCGACATCGGCATGAACGACTGGGTGGTCGATCCGCTCGAATGGGACAAGCACAGGGTGCACGACCGCGGCAAGCTGCTCGATGCGGCGGCGCTGGAGAAGGTCGCCGACTTCGCGCGTTACCGCGACGTCGACGGCGACGCGATTCCCTATCGCACGATTCCCGGAACCCATCCCGAGCGCGGCGCCTTTTTCACCCGCGGCACCTCGCACAACGAGTATGGCGGATACACCGAGGACGGCATGGTGCACGCGCGCACGCTGGCGCGCCTCGCCCGCAAGTTCGAAACCGCGGCCGGGCTGGTGCCGAAGCCGGTAATCCGCACGCTGAGCGCCAAGTCGCGTCTCGGCGTCATCAACGTCGGCGGCACGGACCTCGCCGTACGCGAGGCGCTGGCCCGTTTCGCCGGCGAGGGCCACGGCCTCAACCACATGCGGATTCGGGCGTTTCCGTTCACCCGCGAAGTCAACGAGTTCGCCGAGCGCCACGACTTCATTTTTGTCGTCGAGCAGAACCGCGACGCCCAGCTGCGCACGCTGCTGGTGGCCGAGGCGGGAATTCCCGGCGACAAGCTGGTGCCGGTGGTCAATTACGACGGGCTGCCGCTCACCGCGACCTGGATCTGCGACACGATCCGTTCCGTTCTGACTTCCAATCCCGAGGTCGAGGAGGCGGTGGCCGCCCCCCTCACCGTGGCCTGATGGGCGCGCTCCACCACATCGCCGCGTCGCCGCGCCGGCCCGCCCGAGCGAAGGTTTCCGTGCCATGACCTACATCAAGAAGCCCGTGTTCAAGCATCCCGCCCTCGCGCGCAATTCGCTGGGGCTCACCCACCGCGACTATGAAGGCGTGGTCTCGACGCTGTGCGCCGGCTGCGGCCACGATTCCGTCACCGCCGCCATCGTCGAGTCGTGCTTCGAGCTTTCCGTGCCGCCGCACCGCGTTGCCAAGCTGTCCGGTATCGGCTGCTCGTCCAAGACAACCAACTATTTCCTCAACCGCTCGCACGGCTTCAACGCGGTGCACGGGCGCATGCCCTCCATCGTGACGGGGGCCAGCCTCGCCAATCGCGAGCTCGTATATATCGGCGTGTCCGGCGACGGCGATTCCGCCTCGATCGGCCTCGGTCAGCTCTGCCATGCCATCAGGCGGCGCGTCGACATGGTTTATATCGTCGAGAACAACGGCACCTACGGGCTGACCAAGGGCCAGTTTTCCGCGACCAACGACCGCAGCTCGAAGAGCCGGCGCGGCGTGCAGACGCCGTTCGAGGCGATCGATCTCGCGGTCCTCGCGATCGAGTTCGGCGCCGGGTTCGTGGCGCGCTCCTTCTCCGGCGACAAGCAGCAGCTCGTGCCGCTGATCAAGGCGGCGATGACCTATAACGGTTTCGCCCTGATCGACGTGATCTCGCCCTGCGTCACCTTCAACAACCACGCCGCCTCGACCAAGAGCTACGACTATGTGCGCATGCACAACGAGGCGGTCGACCGTATCGACTTCGTGGCGGACGCGCACTCCATCACGGTCTCCTACAACCCCGGCGAGACGATATCGGTCGCGCTGCACGACGGATCGCGCATTGCCCTGCAAAAGACCTCGCCCGACTATGACCCGCGCGACCAGTTCGGTGTCCTCGACACGCTGCGCCGCCAGCGCGCCGCCGGCACGGTGACCACCGGCCTGCTGTACATCGACCCGGATGCCGGCGATCTGCACCAGGCCATGGAGACGCCGGCGCGCTCGCTCAACTCCATTCCCCTGGCCGAGCTCTGCCCCGGCAGCGACAAGCTCGCCCATATCAACGATCAGTTCCGCTGAGCCCGCGCCTGCCGTGCGCCCCGCCCGTTTGACATCGCGAACGGCGCGAAGCGATAATCTCCCCGCCATGTGCGGCAATGCCCGGACCGAGGGGATGCGGTCCGGCGAGAGCGCGGAAGCCAATACCGCCCGCCGCCACCGCACCCGGGAGGAATGCCCATGATTTCGATCGTCCGGTCCGCCGCCGCGCTTGCCGCTGCCCTG
>Ga0326597_10009240_pt1 | contig 13241 bp, 11 predicted proteins | sample RVTome_12_FD_203789 | JGI IMG/M metagenome (GOLD analysis project Ga0326597, IMG submission 203789) | Soil microbial communities from uranium-contaminated site in the Upper Colorado River Basin, Wyoming, United States - RVT100D185 | ecosystem: Environmental > Terrestrial > Soil > Contaminated >... | reverse complement strand
CCTGATGCGTCAGGGTTATACGCTGGCATGGGTCGGGTGGCAGTCGGATGTGCCGCGACGTGACGGGCTGCTGGCACTCGATGTTCCGCGTGCGCAAGGGGTAACCGGATACATCCGCTGCGAAATGCGCCCGAATAAACGCGTCGAAACGCTGCCGCTCGCCGATCGTTATCACATCCCGAATCCAACTGTGGACCTAGCCGACCCGGAAGCGCGGATGCTGATGAAAGAGCATACGGGAGCCGCAGTGCGCGAGGTCCCGCGCAGCAGTTGGAAATTCTCCGACCCCGGGCACGTCGCGATCAAAGGCGGCTTCACGCCAGGCGCAATCTACAATGTCATTTACCGTTCCGCCGAACCGCCCGTGGTCGGTCTGGGATTCCTCGCGGTGCGCGATGCTGCCGCGTGGTTGCGCTGGTCGGACGCGGCGAGCGGCAATCCTTGCGCGGGTTCGATCGAGCGCGCCTATCTTTTCGGCGTGTCGCAAACCGGACGATTCTTGCGCCACATGCTGTTTCTAGGTCTCGACGAAGACGAGCAGGGGCGCATGGTGTTCGACGCGCTCATCCCGCATATCGCCGGCGGACGACGCGGAGAGTTCAATCTGCGTCTGGGCCAACCGTCGCTGAATGCGAAAGAGGCAGTTGGCGAACTCCCGCCATTCAACGGCGATGACCTCTTTGCCCGGCTCCGAGAGCGGGGAAGGGTTCCGCGCATCTTTCTGACCAACTCCTCGGCCGAGTACTGGCGCGGGGATGCGTCGCTGATTCACACCGATGTCGACGGCAACCGCGACGTAGAGCCGCCGGACTTCGTACGCACTTATCTACTCGCCGGCACACAGCATACGCCCGGCGCGTTGCCGCCGCTTGCGGCCGACGCCAACACCGGGGACCGCGGTCAGCAGCGCTTCAATATCGTCGACTACGCACCACTGATGCGCGCTGCGCTCGTCAATCTCGATCGTTGGGTGAGCGCGGAAGTGTTGCCGCCCGCCAGCGCCTTTCCGCGCCTGGCTGATGGGACCGCTGTGGAGGCGGAGTCGATGGCCGCGTTCTTCCGCTCGTTGCCGGGTGTGCACTTTCCGGAGCGCATTACTCGGCCGCGCCGCCTGGATTTCGGGCCCGACATCGAGCGCGGGATCGCCGCCTATCCCCCGAAGACGGGGAGCGCATATCGCACGTATGTGTCCGCGCTCGATGCCGACGGCAACGAGATCGCCGGCATACGGCCCCCCGAAATAATGGTGCCGCTCGCAACCTTCGGCGGTTGGAACCTGCGCCATCCCGAGCAGGGCGCGCCCGGAGACCTGATGCAGATGATGGGCTCGACCCTGCGATTACCGCTGACGCGCGCCGAGCGTGAGCGCAGCGCCGATCCACGCATGTCGATCGCAGAACGTTACTCGTCACGTGCGGCGTACCTGGACCTCGTCCGCGTGGAAACACAGAAGCTGGTCGCCGTACGCCACGTGCTGGCCGAAGACGTCGATGCAATCGTCGAGCGGGCAGGGCGGTGCTGGGACTTTATTCACGCGTAATGCGCTGGCATCGCAGCCTGAATGTTCGGTGTTGGACCGATTAGCTCGCTTGACGGTTCGAAAGTGGCCGATCACGCATGCTGCCGGCGACCATGGCGAATTCGTACAGCCGGCATTCGAGCGCACCGTTGAATAGCGGCGTGCGCCGCGAGGCTTTGAGCCCGATCAGCTTGGGCAGCCTGGCATCGGCACTGAAGATGAAGCAGCGCCATCCGGCGAAACGCTGTTTGAAAACGTTGCCGAGCTTAGGATAAAAATCCGCCAGTGCTTGGCTCTCCCCGATACGCACGCCATAAGGCGGGTTCGCGATCAGTATGCCGCTTGCAGCGGGCGCGGCGATCTGCAGGACGTCGTGACGGTGCAAATGAACGACGTTCTCCAGACCAGCCCGGCGCAGCGCCTCGGTGGTTGCCCGAAGCGCTTTCTGATCCTGGTCCGAGGCGTAGATCGCAAGTGCTTCGGAATTTTTCCGCTCGGCTTCAACTGCGCTTCTCACGTCGCGCCACAATCGAGCATCGTAGAGAGCCAAGCGCTCGAAGCCGAAGCCGCGATTGGCGCCCGGTGCTATCCCTAGCGCGATCGTTGCCGCTTCGAGCACGAACGTGCCGCCACCGCACATTGGATCGACTAGGGCCGATGCGGGCGTCCAACCGGTTAGGCGCAGGATTCCGGCGGCGAGATTCTCGCGCAACGGAGCGTCGACCGCTCCGGTGCGCCAGCCGCGCTTGAACAGTGGTTCTCCCGAGGTGTCGAGGTAGAAGCTTACCTTCTGACGCTCGATGAAGGCGTGTATGCGCACATCGGGAAAGCGCGTATCGACGTCGGGACGTGACCCCGTGGCTGCGCGGAACGCATCGCAAACGGCATCCTTGATGCGCAGCGTGACGAAGTCCAGGCTCTTCAGCGGCGCACGTATCGCTGCGACCGCGATCCGGATGGTGCGCTTGCGCTCGAACCACTCGGCCCACGGCAGACTCAACGCACGTCGATAAATGTCCTCTTCCGACTGGTACGGACCTTCGCCCACGTGCAACAGAATGCGGCTTGCGATGCGGCTTTCGAGATTCGCGCGGTAGAGCAGCCGATGGTCGCCGGCGAATGCGACACCGCCATCGGTGGGGCGAATCGTTAAGGCGCCGATGTCCGTAAGCTCGGACGCTAGCGCAGGTTCAAGGCCGCGCGGACAGGGAGCGAAGAACTTCACTGAATCCTGTTCCCTTGTCCCTGTTCTCTGCCGACAGGCACGTAGACTTCAAACTCAATTCGCCGGTTCGGTGCGCGGATGAGCTGCACTTTGTCGACCCGTGCCGCGAGACCGGCGCCGTGATCGAGTTGCCGCGCGAGCGGCGAGCCCTGCAGCGCGATCCGTGCGCCGGTCGTTTGCGCGTGCGCGAGGCTCGGCTTGACGACCACAAGCACGACGATTGCAATCAGCAGCAGAACCGGGAACTCGTTGAGCCAGCGGTAGAACACGTGGCGGTGGCGGCGGCGATCGCGTTTGAAGTCCAGCAGCAACTTGCCGCAGTAGAGGTGATAGACGACCAGGACAATCACCAGGCCAAGCTTCAGGTGCATCCACGTGCCGCCGATGCCGTAGCCCAGCCACAGCCATAGCCCAAGGACGATCGTAATCACCGCTCCCGGGGTCATGATGCCGTAAAAAAGTTTGCGCTCCATCACTTTGAAGCGCTCGTTGCCGGCAGTGTCATCCGTCATCGCGTGGTAGACGAATAGGCGCGGCAGGTAAAACAGGCCCGCGAACCAAGTCACCATGAACACGATATGAAAGGCTTTGACCCAGAGCATGCGCGCTGATCGTTACGTGGGAGCGTGCGCCGGATTGTAGACGCAGGCCTGTTCCCGGACTAGCCGCGCGACAGAATAATTCGCAGGACCGCCCTATTTCAGCAGTCGCCGGCGCGTCAACGCGAGCGCCAGGAAAGAGCCGGCGATGCAGAAGCCGATGAGCGCCGCGATATGTCCGAATAGTCCAGCGGGGATAGCGTCGTTCATGAGCGGCCGGGCAATGGCAACTGCATGGGCCAGCGGCAGCAAGTTCGCCACCGATTGCAGCGCGGGGGGCAGTTGTTCGAGCGGGAAGAACACACCGGAGAAGAGCATCATCGGTGTGATCGCGAGGGTAAAGTAGTACATGAAAAAATCGTAGCTCGGACTGACTGCGGTCATGATCAGCCCCAGACTCGCGAATGTCACCCCGGTGAGCAGCGCGAGCGGGATCACCCAGAGCGCGAGCAGCGACTGCACGAGCCCGAGAGCCGCGGCTACGAGCAGCACCGTGACTCCGGATAATGTCGCCTTCGACGCAGCCCAGATGATTTCCGCGCCCACCACGTCATCGAGCGTCAGCGGTGCATTCAGGATTGCATCCCAGGTGCGCTGAACGTGCATGCGCGAAAACCCCGAGTACATGGCTTCGAACGACGCGGTCGTCATCGTACTCGAACACACGATACCAGCCGCGATGAAGGCGATATAGGACACGCCGTTCATTTGCGGCAGCAGCGCGCCTAGTCCGTAGCCGAACCCCAGCATATAGAGCAGCGGATCGGCCAGATTGCCGAGGATCGAGGGGATCTTGAGTTTGCGCCAGACCAGGAAATTGCGTCGCCAGACGTGTATGCAGCGCAGGCTAAGTTGCGGCACAGAGAACATGTTCGGGGTGAGCGCCATCGGCAGCGGCAACGTGTGCGCCTAGTCGCGCAGCTCGCGTCCTGTGAGCTTGAGGAATACGTCTTCCAGATTGGCGTGGCGATGCAGATAACGCAGATCGGGGCGAGTCTCCAGCGCTGCAACCAACCGGGTCGCGTCATGCGCGTAGCAAAACACCGTGTCGCCACTGAGTTCGCAACGTTCACTCAAGACCCGGCCCTGTTCATCGCCCCAGCGCGCGGCGCCGTCGCCATAGACTTCGACGACCTGCGGCTCGATATGCAAGCCGATCAGTTCGCGCGGTGCACCGCAGGCCACGATGCTGCCGTGGTCGAGGATCGCGATTCGGTTGCACAGCCGCTCGGCCTCCTCCATGAAGTGCGTGGTCAGGAAAATGGTCTTGCCCTCGGCGAGCAGCTGCTTCAACCGGCCCCAAATGAGATGCCGGGCTTGCGGGTCGAGGCCGGTGGTCGGTTCGTCGAGAAAGATGAGATCAGGGTCGTTGATGAGCGCACGCGCGAGTGTCAGGCGCCGCTTCATGCCGCCGGAGAGCGTATTGATTCGGGATAGCGCGCGCATCTTCAAACCGGAAAATTCGAGCAACTCGGGGATACGCGCGCGAATTTCGCGATCCCGCATCCCGAAGTAGCGCCCATAGACGAGTAGATTTTCCTCGACGCTGAAATCCGGATCGAGATTGTCCAGTTGCGGGACGACGCCGACTCTTGCGCGCGCGCGACGCGCATCCTCGATGACATTTACCCCGAGAAGCTGAATTTCCCCCGCGTCGGGCCGCGTCAGGCCGAGACACAAGCGCAAGGTGGTTGTCTTGCCTGCGCCATTCGGCCCGAGTAGCCCGAAGCATTCACCTGGCGCGAGAGCGAGATCGATGCCCGCAACCACGTCCTCTTGAGCGTAGGATTTGCGCAGCCCGCGAACTTCCAGATGATACGCAGGGCGAAGCACCGCCCTAGCTCTCGCGACCGCGGTGGCCGAGACACCAATGCGTCACGATCTTCTGCAACTGGCCGAGACGGCCGTGGAAGAAATGCTCGCCGCCGGGAACGACGACGACCGGCAAGTCCTGCGGACGTGCCCATTCCAGAACCGCGGCGAGCGGAACGACATCGTCCTGATCGCCGTGCACGACCAGCGTATCCTCGGGTACCGATTCGGCATCGAAACGATTAACCGCCGGCGCGATCAAGGCGAGTCGCTCGGCCGCAAGCTGGCGCACGACCCGTGTTTGCACATACGCACCGAAGGAGAAGCCGGCGAGCAGGACGGGCAAATCGCCGAGGCGTTTGCGCAAATGCTCGACCAGAACGACCAGATCGTCGGCTTCGCCTATGCCCTGATCGTAAATGCCCTCGGATGCGCCCACCCCACGGAAGTTCGGTCGTGCCGTGCAATACCCGAGGCCAAAAAATGCGCGCGCGAGCGAAGTGACCACTTTGTTCTCGCGAGCCCCCCCTTGCAGGGGATGTGGGTGCGCGATAAGTGCGATGCCACAGCGCGTAGGCCCGGGATCGTTCAACGCAACGTCGATCGCCCCGGCCGGGCCATCGACCAACGTCTCAGTGAGCGTCGATGGGCGCAAGTGCTGTCGTTAGCCAGGCGCGCTAGATGCGCAGTCGTTCGACCAGACGACCGCCTTGGATGTGCTCCCGGATGATCTCGTCGACGTCTTCCTTGTCGACGTAGGTGTACCAGATTTCTTCGGGATAAACGACCATCACCGGGCCCTCGTCGCAGCGATCCAAACATCCCGCCATATTGATACGCACTTTGCCGGGGCCATTGAGCGTGAGCTCCTTGATTTTGGCTTTGGCGTAATCGCGCACTTCGGCGGCGCCATGGTCGTTGCAGCAGCGCTCGCCGTTCTGACGCTGATTGCAGCAGAAGAAAACGTGATGGCTATAGTGACTCATGATATTTGGCCGGGGCGGTTCCGGGCAGCTGTTTAAGTCGCGGGAATTATAGACCATGGTTCGCGCCCGCGTCGCCCTCCGCGCGGGGACTCGCGGCTCGCCTGCGGTCTTGTCGCCACAACATGAATACGCCTGACCCGCCCGAATCGCGCCAGCCCGAGAACGGCGAAAGGCTGGCATACAAGATGAGCAGTGTGTAACCTAGCAGCAGGTACAGAGCGAGGGGCGATCTGGGCGTTTCAGTCACCAGATCACGCAACTGGACGAAGGCAATCAGCAGTCACGATGGCATTCTATGACATCTTCAATGGCGACGCGGACGGCATCTGCGCCGTGCATCAGCTGCGTCTCACCGATCCGCGGGCGACCGAACTCATCACTGGCACAAAGCGCGAGATTCGACTTGTCGAACGCTGCCCCGTCGCGTCAGGCGATGAGTTGACCGTGCTCGATATCTCATTCGATTCCAATCGCCAGGCGGTGTCGAGGGCACTGAATGCCGGGGCGCGCGTACGTTACTTCGACCACCATTACGCGGGTGAGATTCCGCAGCATCCGGAACTCGAGGTCCACATCGATACCGCGGCCAATGTTTGTACGAGCTTGCTGGTCGATCGCGCGCTCGCGGGCCGGCACCGTGTGTGGGCAGTGGTGGCGGCTTTTGGCGACAACCTTGCAGAATCGGCCCTGCATGCCGCCGCCCCGCTCGCGCACGCACGCCAGGAACTCGCGCAACTGCGTGATCTCGGCGAGTGCCTCAACTACAACGCATATGGTGAGACGGTCGACGATCTGCACTACCATCCTGTGGAATTGTATCGCGTCATGGCGCCGTACGCAGACCCTTACCGGTTCATCGCCGACGAGCCGGTGTTCGAGGTCTTGCGTCAAGGGATGGCTGATGATCTGTATCGCGCAAGCGAAACCAAGGCGCAATCGGCAACCGAACGCCATGCAGTGATCGTGCTGCCGGACGCTTCCTGGAGCCGGCGTGTCGCGGGCATACTCGGGAACAAACTCGCCGCAGAACACCCTGCGCGCGCGCATGCGGTGTTGACTGCAAAAGCCGGCGGATACCTGGTCAGTGTACGCGCACCGGTTGAGCAGCCCAGTGGCGCCGAGCAGTTGTGCAGGCAGTTCGATACCGGTGGCGGGCGTGCGGGAGCCGCTGGAATCAATCACCTGCCGCAGGCCGATTTCGATCGGTTCGTGCGCGCTTTTATGGCGGCGTTTGCCGCGTCGTCATCTTGAGACGAACAAGATGCCGCGGCGGTGCGGATACGATCACAGGCTCGATTGCGCGCGTAGCACTCGAGTCGGCTAAGAGGCGATATCAGCAAGAGCCACCAGGATCGCCGCCAACACCACGGCAATAATGGCTAGCAGCCAGGATTGTCGGCGACTTGCTCGGGCAAGAAGCGCGAGATGCGCCTCGATCGCCTGCTGGCCTTCCCCGGACAGAGCGCGGTAGATCAAGCGCGGCATCTGCGGCAACCACACGCCCCAACTCGGCGCCTCCTGACGCACCCGCCTGACCAGTCCCAGCCAGCCGATCTGCTCCGACATCCAGCGCTCCAGGAACGGTTTCGCGCTGACCCACAAATCGAGATCGGGGTCGAGTTCCCGGCCCAGCCCCTCGATGTTGAGCAAGGTTTTTTGCAGCAGCACGAGCTGGGGCTGGACTTCGATGTTGAAGCGCCGCGATGCCTGAAACAGCCTCATCAGCACTTTGCCGAACGAGATCTCCTTCAATGGCCGGTCGAAGACCGGCTCGCATACCGAGCGTATCGCTGCTTCGAACTCATCGACGCGCGTGCCTTTAGGCGCCCAGCCCGACTCGATATGCACTTCGGCGACGCGCTTGTAGTCGCGCTGGAAGAAGGCGATGAAGTTCTGCGCGAGGTAGTGCTTGTCGACATCGTTCAACGTACCCATAATGCCGAAGTCGAGCGCGATATAGCGACCCTCGCGGTCCACCATGATATTGCCCGGATGCATGTCGGCGTGAAAGAATCCATCGCGAAAAACCTGAGTGAAAAAAATATCGACGCCCGCGCGCGCAAGCTTCGGAATATCGATGCCTTGAGCGCGCAGCTCGGCCACGTGGCTTACCGGTGTGCCGTGCATGCGCTCCATGACCATCACTTCTTCGTTGCAGTAATCCCAATGAACCTCGGGGATGAGCAGTAGCGGAGAATCCTCGAAGTTGCGGCGTAATTGGCTTGCGTTCGAGGCTTCGCGCATCAGATCGAGCTCGTCGTCCAGGTGTTTTGCGAACTCGTCCACGACTTCGTGCGGCCTGAGCCTGCGGCCTTCGCGCCAAAACGCCTGCATTAACGTGGCGCCGTCGTGCAGCAGCGCAAGGTCATTGCCAATCACGGCGCGGATTTCAGGGCGCAGGATCTTCACTGCGACCTCGTTTCCATCCGGGAGTCGTGCAAGATGGACCTGCGCTACCGAAGCACTCGCGATGGGCGTGAAATCGAATGCCTGGAATACGTTTTCAACGCTTTGCCCATAAGTGCGCTCCAGCGTCGCGCGCACGCGAGTGGGGGCGAACGGCGGCACCTGGTCTTGGAGCTTGGCAAGTTCGTCTGCGAGGTCGGAGGGCAGCAGATCGCGGCGCGTGGACAGCACCTGCCCGAACTTGACGAATATCGGGCCGAGCGCCTCTAGCGCGAGACGAAGCCGCACCGAACGTGAGTGTTCGAACCGGCGCCAGGAGGTGAGGAAGCCGACTAGCGGGCGCAGTCCTTTGAAACGCTCGTGTCCGAGGACAAACTCGTCCAGACCGAAGCGCAGAACAACCGCAAGAATCCTAAACAGCCGCAGCAGGCGCATCGGCGGATTCTAACCGCCGCATTGCGGTCGGGCTACGCACCAAGAGGCGCGCGCGGGTTTACAGGTGTCGCAGGCGTGAAATGCGCTGCGCCAGCCGCTCGGTGTCGTCGCGCAGCGTGTCGATGTCACGCACGAACGTCTCGACATCCTGGCGGCGCGTGATCAGCGCTCGCTCTTCGACCAAGTAGTCCGCCAGATTGCGTGTGATGCTCGCCGCCGCGCGTGCCTGCAAGCGCAGCAAGCTTTGCGCTGCACTGACCGCGCGATGAGCAACAACATCGCCGAACACGCGCGCGAGATCTTCTTCGGCATCCCAGCGCGCATTGCGGACCACGAACCCTACGGCTTGCGCAAACTCGGTATCGCCACTCACCTCGACCTGGTGATAAGCAGCTTGGTCGCCGCCGAGCGCGCGTAGCGCCAGCGCCGGAGAACAGCGAAACGTGGCGTCGGCGACAGCGTTTGGCGCAGACGCAAGCACTTCGCCGGAGTCGCTGACGGTAAGGCTAACCGAGAACGGAAAGACGTCGAATTTAGCGGTATACCCAGTGAACGGCTGAAGACACCGCAGCGCCCAGCTCTCACCGCGCAGGACGTGATTGATGGGAGCCGCTGCGATGTGCGAAAACAAGGCCGATTAGTCCTGGTGAATACCGACGATCTGCCAGCCACCGGATCCGTCGAGCGGTTTTTGTGCGTTGCAATATCGTTTCACGGTGTCAGCCAAACTTGAATCCCCGGTGGACAGCGACCACCCCGGCGGCGAGATTGAAGTATTCGACGCGCTCGAATCCAGCTTCTTCAAGCATCGATTTAAGGTTTTCCTGTCCGGGATGCACCCGTATGGACTCGGCGAGGTAGCGATAGCTTGCGGCGTCCTTGGCGACCACGCGTCCAAGCCATGGAAGGACTGCGAATGAATAAGCGTCGTAGAGGGGCGCGAGTGGTTTGTACACCCGAGAGAATTCCAGGACCACCAGTCGGCCCCCCGGACGCAGCACTCGGTATCCCTCGCGCAAGGCCAACAATTTGTGCGTCACGTTGCGCAACCCAAAGCCTATGGCGACACAATCGAAGTAATCGCTCACAAATGCCAGATGCTCGGCATTACAACGAACGACCGGGGTCACAATGCCATTGTCGAGCAGCCGGTCGCGGCCGCGGGTGAGCATTGCAGCGTTGATATCGGTGAGCACGACGGCGCCTTCCGGAAGGACGCGCGACCAAAGTTTCTGGGTCAAATCGCCCGTGCCCCCGGCGACATCCAAGACGCGTTGCCCGGGTCTCAAGCCGCAGACTTCAGCCGCAAATGTTTTCCAGATACGGTGCAGGCCCAGGGACATCAGATCGTTCATCAGGTCGTAGCGATCGGCCACGGCGCTGAACACCGCCTCGACGCGACGCGCTTTGTCGCTCTCGGGCACCTTCTCAAACCCGAAGTCTGTCGCCTTATCCACGCTTTGCCCCCGAGTCGTGGCTCGCACGGGCCTGTTTTGAGCGTTGCGGGGTGATCGCACTCGAAGCAGGGCTGTTTGGGTTGTATTGGGGCATCGGCAACGGCCAGTAGGAGCAAGAGTTGCCGACAATGATATGCGTACCTGCAAGGCGGCACAAATGATTCGGCCGAGCAGGTTAGACGCTGCGCCCGTTTAGTGCACGAATTCGAATACGGCGCGTTCGAAGTCCGCTCCGCGTTCGCTCAGGCGCGTCAAGCGAGCCGCACACCGGGTCCCGGAGAGCAGCTCGATGCGCAGCCCTGGGCGGAACACACCGGGCGCAAGCACGAGCGTCGCCGGTGCGCCGGTCTCTAAGGCTGCAGGCAGCAGCACCGCTTTCGCTTCCGCGACCTCGTCCTCCCCGGTGAGACTGAAACTCATCAACTGCGGTGTGCCGGGCCATACGCGCACGCCGATCGAAAGATCGCCGTCGTCTTCGAGCTTTAGCCATTGCGTGACGCCGAGCTGAAACGCGGAGCTGCTGCGGCGCTTGAGCGCCACCAACTGATGATGCTCGATTCGCGCATCGCACTCCGGGCCTCGGGTAACACCGATGAAGCCGGGCGCGCTCACGTTCAATATGTGCCAGTGCTCGGTCAAAGGACCATAGGCCGTGCGGATCGCGGACGTATCGGAGCGAAACGCTTCGGATTCGGATTCGATCTGTCGTAGCGCCGCCGCGAACCCAACGCAGGCGCGCGCGTCTTCGATGCGTTCACGAGAGCTGGTCAACTGCCCGATTCCCGCGCCACACCACTGAATGTACAGAAGGGTCAGCAACCGCTCGGTTCCAGGCTGGCGGCAGTCGTCTCCCAGACCGAGGCTGGCCGGGTCGTGGCCTTCGCGCAGCAGCGTCAAGGTGCGCCGCAGGGCGTGTCCGAGCCGTTCGAGCCCGAGGTAACGGACCGCTGGCGTGGCGACGATCTGGCGTGCCGGCATCGATGGTGCGGCGGCATTGAGATCGACCGCGAGCACACTGGTCATTCCGGGCAGCGGTGGACAGGAGTCTATGCCGATCAGCGAATCCCATAAGCCGGTCCAGCGGTACATGATTGTCATTTGCCGTGGCGACATCGTGTAGGGATTGCTGAGATGCGCGAGCTGTGCTCGCCCGAAGGCTGCCGCCGAGGTGCGTTCGGGCCGCGTGGCGTCTAGCGGATCGGCGACACCAACGGTCGCCAGACCGTGACGTTCAACGGCTTCGTATACGTCATTGAGCTGTGCCCAAAGGGTCGATGGAATTTCGCGATATACGCGATGGTGCTCGCGAATCGCGGCGCTGGCGAGATCGACGCAGCGCAGTGCAACAAGCGGCGCGTGCGAGGCGAGCCTAGTGCCGCCGGTGACGCAGAACTGGAAACACGCCAGGTATCCGGCATACATTGCCTGCCACAGGTCGAGCACGCTGTTCCAGACCGAGTACTCGGCAATCGACAGAGGCAGTGCGCGTCCACTGCAGCGGCGCGCGAGTTCCGCTTGCAGATATCCCGCCGGCTGGTAGAGAACCTCAAGTATGCGCAATCGTTCCAGCGCCGAAAGTTCGATGCGCGCCAGCAGACCGATTTGTGCCGCTACCATTTCGTGGGCATTGGCGGTATCGGCGAGCGGAACGCTTTCGAGCCAGTCCACGCACGAGCGAGCATCGCTGAATTCCCGGCGAGCGAAGTATGTCAGACTCGATTGCTCCGTCAGCATGTAATCCTCTGTGCGGCCGGAGTACGGCGCCGCGGTCCGATGCACTCACGCAATGTTGTAGGTTACGCGATCGTTATCGGTGCTCTGATCCAGGATTCCCGTGACTACGACCTTCTCCGGACGAGCCGCATGCAGCTCGAACACGGACCCGAGCGCAAACTTGCCCGGCGGAAGAACGAGATATGCGGGAACATTGCGTTCGATATCGGCTTCGACCATAAGCGCTCGCTCGTATTTCAGCGCGGGATCTCCAAGGGGACGGACCGCGACTGCATGCACCGGAGCACGCACGGTACGCACACCAATGCTGAGCGAGCCATCCTGTTCGATTCGTAGCCGTTGCACCTGGGCAAGCAGCACCGGATCAATGCCCGAGGTGCGCATCGCAATCAACTGACCGTGCCCGATGCGCGACTCGAGATCGGGCTTGCGAGCCATGATGAGAAGCCCGGAAACGCTCTGATTTTCGATCTCCCAGGGTTCGAGCGCCGAACTGCGCCCGGTGAGTAAGCGCTGTTCGGTACGACCGGTGATGTGACCGAAAGTCGCGAGATCGTGTTGTTCCTCGACGGTATAGCGCAACCCGGGCTGGCGAAATGCGCGTCCCGAAATTTGAAAATGGATCGCGTGCAGGTTTAGCGCCACCTGAGCACGCCCCTGAGAACCGTGACGCTCGTCAAGGCGGCTGGACCCTGCGCTGCACCACTGAATGTAGAGATGGGTGAGCAGGCGCTCGGTCGCTGGGCGCTCCAACGCTCGGGTCGCGGCGAACTCCAGCGGCAGCGTTCCGCCGCGGACCGTTGCTGCAAGTTCGCGCAATGTTGGCGCAAGCTTGCTCATATCGAGATAGCGCAGGTTCTCCGATGGCTGAAACGTACGTGATAGCTGCGGCCCACTTTCGCCACAAAGATCGATCGCGAGCGGGGAGCGGGTCGCTTCGCTGGGAATCTCGATGGACAGGTCGGCTGCGGCAAGCCAGCTCGGCAAAAGCTGCTCCAGCGCCTGCATCTGGGCCGACGAGAGCGCATACAGATTAGCGGCGTCATGCAATACAGTCGTTAGATATGC
>Ga0326597_10009239_pt1 | contig 13241 bp, 9 predicted proteins | sample RVTome_12_FD_203789 | JGI IMG/M metagenome (GOLD analysis project Ga0326597, IMG submission 203789) | Soil microbial communities from uranium-contaminated site in the Upper Colorado River Basin, Wyoming, United States - RVT100D185 | ecosystem: Environmental > Terrestrial > Soil > Contaminated >... | reverse complement strand
ACCACGATCGGTACGCGTGGCGTTTCCGGCCCCGGTCCGCACGCCTGATGGGGCCCGAGCGGCCCTCGTCTCGATGCTGGACGACGCCCGGACCAGGCTCGCCGAGAACCGACACTAGCAGGCTGTCTCATGCATCGCGCCGGCATTCGGCCGTCGATGCATCCCATCCCGTGGCGTTGCGCGTGCGTCGAAGACGTCCCGCATTCACTTCCTCACGACCGCCAGGACGGGCGCTCCGGCGCTCTTGGTGCTCGCCAGGTGGGCTTGTCCTCAGGGCCCTGGCTTCAGTATCAGCCGATGGGCTGCTTGCGATTCAACCGCTTCACGACTGAAAACCAGCGGGAAGTACTCCCCGTTCCCCAGGTGGTCGGCGAGGTTGCCGTAGTAAGGACTTCCAGGTTGCGCGGACTGTCCAGGGGCGTTGGTGCCAACCGAGTTGTCGAGGTCGGAAAGGTCGATGATCCGACGAAAGTTGGCGCCCGTCGCGTTGACGGTATCGAAACCGCCCGGTCGGTTCACGGCGGGGAGATCCCACGCGGGGACGAACATATGCGGGAGCATGCTCTGATTCATCCGCCCGTAACTCCACCCCCTCCAGTCGACGCCCAAATCCACGGCCAAGGTGTCGACCGCTTGCCTGAGGCCCTGTTCCATGAGCGCCTGACGTTCCGAGGCGGGCGTTGCCGGATCCGTTTCCCGGTCACCAGCCCCGCGGGTCCACTGGACGTAAATCGCCCCGGCAACGGTTTCCTTCGTGAGCACCCCGTCCCACTCGGCCACCATCGACCGCGCGCGTTCGACCTCGGAATCCTGTGCAGACCAGTCCCTAAACGCAGGAATGTCTCGTTCGGCCCGCAGCGAATGGGCGTCGTGCTGGATTCGCTGGTGGTCTTCGAGTGACAATTTTCGGCCAGTTCCGAGAAGCTGGTGGAGGCGCGTGATACGCGACGTCTCGACGCCGATGGAAGAGTGATAGAAGACCGGCCGGCCCGTGTAGTCCGGTGGATGGACGTTGTTGTTGGCCGTGGCGATGTAGCCCCGCTCTGGATTGAACTCGCGCGGAAGGTCGCTTCGAAAGCCGCGCCACTCGTATTGCCCCGTTCCGGGTACTGGCAAGCGTCCGTTCCAGCCGTCGCGATCCGGTGTGAGACCGGACACCTGCAGAGCGATGTTGCCGTCGACGTCCCCGCAGATCAGACTGTGAGTGGGCACTTTCCAGTACATCGCGCGATCGAAAAAATCGTCGCAGCCGGCCGCCTGGGCCAGCTTGAAACTGCCAAGATAGGCGGCGGTCCCAGGTTGCTGTACGACGGACTGGGCGGAGTAGGCGCGATGGTTCACTTCGTCCTCAAAGAAGATCGGCCCGTGCCGGCTGAACTTCATCTCGACCGTTCGCGGAGCTTCCCCTTTGACGTGAATTTCCTCACGGATGACGCGGAGCGGCTCCCAGCTGCCCTGCCATCTGACCTGATTCGGAGTCTCAGGATGCACTTCTTCGACGAACACATCCACCATGTCGGTGCCCGCGAAGGTAAAGCCCCACGCTATGCGCTCGTTGTGCCCCACCTCGACCCCGACAAACGGCGGCTCGCCGCCCCCTGATACGTTCCACCCGGGCGCGTTGAGATGCACGAAATATCTGAGCGCCGGCATTTCGATGCGTCGATGTGGATCGTTGGCGAGGATCGGTATTCCGGTTGGGCTGAGGGCGCCGCTCATGACCCAATTGTTGCTTCCCTCCGTCGGGATCTCCTGAGAGGAGACCCGCCGCGTTTGCAGGCTCGGGATCAGGTCCCGGTACGGCTCGACAATCTCCAGACTCGGAAGTCTTCCCGGCTCGAACGGGTCTCCGTCGCCGGCACGCATGGCGATCAGGATCTCTTCGGGAATGATGCTGACGTCGAGGCCCTCCGGCACTTTCAGGTTGTCCCATGGATCAGGCATCGCGCGACGATTGGCCTCCTCCGCACCGAGTCGTGCGACGTTCAAAGCCAGCTGGATCTCATGGATTGCATGGCCTCTGACGCTAGGGACGGCCAGAGCGGCCCATCGCAGCACGACCGTGCGGGCGGTCCACGGATCTGGCCGGATGCCTGTCAACGTGAATTCAACTGGCAAGTTGTCCGCGTTCTGTTCGATGAAGGCATTGATCCCGTTCGCGTAGGCCGTGAAGATCCGCTCGGCGTCCGGGTGATAACTTGTCCACTCCGATTCGTCCCACGGCCCACGAAACATCATCAGCCGTGTGCGTTGGTCGTACTTCACCGCTTCTGGCCCGAAGATCTCAGCTAGCCGCCCCTCATGCCACCGGCGCCACATCTCCATCTGCCACAGACGATCCTGGGCCATGACGTAGCCCTGCGCAAAGAAGAGGTCGTCGTCATTCTGAGCGTAGATATGGGGGATGCCCCATTCGTCGCGAATGACCTCGACCGACTGTTTGAGACCGATGACGTTCAGCTCTCCGTCGAGTTGAGCCAGGGATTCCCGTCCTATTGCGTCAAGGGACTCGGGCTGGGAGGGTTCGGCGCAACCGGTCGCGAGGAGGGCCAACCCCACGATCGCCACACTCGCGGCGCGCAAATGTTCGAGGGTCATTCGAATCTCCACCAAGTGAAAGACGGCGTGATACTGCCAGCATGTTCATTGACGTGTCAATGCTCCGACGACTGGACGCGCGGCTGTCTTGCGAAACGTAGTATTTGTAATACACGTCCAATGCCGGTCAGATACCTGGGCGTGGTTGGCTGTCGTGCGACGTCGTCTTCCCCTTCGGTGCGGCCCGATGGGCCGTACTTCCATCGGCCAGTTCGTGTCGTCACCACGAAGTCCCGCCGAGTGTCTTCGATGTCCAGGGCGAAGGCGTGCTCGAGGCCGATCTCGTGAAAGACAAGCTCGTTGGACGAGTCGTACACGGCGACCAGGTGATAGGGCGTGTATCCGTTGCCAGATCCGACAACCACTAGTCCACCTTGGTGCGGGTGCGCGACGTAGAGATCGCGGAACCTTCCGGCACCAGGTGACCGTAGCCGCTCCAGGAGGATCCCGGTTGGCGTCTTGATAACGATGCTGTCGCGCTGCGTGTAGAAGAGGGCGGGGACCCCCAGCCACGTACCGACCGCGAAGCGGCCGGGCGGCGGATCCTCGTTCCACCTCGCCAGCTCTTTGCCATCTTCTGGGTTCACGAGAAGAAAGGTACCGGCATCGTCGTCTGAAGGATAGACATACATGATGACGTCCTGCTTGAGAGGTCTCGACGACTGCGCCGCTCCGAAATCCGTGAGATAGGCGGGTGCGGCGATCCTGACAGTCCGTCCACCTTCTTCAGAACGGATCTCTATCCCCACGCCTCCTGGCAGCGGCGTAATGGTTTCGAACCGGTCGTCGCCCATGACGTCCGCCTGTTTCTCGCGGACCAGCGCCCGAGTGCGCACGCGTCCGAGTTCGTCGGGTGTTGCTTCGAGCGCCGTCTTGATCAAGCGCGCGCGGTTGACGGCCACACCCGGAGATGGCGGATTGCTTCCGCAACCCGCCCCGAGAAACGAGAGGCACCAGCAGACGACGACCAGTCTCATGAACAGTCTCCTTACCTAGTACAAGTGATCCCAGTAGGGACGAGTGAGTGTGGCGAAGCAGAAGAACACGGCGCCGTTACAGTAGTCGCAGCTCCAGGATTTCCAGACCTGCCACCAGGAGCGCCATGAGCATCCGTTCTTCGCGTAGCACGCATCGTGTGTGTCGCAGCACGGGCGAAAGACAGATCCGTCGAGCCAGTGCAAACCGTCGCAGCCAACGTCGTTAGCAAACACCGTTGGGGACACGATGTCGGCGAGGTAGTCGAGCAAACCTTTGCGTCGTTCGGCTACGAAGCCGTCTGTTTGAATCTGAGTGTGGAAACGCTGAAACGCGTAGCTCTGAACGTTCAACCAGGCGAGATCTGGCGTGAATGTCCATCCTCCGACCGGTTCCAGCCGTTCGGAATCCACCCAGCCCTCGGTGAGACCCGGCAGGTTCCACTCGAAGACCTGTTCGTTCACGTACCACGTACTGCTACCGACGTCGACGGCGTGACTCTTCAGCTGAGTCGCCAGTACTTTCCGCTCCGGCGTCGGCCCAGTGGCCCGACTCCGTTGCATGCCTGGCGCCGCTCTGGCCGAGAACTCATCCGGCCACTCGGTGAGCAATTCGACCGTCGAGTCGTGTAGGTTTCGCCGCTTCGCGCCACGGGTCCGGATCAGCGTGTCGTCCCACTCGAGTGCTTCAGCGCTCTCGATTGGATCCTTCCAGGCGCTGTATGCCTGGCGGTTGGCCCAAGCCAGTGTGGGCCTCAAACCGGGCTTGACTTCGGCCCTCAAGAGAGGCCGACCTGCTACACGGATGTCCACAACAGAGTTGGCGGCGCCGACTCGGTCGAGCGTCAGCACAGCCAATTCGTTGCCGGCGAGGTCTGTGAGGCGAGTCTTGAGATCACTGCCGGCAGCTCGCTCGGCCGTCGCGGTGGCGTCTGTGAAACGGGTCGTCACCCGGGCGGCCTGCTCCTCGAGCCAGTAGTAGGTGGCGCCCCGATCTCCCGGTGCGATGGCTGGTCTGGCATCTTGAGCGCTGAGCAGACGGACCTCCGCAGGTGCGTCGGGGCGTCGTGTCTGTGCGGAGAGCCGCCACGAAGGGATAACAAGAGCGGCGGTCGCGCAGGCCGTCGTCAGGACGAGGACGGCGGCCGTGAGGCGTCGGCCTCGAAGGCGCAGGGGGCTGGGAAGGCACGGCATGGACACTCCTTTGGACCCGAAGGCCCGACGGCGTCATCAATGACGCCGGAAGAAGAAGGCATCCGCGCGACCTCACAGCCTTTCCTGCCTGCCCTGTCTCGTCCGCCCGTTTGTGCCGGAGACGCCCGGCCCGCTCGTCTACACCGAATGCGTGCGCACCTCTTCGCTCGCGTTGTCTTTTGCCCACTCTTGCGCAGACGACGAGTGAGCTGATTTCCCGGGGTACCTCAAGAACGCGTTCAGCGTGTGATAGCTGATGCCGAGGACGCGCGATGCCGCGCGCTTGTTACCCTGACAACGTTCGAGGACCAGACGGGCGTACCGACTTCCCCAGGCTCGCATGGTGTCATTGCGCTGCAGCGCCGGAGCCAGCACGGCTGTGAACTCGCCGCGTACACGTGGGGGCAGATCGTCCAGTTCGATGACGCTCGACTCAGACAGAGCTACCGCGCGTTCAATGAGTCGCTCGAGCTCGCGCACGTTACCTGGCCATTCGTACTCGAGGAGCGCGTCGATGGCGGTCGGCGAAAGTCGGAGGGGACGCGTTGCTCGATGTCGTTCGAGAAAGTAACCGGCCAGCTCCAGAATGTCGTCGCGCCGTTCCCGTAGGGTCGGCACGCGAAGGTCGACGCCGCTCAGGCGGTAGAAGAGGTCCGGGCGGAACAGCTTGTTCTCGACAAGCGCGCTGAGGCCCTGATTGGTTGCCGCGACGATCCGGATGTCGACCCGGTGGGCCCCCTGTCCTCCTACGCGTTCAACCGCGAGATCCTGAATCGCACGGAGCAGCTTGGCCTGGGCCGACAGCGAAAGGTCCGAAACCTCGTCGAGGAAGAGCGTGCCGCCATCAGCGTGCTCGAACTTCCCGCGTCGCCCTTTTACGCCAGTCGCAGTTTTTTCTTCGATTCCAAAGAGTTCAGCCTCGAGCAGGGTCTCGACGAGGGCCGCGCAGTTGAGCGCCACAAACGGTCCTTCTCGTCGGTGGCTCAATTCGTGAATCTGTCTGGCCACGAGCTCCTTGCCGACGCCGCTCTCACCCTCTAACAGAACGGTGAAATCTGTTTCGGAGACGCGTTCAATCTGCGATCGTAAGTCCTTCATCGCCCGCGTCGAGCCCACCAACGGCGCGGCGCCGTCGCGCACCCGCTTGTGCGCGGGCCCAAGGCCTGCTCGTGCGAGTCGCAGGCGGCCACGCTCTATCTCCAAGACCAGGGCACCGACGTCGGCCATGGCAGACATGATCTGAAAGTCCCATTCGCCGAGCGGCGACCCTGGTTCGAAGGTGGCTTCGAGCGCAGATAGGGGCGCGGGCCCTGGAATGTCGAGCGTGATCGATTGCACCGCTGGCACTGTTCGGGTTGGATGTGGCCATCGGCCGCCGTCTTCACGCAACTGGACCGATCGGACCGGCAGCATCCGGCGCATTGCGTCTTCGAAGGCACCTCGAAGCAGCGATGGGTCGCCGTGATTGCCTAGCGACTCCGACAGTGCTGACAGCAGCGACTCGAGACCTCGTCTCCTGTCACGCTGGCGTGAGACGAACACCGGGTGGTCTGCGGATTCGGTGACGGTCATCTCGTCCTCCAATGGCGGTCTAGATGTCTGCACAACCAAATCGAGTGCCACCCGCCGGTGGGGGCCGCGCGTCGGAGAATCGCAGACTTCACAGGGGTACTGTTGTCCACCGCACGTCTCGTGACGGGTATCACCTACTCGTTGGAGTCGTCCCGACCCGAGCGCCATCATCGGCGACGCACGGCTCGCGGCCGATCTCGGCCAACCAGGGAACCGTTGGCGCGAATGCGATGGCCCCTCGGTACGCCACGCCATAGGGCTGGAGACGGAACACGGTGCACCGCAAGACTCGACCGCGGACGACGGTCGTTTCAGATCGTCCGGAGAGGAGGAGGTCGACATACGTGCCCGGCAGCAGACGGTGCTTCGTTTGGAGGCGCACCCCGCGAGCCGAGATATCGAGAAGCACGACCTCCAGTCCTGGCCTGACCCGGGCTCTCACGATCGCGTGCTCGGTGATCGAACGAAGACGGCGCCAGCGGCGCCGTTCTGGATACTCCGTCAGAGACGTTTCCATAGCTGTCGTCGTGTGTCGAATCTGAGAATTCGCGTCTTGCCTGTTTCTCCGAAGATGCGGATCACATACTGGTTGTCGCTGGGGCCTCGGATGTACAGGCTTCCAGGCGTCGAAGTGCCCAAGGGGGTGAATGTCAGTAGGTTGCCGACGCCAATCCGGATAGGGTCGCTCCCCGGCCCAGTGGTTCCTGAGTCAACGGGTGGCAGCCCCGGGAGGGTCCCGAACTCCACGCCTGGGAACTGGTCAGCAAGCCGCTCTGGTGCCCGAATCTCACGATCACGCCCCTCCTCGATGTCGCGCGTACGGAGGCCGTTCCCGTTGCCGTCGACGAAAACGGCGTACGAGAACGAATCATCGTCTGCGCGAAACCTGAGGGCGGTGCTCGCCGACCGTGAGACGGCAGTGAGGCGGGTGTGTTGGAGCCGACTGACAAGGTATCGGGCCGCTCCAAGTGTGCGAAACTCGTCGAGGGCTCGTGTCATCGGCGGTGTCACCAGGGCGCCCAGAGTCGCCAGTAGGCCGGCCGTAAACAGGATGTCGACAAACGAGAAACCGGACTCCGAATCGTGCGTGCTCATAAGACTTGCTTGGGGCGACCCGTCCGCTGTTACGAACGGGTCGCGCCGGGAATCTACCGCTGGGCGTTTGCGTTGGCTGCTTCATCGGACCCTACCGACAACTGGGGGCGAAGTCTTAAGAACGTCTTTTCGCCGATGCCCTGCACGTTCATGACTTCCTCGATCTTCTTGAACGGACCGTTCTTCTCGCGAAACTCGATGATCCGCTCGGCTGTTCTGACACCGACACCGGGGAGGCGCTGAAGCTCGGTCAATGTCGCCGTGTTGAGGTTAACCACGAATGCGGGCTCTGACTGCGTTGACGACGGGGACTGCGTGACCGCCTGAGCGGCGGCGGGGGCGATAAGCAGAATACCGAGGGCCACGCTGGACAGTACGGTTCGAATCATCGGTGTGCTCCTTTTCCGACCGCTTCTTTCGAGCGGCTCTGACGAATGGCTTCCCAACCTCATGGTCGCGACTGCGGATGACGCTGACCGGGAGGCTCGATACTAAGGGGAGGTCGGGCCCCGCGCGACGAGCCCATTCCCGGTCAGGGTCGCCTCGTGCTGAGGCAAGAGCTGGGCCTCAATCAGCCACGTGGAAACACGGCCGTAAGCCGTTGGCAGATCGGGTGTTCGAGGCGGACTCGGTTCGTCAAGCGGGATGGTGTGTCCCGAGGGCGTGAGAACTGACACCGCGGGTTGTCACTGTCACGTTCACCATGTCTGCCGTCACCGCGACCGAGCACACCGCGCCGCGCGTAGGCAAGGCCGAAGGCCTGACACCACCACCGGATCGTTTCATACGAGACGATAATGCCGCGCTGGGAGTGCCAGCCGGGCAGCGATTGTTGGTCGTATGCTTCTATGGCCGCAGCACGCGGGGGCTTGGCGATCCCGCCCTTCAGAGTCGGGGGTTAGTGGTCAAGCTCACCCGGCCCTTTCGGTTCTGAGGCGGTCACCCATGAACCCTCGGCCCGTGAGCCGTCAGAAATCGAGCAGGCGCGTGTACTTGACGATGAAGGAGCGCCCCAGCAACTCCTCGCGCGTGAAGACCGACGTATCGCGCCGGTCGTTGTACACGAGGAACAGGCCGGTGCTGCTGCGGTCGAGCAGCGCCAGACGGATGTTCGACGAGACGGTCGAGGACTCCTTGTTGTACTGAATCAGGCCTTGCAGGTTCGCAAGGCTCGTGAACGCGTAGCTAATCTTGATCGGAATCAGATCCGTCTTGAAACTGCCGCCCGGCAGCTTGATGTCGTCGCGCTGCCACCCGATCTCCGAGATGAGGCGCGCGCCGGCGCGCAGGCCGATCGTCGCCTCCCATCCGAGGTAGTCCCCATCATAGAAGCGGCCGATCCGTTGGCGCAGCGACGCGCTGATCGGCAAGCTGGGATCCGTGTTGCCCTCGAACATCCCAGTCGTCCAGGCGTACTCACCGGCGGGAATCACGACCTGTCGTCCCGTGACGTCCTCATAGACCGTGAACGGCTCTCTGGGCCGGTCCTGCTTTGTCTCGAAAAGATATCCGAAGCGCGCGCCCGAACGAGTCGGGATGTCGAGGAAGTGCCAGTGTCCACTCGAGCTCTCCAGCCGGTTGTCGAGATCCATATAGGCGTTGAAGTTCACGTGCGGCGCAATACGGCGGATCCACGGCCACCGCTTCGGCTGGTAGCTGAGGTTGTACCGGCCTTCGAGCTTCCGGTACGCCCGCCTCGGGAGGAATCCGACTTCAGGGTTGAAGTGCTCGCCGACCTGCGAGTACCCCACGTTGCCGCTCCAGAGGTCGTTCGCGTAGGCGTACTGGGCTCGGCCCGCATAATCCGACCCGCCCTCGCTCGCCGGCGAGTCGGTGCGCGCGAGGAAGGCGAACAGCTTGCCGTTGGTGGTCGCCTGCCACGCGACATCGAGGCCGTAGGCGCGGTTGTAGTCGTTGGCGGGCGACAAGTCGCCGACGCCCTGCCGGCTCACGAACATCCCGCCGAAATTCGACCGGCCAACCTCCCGCTGGACTCGAAGCACGGTGAAATTGTTCGCCTGCGAGATCGTCTCTCCGGTCCGGCGATCGACCGCGGAGTCGGTCTGCATGTTGAGGAGCCCGACGTTGTAGCCGCCCATTTTGCCGCTGAGCCTCCCGCCGGCGATGATGTCGACCGGCTGTCCGCCCGAGAGGCCAATCTGCCGCGAGAAGAACAGATCGATGTTTTGGGGCTGACCGAGCTGGAAGACCTGGGCGTTCTCGAGGAAGAAGGGCCGCTTCTCGGGAAAGAACAGTGCGAACCGCGTCAGGTTGACCTGCTCCTCGTCGGCTTCGACCTGAGCGAAGTCGGTATTGACCGTAAGGTCGAGGGTCAAGTCGGCCCGGACGCCCCACTTGACGTCGAGGCCGATGTCACCGGTGCGATCCACCGTATCGGTCAGGAGGGTCTTGTCGTCGTTGAACGACCCGGCCACGAAGGGGGTGACCTTCAGATCGCGCCGGGTCGGCAGGCGAAGGCCGTTCAGTTTCCCTGCGACCGAGACGCGCTCGAGGGAATAGCCGCGCGGCACCGGTGCGAGGAACACCTGCTCGTTCTTGCGCCGGATGTTGCGCATGACGTTGACGCCCCAGGTGCGACCTTCGCCTGGGTCATAACGCAGCGTTCTGAGCGGGATCGCGAACTCGGCTTCCCAGCCCCGCTCACTCGCGTGGGCGCGCACCGTCCAGTCGGCATCCCAGTTGAGGTTGAACCCTCTGAGTTGTCCACGCTGCGACCCAGCGCGGCCGCCGCCGCCGCCGCCCGTCTGGCCCTCGGCCATCACTTGACCGTCGTACTCGATGCCGAACGGATTCGTTCCAAACACGAACGCGTTTTGCCCGTCGTTGAACGTGTCCAGGAGAATCTGGATGGAATCCGTATCGCCGAGGTCTGCGTCTCGCCGGCTCTGGCTCACGACCAGGCGGTCGGGCTTGGAGTCGTAGCAGATGACCGCGACGTAGAGATTGTTCTGATCGACAAGGAACCACACTTCGGTCCGCTCGGTTGCCGGTTCGCCCTCGCTGGGTTCCTGCTGAATAAAGGTGCGGTAGGGTTCCGAGGCCGACCAGGCCTGTTCATTGACATTCCCGTCGATGGTGGGCCGGCTGTCGCCGGTTAGACGGCCCACGGTAAGCTGGGGCACTCCCTGAGCGGCCGCCGGCTGCACGACGACTAGCCCGACCGCCACGAGGGCAACGACGGCCACTCCTCGCGACCACGAACACACGCACTGCGACGCTAGCATTTAGGGTTTTCCTCGACGAGCACATCATGGATCTCGCCAGAGAGGTGCACTGTTACGTCCATCGCTGTGCCTTTCATGACTCGTGGCTGCCGACCATGTAACCGTAATCACCCGGCTCCACCCTGTTCGTAGTCAGGGGCGCCACGTGCGCTCGCGGTGTAGAGGGCCGAAATAACCCTTCACGGGGACTCTACAGAAGTCTACTTCTCAAGGAGTACCGCATCTCCTGGAACTCGCCGCAGCCCTCGCAGATAATGGTGACATGCCTGATGCCCTCATCCTGCTGTCGCTCCTGGCGGTCACCGCCAGCATCTTCGTCTGGGCACAAAGAGCAGCCGTGACCACGTCCGACCAGAAGACCGCGACTGCAGCCACAGTGCACGAGGTGGGCGATGTCGCGGCGCTCGATGAGGCGCTGGGGAGTGAGCGGGCCGTGCTCTACAAGCACAGCACGAGGTGTCCGGTGTCGGCCGTGATCATCGACGAGGTGCTCCGGTTCGCGGAGACGCACCCGGACTGGAAGATCTGCGTGCTCAACGTGATCGAGCAGCGCCATTTGTCCGACGATGTGTCCTGGCGACTCGGCGTACGGCACGAATCCCCCCAGGTCTTCGTCGTCAAAGGCGGTCGCTGCGTGTGGCACGCCTCCCACAACGAAATCACCGTGCAGTCCCTGAGCGGTCAGGCTGTCTGAGCACGGGCAGTCCTCGACCGTGAATGCCGCCGGATTCCCTGCGCCGAGAAGGAGTGCATCCTCGCGGCAAGGCCTTCCTGGGCCCTGATCGGCTCTGAATGAAGTGGTCGGCATCGAGCGAAGTCTCGGATACGGGTGTTCGCGCCGGCCGGTCACATCCTCGGTGCCGCGATCGTCGACCTTCGGCTTGGCACCGGCGCCGACCAGCGGCGGCTCGTCTTTTCAGGCGACCTTGGCGTGCACGACGCTCGGCTCCTCGGTCAACCCGAGGCCGTGCCGTCTCCCGACTACCTCATCATGGAGTCCACCTACGGCGACCGCAACCGTAGCGACGAAGGCGACCGGACCGAGAAGCTGTTCACGATCATCGACCGGACGATCCGTCGGAAAGGCAAAGTGATCATTCCCTCGTTTGCGGTCGGTCGAACCCAGAAGGTCTTGGCCAGGCTCAACGACCTCGTCGAGGGCGGTCGTCTGGCCGGTCTTCGTGTCTTTGTCGATAGCCCGATGGCCGTCGCGGCGACCAAGGCGTTCGCCCTCCACCCGGAGGCGTACTCCGAGTCGATCCAGGCAATGCTCGATGACGGCGACGCACCGCTCTCCTTCGACGGGCTCGAGTTGATTACAAGCGTAGAGGACTCGATCGCGCTCAACCACTCCACCGAGCCTGCCGTGATCATTTCAGCCTCTGGAATGTGCACGGCCGGCCGAGTCAAGCATCATTTGAAGTTCAACATCTCTGATTCCAAGAACACCGTGCTATTCGTCGGCTATCAGGCGCAGGGCTCGCTGGGACGCGCGATTCAGTCTGGAACCTCGCCGGTGCGAATCTTCGGCAAGTGGTATCCGGTAGAAGCCCAGATCGAGACGATCGAGGGATTCTCGGCTCACGCCGACCGCGACGAGCTCGTCGAGTGGTTCGATTCGCTTGGACGTCCACCAAAGCGGACCTTCGTGGTCCACGGGGAGGAAGACGCCTCGTTGAGCTTTGCCCGAGCGCTCGAACAGTGATTCGATGCCAACGTAGTGGTCCCCACGTGTGGACAAACGGTCAACCTCAAGTAGCCGTCCTCCATCCTCGATGAACGGCGTATGGCTCCGGTTCCCTTGCTCCGAGAGCCAGCGAAAACTCTCACAGCCTGAGCAGTCGTGCCGGGTTGTCGCAAAGAATCGCCTGGGCCTCCTGCTGCGTGATGCCGGGTATCTGCTCGACATAGTCCACCGGCTGCATGATGGCCATCCCCTGCGGATAGTCGGTGCCAGACACCACCTGCTCCACCCCCACCAGGTCGATCAGGTAACGCATGAGCTCCGGGTTGTGCATGATCAGGTCGTAGTGAAAACGGCCCCGATAGTCGCTCGCCAGCGGTCTCTTCATGTTCTTGAACTGCGCCGAATTCCTATTCCGTCGCATGGCGTGGTCAATCCGCGGCGTGACGAAGGCGAAAAAGCCACCCGCATGCGGCAGGTAGAAATCCAGTGTCGGAAACGCGTCCAACACGCCTCCCATCATCAGCGCCGTACATGCCGTAGTCGCTTCGAAGGGATTGCCAAGGAAGTTGAGCATCGAGAACTCTTCTTCGATCAGGCGGAAATGCATCGGATTGATATTCTTGAGTAGGACCGGCAGGTTCAGCGCCTCGATCCGTTCGTAGACAGGCCAGAACCTCTTGTCATGGAGGTTCGTTCCATTGATGTTCTCCGCTATCTGCACAGCCTTGATACCAGGCAGTTTCGCGGCGCGCTCCAATTCCTGTATCGCGAGCTCCGGCGCCTGCATGGGGAGCAGCATGCTGGCGCAAAGTCGGTCCGGGTACTTGACGCATGCTGCCGAGTTAGCGTTGTTTGGGGGTATCCATTTAACCGGAC
>Ga0326597_10009238_pt1 | contig 13241 bp, 13 predicted proteins | sample RVTome_12_FD_203789 | JGI IMG/M metagenome (GOLD analysis project Ga0326597, IMG submission 203789) | Soil microbial communities from uranium-contaminated site in the Upper Colorado River Basin, Wyoming, United States - RVT100D185 | ecosystem: Environmental > Terrestrial > Soil > Contaminated >... | reverse complement strand
GCCGTCGCGTAGATGGCGCCCCCACCCCTCGACTCCCCTCATGCGCCGGCGAGCACAGCCTCGCCATCGTCAGAGCGCGAATAGAAGGATGACGGAACCTCGAGAGAGCGGCGGCAACTGTCACGACTAGCAGTCAACGCGGGAAACCAGATAGGGAGGGACACGACGACTTGACGCGGGCGGCCGCTTCATAGAAGGTAACATACCGCCCGTTTTCAGTCATGGCGCCCCGCGACCCAGGCTCGTCCCCCCTTGTCACAGCGCGGATCACGCCCCTCCCAATCTCGGGCCGATCCTGCCAGAGCGCGCCGGAGCAGTGAAATCGGCGCTTCGACGCAGGATGCGAGAGCTGTCAAGCGGGGCGCCAGGCAGCGGCAGGGCAGACGTCCGCGGCTGCTCGGGCCCACGGCACCGCCTGGAAGATGACGCCGGGGAGTGCCTGCTGCTCGGCTCCTGCCTCAGTCATGGAAAACGGAAGCGGCGGGCCGTCCCGTGTAGCCGGGAGCCCGAGATGGGCGAGGATCCCTTGCATGACACCGGGTCCTCAATCGTGGCGATGAGCCGCATCCGCCCTGAAGACCCTCTCCCTCTCCGAGGGAGAGGGAGCCGTTTCGATCCCCTTGCCCCGGAGGGGCAGAGGGTAGGGGAAGAGGCGCCCCGCTCGCCGCGTCGTCATCCACCGACCCGGGCCTCTGTCACCCGCCCCTGCCCCGCCGCCTTCATCACGCCCCCCGGCCACCGGGCTCATATGTCGGAGACCCGACAGACATTACCCGATCGGCCATATAGAATAGCGGACGGCCTCGACAATCTGTCCGTCGATCGCATGGCGCGGGCACGGCCCGTCAGCTGACACAAGGAGGACATTCTGGCCGACGACGTGAGAAAACGAGCTCCAATCCGTAACCGTATTCTGGCCGGTCTGCCGCGCAAGGAATATTCACGGATTCTCGCCGACCTGGCGTCCGTCACGTTGAAGTCCGGCCAGGTGCTGTATGAACCCGGCAGCGTCATGCACTCGGCATACTTCCTCGATACGGCCATCGCCTCGATCCTTTCTGTGGCCGAAGACGGAACGTCCATCGAGGTGAGTGTGGTCGGCGACGAAGGTCTGATCGGGATACCCATCATCCTGCGGACTCACGGGCTCCCTTACAAAGTCATCGTGCAGGCGCCCGGTATGGCCTGGAGGATGAAGGCCGATGTGATGCGAAGAGAGTTTGATCGATGCGGTCCGCTTCACAAGTTAGTGCTGCACTACCTGCATACCTTAATCGTGGTGTTGTCTCAGGCGGGCGCCTGCAACCGGTTTCACAGCATACAGCAACGCCTCTGTCGCTGGCTGCTGACGTCCCAGGATCGCGCGCGATCCAGCGAGATACAGTCCACTCAAGAACTCCTGTCGCAGACGCTGGGAGTAAATCGCGGGAGTGCCAGTCAAGCGGCCAGCGCCTTGCAAAGGGCAGGGCTGATCAGCTACCGGCGTGGCCGCATCACCATCCTCGATCGCTCGGGTTTGGAAGCGGCAGCCTGTGAGTGCTACCGCATTGTTAGCGGCGAGTTCGATCGCTTCTTTCGCGCTTAGGACCGGGGGGCGGATGCGATATCAGTCCAGGGAGAGCAAGGACTTCCCGGGCGCCTGGTTTGTCGAGGCGGTGGACCTCGCTGACGGCGACTCCCCTTGGTCAGTCCTGTACTGCGGTTTCGAAGCCCGCGAGCGGGCCGAAGCATATGCAGCCGAGAAGAATGCGGCGCTTGGTCGCGACGCTCCTGGGGGAGGGGCGGGGGCCGTGATGCCTCAGAAGTAGGGGCCAAGTGTCATCACGTCCTGGTCACTTTACTGACCGACCAAGAACACGTGCCAGTACCTCATGGTCGGTCGTCGAAGCGTCGGCGGCTGTGCCAGGCCGCGAATTGGACCAAGGTCCAATAGGCCGTCGACCCTGCTACCAGATAGAGTGCCCGTGAGAAGATGGCAATGATGGCTCACACTCAAGCGGTGATTTCCATTGTGGATGATGATCTATCCGTCCGCCGGGCACTCAGCCGCTTGGTACGGTTGGCGGGGTATGTCGTCGAGTCGTTTGCGTCCGCTCCCGAGTTCCTCGCGTCAGCCCCGCGAGGGCGCACTGCCTGCCTGGTCCTGGACATCCAACTGGACACAGGCGGGATGAGCGGGTTCGATCTGCAAGAGCGGTTGGTCGCCGACGGAATCGCCATCCCGACTATTTTCATCACGGCGCACGGCGACGCTCGGACGCGCGAGCGTGTCAAACAGTCCGGAGTGGCTGGGTTCCTGTCAAAACCGTTCGGCGATCAGGCTCTGCTCGACCTCATACGGAGGCAAACCTGCCCGGTCTGACCTGTCGCAGCTTCAGTTGACTCCTCGCGGTCCGTCATCAGCATCTGTAGAACTCGCGCGCGGAAGAGCGTGGATAACATAAAGCCCGTTCTCAGTCATGGCGCCCCGCGGCCCAAGCTCTTCCCCCTGTCACAGCGCATCAGCCTGCAGTTGGACACGATGTTGCCGTGAGTGAGCTCGGTGCCGGCGCACGGGCCCCCCGTCTCGAGGAAGGAGGGCGGGATGTGGAGCGCGGGCACCTTGGACAGGAAGTCGGGATACCGCTTCATAGAAGACAACATTAGCCCCCTCCGGCCAGCGCTCGCCCCCGTCGTGGCCCCCGTCCCCGTGACATAATCGCCCATACTCAGACACCGGCCGCCCCGGGAGCCGATGCCACAGCGGATTTCTAGTCGCTAAGGGGAACAAGCTTGGACGCTTGTGAGCTCCCGCCGCCGGCAGGCGTCCAGGTCAAGGTCGTGTCCTTCACCGTGATGGCTCCCCGCTCCCCCAGACGGAACGTGACGCCCTGATCCCCGGCTGAGAACTCATAGAACCCGCCGCGGCGCCACCCCGACACTGAACCGAACATTGTCCGCGGGCCAATGCCGACCACGTCCACCATCGCGAACGAAACGACCTCTCCGGAAGGCTCCAGCACCCCGTACCACGGGCCAGCCACCAGCTTGACGTCGCCTTGTGGCGTGCGATTGGGGCGCCTGGGCAGCAGCTCCCTTACCAGACCCTGCTGCTCAGCCGCATTCTCTTGGCAGCGGGCGGGCTCCGTACCGACGTCGGGACTCGTCAGATACTGGACGACACACTGGCCGTACATCACGGCAAACTTCCCGCTTGTCCCGCCGCCATGATCGATGATGTCGTACTTCTCATCCAGGAGCAGGAAGGAGTTCTTGCGGCGGGCAAGGACTTTGGCCGCCCCGGGCCCCCGATCCTGGCTTCCGAACTGCGTGTCGTTGCGCGGGAAGACCAGCACCAGCCGGTCCACCGCCAGGCGGCCTATCGTTCGCTCGGTCACCGCAGCGTCGAGGCGACCCGCACCACCAATGGCCCGGACGCCTGGGGCCATGGCGACGACCCCGTAGAGGTCCTTGGAAGATTCCGCCGCGTCCAGCGTGATGTAGCCGCCGAAGGACTGCCCAGCCAGGACCACACGTGTATAGCCCTCGCGGCGGCGCGCGGAGATTTCTTCCGATGTCCGCTCTACGGCCCGGTAGAGCGATTTCTCGCCGCCGGTCTCCCCGAGATTGTTGCGGGCGATCTTCACGACATCCCACCCCCGGGCCTGCAGCAGCCTGAACACCGGAGGCACGGGCGCCACGTACTGGCCCACCGTCCCGTGGATTCCGTGGTTCCAGATCACGATGCCGCTGGCGGTAGAGGGGCCGTGCCACCGCATGTCGCAGAAGGCCCGCTCGACCCAGAACCATCGGCCCAGCGGGTTCTGACCGCAGCGCATCGAGTCCCTGACCAGAGCGGCGGCGTCCTCACGCGCCTGCGCCTCCTGGTAGGAGCGAGCGAGGATCGCAGACCCGCGAGCGATCAGCTCGCACCGGGCCTTGATCCCCTTGTCGTCGGCTGCGTTCTGGCAGAACGTGAATGCAACCTGGGCGGAGCTCGGGTATCGATCGAACTCCCCGGGATCCTCGAAGCTGAACCCGCAGCTGTACTTCTTGGACCCAGGATCTTCCACGTAGAAGAAGTGGCCCGGGTTGCGCTTCTTCACGTACTCCTGGAACCGCGCCTGGCACTCGTCACGAAGTGACACCCCTGATACGACTTGTCCGATGGCGGGGCCGGCCGACGCGAGTGTCATCGCCAACAGGACGCACAGCCCGCCAAGGCACGGGACCGCCGGTCGGATGCTTCGCGGGATGGTCACACCCCAAGCCTACGGCGTCCGATCTGTTTAGCCAAGAAAGTCATGCCGCTACAGGGCGAAACTGGGCACGGACTCCCTACCTTAGGGATGGCCTCAGGATCCGACCTTCGAAGGCTCGATGGGGATGATCGGCAACACCACCCGCGACTCCCGCCCCCGCTCATGGAACACGGTATCGTCCGCCACGACCCGCCGCCGATCCCGCCCGGGAGGATAGTCAACACGAACGCCCCCCGGCCTCGCCCCACCCGCGCCCGCCGCCCTCACGTCGCCCGCGCCGAAGTACCTCGCTCGACGCGGCCCCTGCCACCCGTCGACCCCCTCCGGCCCGGCCGCCGCACCGCTCTGCCCCCTTCTTGACCGCGGGCCCACGCCCCTTCCGGATGACCTCGGGGCCCGCGCCAGATCACGATGCCCACGCTCGCCTTCGCCCACCTCGAACGGGCCCTCCAGCCTCCGGGCCGGGGTTCGCGGGGGGTGGCCGGACCTGGCGCGACGCCGCGACGCCCGCCGCCCCAGCCGAAGTAGCGCCAATCGTTCCTGCGCGTGATGGCCGCCAGCTCGCCCGCGTCGACGTCCTCGTGATCGACGACTGGGGCCTCGCCCCGGTCCAGGATCAGGAGCACCCCGATCTCCTCGAGATCCTCGAGAATGGCTCGGGCACCCGCTCGACCATCATCACCAGCCGGCTCCCGCCGGCGCAGTGGCATGACTACCTCGCCGACGCCACTCTGGCCGACGCCATCTGCGCCGCCTCCTTCACAACGCCCACCAACTTGTGCTAAAAGAACCTTCTCGACGAAAGGAAGCCAAGCTCGACGAGTGACCGAACCGCCGGCGTCGCTCCACTCCGATTACGATGCGCCGATCCGGGCGTTCACCATGGAGCGACCGGAGTGTTCACGATGACCGAAATGCGCAACTGAGTACGACAGAAACTCCCGATCGATCAGAGGTGACGCGTGCACGAATGGATCCGCCCGAGAGGGCACTACGCCGCGGTGCTGTTCAGCAAGCGCAGTCGCGACGCGTACGCCGCCGAGGCCGACTCTCGCGGCGAGACCTACACGTTCACCGGCGCCTGGGGGAAGCCGCGCACCTGGGTCAAAGGCGAATACGCCTATCTTGCGCCCAGTGCCGCCAGCGTGCTGCTGACCCGCTGCAACATCAAGCACGACGTCGTTGAGGAAACCGATCTTTCCGATGACCGGCTTGCCGGCTATCGCGCCGTGCTCATCCCGAACGCTGGGCACTTGCTGGAAAGCACAGTCAAGCGCATCGAGCGCTGGCTGAGCGACCGGGATCGCCGCCTCGTCGTCACCGGCAAGACGAATATGCCCGCGCCACTGCTCGGGCTTACATCCTGCACGCCGGCGCCCGTCAAGGGCTACACCGGCTGGCGCTGGCTTCCGGGTTCCCCGTTCGCGAACGAGGCCTGGGAAAGCCTCTACGTAAGCGGCTACGCGGGTCACCTGGCCCAACGCGTCGAGCCGGCGCCGGGCAGCCGCGCGCTGGCCGACCTGGTGGAACTCACAGGCGACCTGAGCAACGCCGCCACCGCCACCGCGGCCACCCTTGGGCCGGCGATCGTGTTGACCGGCAAGACCGCCTATGTCGCGAATCAGGTGCTCGAACTCATCGGTGGAATGTTGCAGGCGCACCTGAACGTGGAGCCGGTGCGCCACTGGGCGAACGCGACCCATTGGGGCGACACGTTGCTGTTCTTCATGCGGCGCGTGCTGCTCGAGGCCGGGCTCGGCCCTCTGTGGGAGACCCGCCTGCGCTCGTTTGGCGCTTACGACGGTGTGCTCTCCTTCCGCCACGACGTGCACGGGATGCGCGATTACAGCTTCCTCGACTATCAGATCCAGAATCTGATTCCCGCCAGCTACGACATCGAAGACCCCGCCTTCTCGACCAACATCAGCGAGGAGATGGCCTCGGACTGGTTGAAGCGCACGACCCGGCACAGCTTCATCGAGCCTGCGCTGCACAACGACAGTTCCATCGGTGATCCGCCGACGGCGGTGTTTGGCAAAGGGCTGTTCGAGCACGTGTTCAACGCCGCCAAGAATCTCGGCATTCCCATCTGCACCTGCGGCCGCCACGCCGGCGGGCACATGCACCCCGAGACCATCGACGCGATGGATTATCTCTACGCGCACGACGATCGCATCCTCGGCATGTGCACCTTCTGCTACTACCACATGCTCGAGTACGGAGTGCGCAACCCGGACGTCATGGTCGGCGGGCAGATCGGCGGCAAACAGCTCACCTACATCACCGATGTCCGCCGCACCATCGCCACCTCCGGCATCTGGTTCCCCTTCCACCCCGTCGTCACCACCGACAAGGAATGGCGCCCGCTGCGCGGATGGGACCGCACGCACGAGTACGACGCCGCGTACGAACTGGTCGAAGCGATCTACGGCGGCCACAGCGCCCGGGTACGCGGCGTCGACGATCACCTCGAGAACGGCGTCTACAGTTTCCAGTATCACCCCGAGCTCGCGCGCGACCCTTCGGTGAACCAGGGCAAGGGTGCGCTCGACTACGTACGCTACGCCATCAATCTGGCCGAGCGCAGCAACTTCTGGATCGCGACCCAGGCCGAGTTGTACCAGCGCATGGCCGACTACGAGACGCTCGTGTTCCAGGTGAGCGATGGCGGTTGCGACGTGACGGTATCGAATCCCAGCAACCGGCGCATCACCTCGATGATGGTGGAGCAGCGGCTCCCGTTCGGCAGCGTATGGGACGGCGCCGAGGAATTGATCCACGTCGTGAAGAACGCGTTCGTCACCGTTCCTCCCCTCGCGCCGGGAGAGGAGGTAACGTTGCGCTTCAAGCCCGAAGGGGCGGAAGCGCTCCTGGTGCGCCAGCCAAGCAACAAAGGACTGGTGATACTGGATGCGCGCCACGACCCGCGCAGCGGCGAGACACGCATCGTGGTGAGCGTGTGCCGCACGCAGCCGATGAGCATCGAAGGTGTGGACCCCGAGGGCGCCTACCGGGTACAGGTCGACGACGAACCGCCGCAAGACGTCGCGCCGCGCACGGTGCACACCATCCAGGCCTTGTTGAGCAAGAAGGCCGCGAGCGCCGTGGCGCCCAGCCGCCGCGCCCAGACCCCCGGCACGGTGCGGTTTCTCGACCTGGTGATCGAGGGCGACGAGAACAAGTTCGTGGAGCGGACCATTCGCATCACGCTGTTGCCTGCGGCGGAGGCGAAGGCGGTCAGGGAAGCCATCATCGCGGCGATTCCCGCGAAGCGCGGGCGCGTGACCTAGTCGGAGTGTCCGCCCAGATACGCGACTTTGATGCGCGGATCGGCGATCACCTCCGCGGCGGGGCCCGTCATGAACAAGCGGCCGAGTTCCATGACGATGCCGGTGTCGGATATCTGCAAGGCGCCGTGCGCGTTCTGCTCGACTACCAGCACGGTCAGGCCGCGGCCGCGCAGCTCGGCGATGGTGGCGAAGATCTGATCCTGGTTGCCGGGCGACAGGCCGAGCGAAGGTTCGTCCAGCAGCAGCAATGTCGGCCCCGCCTCGAGCACCATGGCGATTTCCAGTATCTGCTGCTCGCCGCCGCTGAGATTGCCGGCCAGCACGGGCAGCTTCGCAGCGAGCAACGGGAACTGCGCCAGCACCCGTTCGACCGCCTCTGCCGTGGCCGCGCCGCGCAGGGTATAGGCGCCGAGCTCGAGATTCTCGCGCACCGTCATCAGCGGGAAATTGCAGCGGCCCTGGGGCACAAAACCGATACCCAGCCTCAGCCGCTCCTTGGGCAGCAGCCGCTCGATCGCCTGGCCGAGGAAGCGCACGCTGCCGCCAAAGTGCCGGTTGAGCCCATAAATGGCGCGCAGCAGCGTGGACTTTCCGGCGCCGTTCGCTCCGATGATGGTGGTAATGCTGCCACCGGGAATGGCGATGGAAAAATCCACCACGACCGGTTCTTCCGTGTAGCCGACCGACAACCGATCGAGTTCCAGGATGATGCCCTCGTCAGCCACTGCGGGAGTCCAGTTCGGCAGCGCGCGCCTTGCCCAGATAGGCGGCCAGCACGCGCGGGTCGCTGCGTATCAGGCCAGGAGGCCCGTCGGCGATCTTGCAGCCGGATTCGAGCACGATCACGCGCCTGCACAGCGACATGATGAAATCGACGTTGTGCTCGACGATGAGCAGCGCCACGCCTTGGGCGTTCAGTTTCTGGATCACCTCTTCGATGTGCCGGACCATCGTCGGGTTGACGCCCGCCACGGGCTCGTCGAGCACCACCAGCCGCGGCCTTGCCATCATGCTCGCCGCAATGGCCAGCAGCTTGCGCTGGCCGTAGGAGAGGATCGCCGCGGGGGCATCGGCATAGTCCGCAAGGCCGACCGTGGCGAGCAGCTCGAGGCCGCGCGTCTGCGCCGCCGCATCGGCGCTGCGCAGGGGCTGGCCGCGAAAGAGCGACTGCATCCACCCTACCCCATCGCTCTCCTGCGACGCAACGCACAGGTTCGCGAGCAGGGTGAGTTCGTCATAGGCGCGCACGGTCTGGAAGGTTCGGGTCAGGCCGGCGCGTGCAATCCGGTGCGGCGCGAGGCCCGTCATCTCGCGCCCGTCGAGGAACCACCGCCCGCCGTCAGCCGGCTGGAAACCGCTGATGCAATCGATGCTGGTGCTCTTGCCCGAGCCGTTGGGACCGATCAGCCCCACCATGCTGCCGGTCCCCAGCTCGTAGGACAGGCTGTCGACTGCGGTCAGGCCCAGATAGCGTTTGGTCAGGCCCCTGACTTCCAGCAGGGGCCGCGCCGTCGTCACGATCGTGGCGCCGGGCGCGGCTGGCGCCAGCGTGCAACGCGGCGGCGGTGCAGCCAGCCGCCCAGTCCGCCGGGACACAGCAGCATCGCCGCGATCAGCACCGCGCCGTACAGCACCATGCGCAGGTCGGTGGTGAAACGCAGCAGGTCTGGCAGCGCGGTGAGCACGGCGCTGCTCAGCAACACGCCCCAGAAACTGCCCGGCCCGCCGATGATGACCATGATTAGCATGGTTTCGGTGTAGTAGAAATCGAAGATGGAAGGGTCGACGATCGTGAGATAGAACACGAACAACCCGCCGACCATGCCGGCAAGCAGCGCCGAGAGAGCGATGGCGAGCAGCTTGTAGGCAAGCGGATTGATTCCGTGCGACTGGGCCAGCGGTTCGTTCAGCTTAATTGCCCGCATGGCGCGGCCGAGCCGCGAGGTGACGACCAGGTAGATCACGGCATGCGCGAAAACCACGAAGCCAAGCAGCAGATAGTAAAAGTCCGCCGGTTGCGCGATGCGCCAGCGGATGCCGCCGGGCAAACTCAGGGTCGGGGTCGGCAGGCCGGGAATGCCCATCGCGCCACGGGTCAGCGAAACCCAGTCGCGCGCGACTATCATGCAAAGCAACGCGAAGCTGAGGCTGACGATCGCAAACGCATGGCGCGAGAGCCTCAGGGAGGAGTAGCCGATGACCAGCCCGACCACGGTGGCGAGTCCGCCGCCCGCAGCCACGCCGGCCCACAAGGACCAGTCCCGCTCGGTCACCAGCAATGCGGCCGTGTAACTGCCGATGCCGAAGAACCCGACCTGGGCGAACGAAAGCAATCCGGTATAGCCGTACACGAGGTTCAGTCCGCCGGACAGCACGGACAGGGCGGCGAAACTGACCCCCAGCGCCAGCAGATAGTCGTTCCCGGTCAGCTTCGGGATCGCAAACAACGCCATCAATCCGGCCAGGACGGCCAGCGCGCGCAGCGGAACCGCATTCATACCCGAGGCCGTGCGCGGCGGATTCATACTCGCACGCCGCGCCCGAACAAACCCTGCGGCCGGAGCAGCAGGACCGCGATCATCGAGATGAAAGCCAGGGCATCGACCATCACCAGCGGGAGAAACCCGCCGACCAGGCTTTCCAGGACGCCCAGCATCAGCGCAGCGATCGCGGCCCCGGAAATACTGCCCAGGCCACCGATGATAATGATCGCGAACGCCTTGAACACGAAGCTGAAGCCCATCAGGGGATGTACGGCATAGACCGGCGCGAGCACCGCGCCGGCAAGTCCCGATAACCCGATGCCGATGGCCACCGCCAGCCGGGATACGGCGCGCGGGTCGATCCCGACCATCAAAGCCGCATCCCGGTTCTGCGCCACGCCGCGCATCGCCTTGCCGACTCGAGTGTGATAGAGGACCAGATAGAGCGCCGCGAAGGCGGCCAACCCGAGGCCCAGCGCGAACAGGCGTGCGAGCGGGAGACGCAATTCGCCGACGATGATGTTGCTGTAGCTGAGACCGGTCGCCGTCATCTTCGGCGTCGTGGTGAACAGGAACACCGCGCCGTTCTGCAGCACCATCGACAGCCCGAGTGTCAGCAGAATGCTGCGCTCGAAGTTCTCGCCGCGCAGCGATACCAGCAGGGCTTCGTACAGCACGTAGCCCAGGCTGATCGCCACGCCAGTGACGATCAAGACCGTCGGCCAGTAGCCGACCCCCCAATTCGCGGTGAGAAAGTACGCGAACATGGCACCGAGCATGTAGAACTCGCCATGTGCGAAGTTGACGATTTCCAGGACGCCGAAGATCAGCGACAGGCCCATCGCGATCAGCGCGTAGATCACGCCGATCACGATGCCGTTCAGCAAGAGCTGGGCATGGAAATTCAGGTCCACGGCACGCCCGCGGGGGCAAACGCCGCCGGCGGCCGAAACCTCAAGTCTTGCTCATTCCGATGATCACGACCTTGCCGCCCTTGATGGCAAAAATGATCGCGTTGTTGTGTATCAGGTTGTTGGCGTCGAACTCGAGAAGGGTGCCGAGGATCGACCGATACCTGGTGGTGGCCAGGGCATCGCGTATGGCCGCCGGACTGGCGTTGCCGGAGCGCCGGATGGCGTCGATCAATATGTTGATCGTTTCGTAGGACTCGAAACTGATCAACATCGGCGCCACGTTGTACTTCTTCGTGAAGGTCTCGACGAAGATCTTGTTGGCGGGTGTATCGAGCGAGGGATCGTAGGGCTGGACCGAGGTCGTGCCGTCCAGAAACCCGCTCGCCATGATCTCCTTCGGCACCTGGTCCACCAGCACGCGGCCGGTCAGGGGAATGCCGCCGCCAAGGCTGTACCACTGGCGTATCGTGTTCTGGAAATCCGCGTCGATCGCATACAGGGCCAGCAGGGCGGGCTTTTTCGCTTTGATCTTGGTGAGCACCGGGGTGAAATCGGCGGTTCCCTTCTGGAAGAAGTCCACCATCGTGAGTTTCTGGTTGCGCTTTTTCAGCGCCGCTTCCAGCCCGGAAGACCCGGCACGGCCGAAATCGGTATCCTCGCCCAAAAAGGCGATGTTGGCGGCCTTGCCTTCCTTGTCGAGCCAGCCGACCAGCGCGTCGAGCATGCTCGCGTCGGTCGGATTGACCTTGAAGGTCCACTTGTTGCCGCCGACGCCAGATCGCTCCGCAATCGACGTCGCCGAGGCGTTGGCCACGATGAACGGCACACCGGCGCGCTCGACCAGCGGCATGATCGCCAACGCCACCGAACTGCACAGGCCGTCGAAAATGGCGGCGTATTTCTTCTCGGAGAGCATTAGGGTAACGCTCTTCACCGCCTCGGCGGGATTGCAGCGATTGTCCTGAAAGTCGATCTCGATCTTGCGCCCGAGCGCGCCCCCCTTGGCATTCGCTTCGGCAATGGCCAGTTCAGCGCCCCAGCGCGCATGCTGGCCGAAGTGTGCAACTCCCCCTGTCAGCGGAGTGGACGCGCCGATGATGATGGGCCCCGTTTGGGCCTGTGCGAACGCCGTGCACGCCAGAACGGCGAAAGCTGCCGCCCCAAAAGTCAGACGCATCTTGAACATGCCGACCTCCCCATTTCTTGCCCGATGTGTTCGCCAAGAACATTCTGGCATCCAAGCCATGTACGCCCCGCGTCCTTTGAACGGAACGTATTGCCTCTACACGGTGCGAATCGGCGCCCCCGCGGCAACCGCGTTGATGGCATCGAACGCGGCGCCTAGTCAGGACACAGGCCCTCTCTGAGCGTAGGCAACACTAGCACCCTCCGGCGGCGGTCACCCCGTCCGTGGGCCCCATCCCCGTGACATAAGGTGCCATACTCAGACACTGGCCGCCCCAGAAACCGATGCCACAGTGCACATGAGCGGCCTCCTCCCGGGTCGAGCGAGCCCGCCCGGGTGAGCGGCATGCTAGGCCAGACACATCCCCGGCGTCAATCGGCCGGCGGACCGGCCGAATCAGCACGAGTGCCACCTCGCGGCGCCGGCACGACGGCGGCCGGCGCGCCCCCGAGCCGATCCGATCAGGACGCGGCGGCGCCGGACGCGGGAGAGGCAGGACCGGGGCTCTGCCCCGAGCGGCAAAGGGCGAGGTGCGCGAGGATCTCCCGGATGACCGCGGGATCGCGCAGCGTGGCGATCAGGCGCAGCCGACCTCGTCTGGGTGTCCTTGGCGTCTGGCCGGAGCTGGATGGTTCTCCACCGCCCGCCTGCCCCAGCCGCAGACCTACAGGCGCGGGCTACTCGCGGAACTTGTTCACGATGGGGAGGCGCCAGTCTTTGCCGAAGGCGCGCGGCGTGATCTTGATCCCGATGGCGCCCTGGCGGCGCTTGTACTCGTTCCTGTCCACCATGGCGATGACGCGCTTGACCGTGGGCGCGTCGAAGCCCCGCGCCACGATGTCGGCCACACCCTGGTCGCTCTCGACGTAGCACTCCAGGATGGCGTCGAGCACCGCGTACGGAGGCAGCGTGTCCTGGTCGGTCTGGTCCGGGCGAAGCTCGGCCGAGGGCGGCCGGGTGAAGACGGCCCTCGGGATCAGGTCCCGCCCGGCGCGCGCGTTGGCGTGCTCGGAGAGCTTGTAGACCAGCATCTTGGGGCAGTCCTTGATGACCGCGAACCCGCCCGCCATGTCGCCATAGAGGGTCGTGTAGCCGACGGAGATCTCGCTCTTGTTGCCGGTGTTGAG
>Ga0326597_10009237_pt1 | contig 13243 bp, 13 predicted proteins | sample RVTome_12_FD_203789 | JGI IMG/M metagenome (GOLD analysis project Ga0326597, IMG submission 203789) | Soil microbial communities from uranium-contaminated site in the Upper Colorado River Basin, Wyoming, United States - RVT100D185 | ecosystem: Environmental > Terrestrial > Soil > Contaminated >... | reverse complement strand
CCGCTCACCCGCACCCGGCCGTCGGCCAGCTCCAGCTGCGTGGCGGGGACGCCGAACAACCGGCTCGCCACCTCGCCGATGCGCTCGCGCACCCGCGTCGCGGCGGCGTGGCAGGCGGTGCCGGCGACCACCGCGCCGCGGCTCGCGAACGTCCCCGTCCCCCAGTGGAACTCACGGGTGTCGCCCGTGACGACGTGGACGCGCTCGACGGCGACGCCGAGCACGTCGGCGACGATCTGCGCGAACGCCGTGAAATGGCCCTGGCCCTGCGTGCCGACGCCGGTGGCGACGCGCACCTGGCCGCTCGGCTCGACGGTGACGCGGGCGCCTTCGTACGGGCCGATGCCGGTGCCCTCGATGTAGGACACGATTCCCACGCCGACGTGGCGGCCGGCGGCGCGCAGCCGCGGCTGCTCCTCGCGGATGAACCGTTCGTAGCCGATCAGACCGGCGGCCTGCTCGAGCGCGGGCGCGTAGTCACCGCTGTCGTACACCAGCGCCGCCGAGTCCTGGAACAGGATGTGGTGGTCGTACGGGAAGCGATCGGGCGCCAGGTAGTTGCGGCGCCGGATGGCGAGACGGTCGATCCCCAGCTCCCGGGCGGCGATGTCGAGCAGGCGTTCCATCACGAACACACCGTGCTGGCGTCCGGCGCCGCGCACCGGCGTCACGATCGGCTTGGTCGTGAACACCACCGTGAATTCGGTGTCATAGGCGGGCACGTCGTATGGCCCCAGCAGCGTGCACTGCGAGTTGATCGGGACCGTCAGGCCGTAGGGGTCGTAGGCACCGGTATCGTGGAGGAACACGTCGCGCACGCCCAGGATGCGCCCGTCCTTCGCGACGGCCAGCTCGGCGTCGTGAACCTGCCCGCGCTCCTGCGTGGTCGCGAAGAAGTTCTCGTGGCGGTCCTCCGCCCACTTCACCGGACGCCCCAGCCGGATGGCGACCCAGGGGACGAGCACCTCCTCGGGATAATACATCATGATCTTCGGGCCGAACCCGCCGCCGACGAAGGGTGCGACGACGCGCACCTGCGACTCGGACAGGCCGAGCATCGCGGCCAGCCCGTTGCGGATCGGGATGGGCGCCTGGGTCGTGTCCCACACGGTGAGCTCTTCGGCGCGCGCGTCCCACTGCGCCACCACGCAGCGGTTCTCGATGGCGGCCGCGATGCCCCGGTCGTAGTGGAACCGGCGGCGCACCACGAGGTGCGCGCCGGCCCGGGCCGCGTCGTAGTCGCCGGTGCGCTGCACGACGTGCGCCGCGAGGTTGGAGGCGAGATGCTCGTGCACCCGTGGCGCGCCGGGGGCCATCGCGGCCTCGAGATCGACGACGGCGGGGAGCGGCTCGACGTCCACCAGGACGTCGGGAATGGCGTCTTCGGCCAGGTACCGGCTTTCCGCCACGATCATCGCCACCGGCTCGCCCACGTGGCGGACCTTGTCCCGGGCGAGGGGGACCTGGGTGCAGGCGTGGAAGATCAGGTCCGGGATGGGCGGCGGCGGGACGAGCAGCGGGCCCGGCTTCCAGTAGTCGCCGAGGTCCGCGGCGGTGTACACGGCCACCACCCCCGGACGGCGACGGGCCGCGGCGGCATCCACGCCGCGCAGGCGCCCGTGCGCGTACTCGCTGCGCACGAACGCGACCTGCAGCATACCGTCGAGCTGGACGTCGTCCACGAACAGCGCGCGGCCGGTCAAGAGCCGGGCATCCTCGCTGCGCGGCACGCGCGCGCCCACGTAGCGGTCAGCCACGCGCCGGTTCCGCGGGGGCGGTCACGGCGCGCCGCGCCGCGGCGAGGCGCACCGCCTCGACGATGTTCTGGTAGCCGGTGCACCGGCACAGGTTGCCGCCGAGGGCCTCACGGATCTCCCGTTCGTCGGGCGCGGGGTGGTCGCGCAGGAACGGGACCAGCGTCATCAGGATGCCGGGCGTGCAGAACCCGCACTGCAGGGCGTGCGTCTCGTGGAAGATCTGCTGCAGCGGGTGCAGCGCGTCGCCGGCGCCCGGCGGGGTCAGCCCTTCCACGGTCGTGACGTCGTGGCCGTCCGCCTGCACGGCGAACATCAGGCAGGAGCGCACGGCTTCGCCGTCGAGCAACACGGTACATGCCCCGCAGACGCCGTGCTCGCAGCCGACGTGGGTGCCGGTGAGCCCGATATCCTGGCGCAGGAAATCGCTGAGCAGGAGACGCGGCTCGACCGCGCCCTCGTGGCGCTGGCCGTTGACGGTCACCTGGATGGGAACGCGGTCGGTCACGGGGTGCCAACGATACGCCCCGGGTCCGGGGCCGCAATGGGGATCCAGCGCCCGCCTACGGGCGGGGGAACGGCAGCAATCGGACGCTCACCCGCCCGGTCAGGGCGGACAGCTGCTCGATGCGCGCCACGCCGTCGCGCGCGGGGAAATCGTATCGCTCGAGTGAATAGAACAGCGCCGCGGCGACGGGGCCGAGGCGGTATTCGATGCCCGCCGCGGCGGCGACGGCGAGCTCGGGTTGATCGAGCCCGGTGACCGCGACGAGCGGCAGGAACAGCACACGGCCGACCCCTTCGGCCCGGCCACCGAAGAACGCGACCCGCGCTTCGCCCCCGAGCCGCAGCGACGTCCAGCGCTGGATCGCGATCGGCGCGGCATACGTGCGGGTCGCCACCCCGGTTTCGAGCCAGAGCCATGGCAGCGTGCGGTAGCGCGCGTCGAGCCCCACTTCGGCGACGTGGCGATCTTCGGCGCTCGTGCTGTCCCGGTCCAGCGTCCCCGCGCCGGCGGTCACGCCGAGCTCCACCCTCGGCGGCAGCCCGAGCGACACGCGTGCGCCGCCGAGTACGCCCGACGATCGCTCCACACCGTACCCCGCGTCCACCCGGTGCAGGGCGGCCGACACCGACGCCGCGGCCGTCAGCACCTGGGCCGCGGCGGCGTGGGCGCCCCACGGGACGGCGAGCAGCAGGGCGGCGAGACGCCCGGGGGTCACGGCCCGACGCCGGCGGCGGGCGTAATGACGAGCACCGTCTGGGCGAGCCGGCTGTCGTTGCGGGCGCGGATCGCCGCGTTCGCGGCGGCGCGCTCCTCACGCCGGCGGCGGTTGGCGGCGACGTTGTCGGGGATCTCGGGGTGGCGGCGGCGGACCAGGTACGCGACCAGTCCGGTGATGGTCGCGACCCCGGCGACGACGGCCGCGCCGTTGCCGGCGCCGTCCAGCGCGTCGTTCGCCAGCAGTCCGGAGATCACGAGCGCGCCGCCCGCCACCCCGATGCCCGCGGCGACCTCGCCGGCGGCGGCGGACGCCGACGCGCGCTCGGGCAGCAGGTCCGCGGCCCCGAGGTCCGGCAGGGTGTCCTCGAGGGCCCGTACGTCGTGCCGGAGATCGAAGAAGACGTGCGCCGAGTCCTGCACGTTGCGGAGGCGGCTCGTGGCGTCGACGTGCAGCTCGTACCGGCCCGGCGGCGCGAGGCGTCCGCCGGGCCCCAGCCCGTCCCAGGCCAGCTCCCGCACCCCGTCGGCGTCGGCGTCGAACAGGACCACGCCGGTGCCCGCACCGGCGGCGCGCAGCTCGGCGCGCACCGCCGCGGTGTGGGTGGTCACGAACACGAAGCGCACGCGGTCGGTCCGCGGGTCCACGCGGGCCGAGCGCACGGGCCGGGTGCCGACGGCGAACGTCTCCCGCCGGGCCCGCCCGAACGCCTGGAGCTGGGCGGGCGTGAAGCGCTCCGGGTCCAGCTGCACGAAGGGATCCCGTTCGAGCGCGGCGCGGAAGTACACCACGGCCGAGTCGGCCCGCCGCGCGAGCGCGAGGGCCGCGCCGAGGTAGGTGTACGCCTCGACCCGCTGGGCCACCGTCACCTCGAACGGCCACTGGGGCGCAATGACCTCGCGCAGGAGCGGCAGGGCGCGCTCGATCTGGAGCTGTTCGTAGAAAGCGCGCGCGCGGGCGAGCTGGTCGGCGGTCCCGCCCTGCGCGGCGAGCGGGCCGGCGAGCAGGACGGCGAGCGCGAGGAGCCGGAGGTCGCGCCTCACGGCCGGCCGGTGCGCGGGCGGAGGCTGACGCGCCCGAAGTTGACCAGATCGCCCGTCGCGACGGCGACGGTGGTGTCGAAGTCGGCGTACCCGGGAGCGCGTGCCTGGATACGCCGCGACCCGGGGTGCAGGGGGTGATCGAGCACGCCGCCGGTGCCGACCAGCTGGCCGTCCACCAGGATCTCCGCGCTGGCGGGGGTCGTCAGGACGCGCAGCGTGGCGGCGGCCGAATCGGCGGCGTCGGGAGTCGGCTCCGGTTTGTTCGCCGGCGCTGGCGCCGGCGGCGCCACCACGATGGGAGGCGCCTGTGCGGGCTCCCGCGCCCCGATCCGCCCGCCGGCGATCAGGGCGCCCGCGAACGCCACGATAGCCAGCGCGGCCCACGCGGCCGGACGCACCCGCGTCCGGTCGGGCCGCCGCGCCACCACCAGCGTGGCGGCGTCGGAGATGCGCGGCAGCTCCCGGCTGGGCACGCGCGGCACATCGACGCCCCCCGCCAGGTGGTGCAGGGTCTCTTCGCTGCCGCGCCGGTCCTGCTCGCTGAAGGGCAGAACCTCGAGCGCGTCGAGCATCGCCTGCGAGGTGGCGTAGCGGTCCCCCGGGTGCTTCGCGAGGAGACGCTCCACCACCGCCAGCAGGGGCTCCGGGAGGTCGTCGCGCACCCGGCGCAGATCCGGCGGTGGGGTGTGGAGGTGGTGGTGGATGTAGCCGGCGATCGTGTCGGACTCGAAGGGCACGGCCCCCGCCAGCATTTCGAACGCCACCACGCCCAGCGCATACTGGTCGCTCTGCGGGCCGGCGCGTTGCCCGGCGCACTGCTCGGGGCTCATGAACGCGGGCGTGCCGATCACCGCGCCCGCCTCGGTGAGCGTGAGGTCGGCGGCGTGCAGCGCCACGCCGAAGTCGGTGACCAGCACGCGGCCGTCCCCATCCACCAGCAGGTTGGCGCTCTTGATGTCGCGGTGCACGATGGCGCGCTTGTGCGCGTACGCGAGGGCGCGGCTGGCGGCGCGGAGGACGTAAAGCGCCACCGACACGGTCAGCGGCCCCTGCTCGCGGAGGATGGAGTCGAGTGACCGGCCGTCCACCAGTTTCATCGCGATGTACAGCACGCCGCCGATCTGTCCCACGCGATACACCGGGACGATGTTGGGATGCTCCAGCTCGGCCACCACGCGCGCCTCGCGGCGGAAGCGCTCGGTCGAGCGCGGTGCCGTGCCGAGCCCCGGCGCCAGCACCTTGAGCGCCACCGGCCGCTGCAACGCCACCTCCGTGGCCCGATAGATCACGCCCATGCCGCCGCGTCCGATCTCACGCTCCACGTCGAAGTCGCCCGCGAACACCAGGCGCAGGCGCTCGACCTCCGCCTCGCCCGTGGCGCCTTCCAGGATGACCGTCGAGACCTGCGGGTCGGAGACCAGCAGGCCGCAGCGGCCGCAGAACCGCGAGCCGTCCGGCACCGTGGCGCCGCAGCGGAGGCAGATCATGGCGCCCCCGTCACCCGGAGGGAGAGGACGGTGTCGGGGGGGACCCCGGTCGAGAGCGAGCTGCGGAGCTCGACCCTCACGTCGCCCCGGCCCGATCGCTTGGCCACGATCGAATCTCCGGTGGCGTCGAGCGCGATGTTGGTCGTGTCGGGGACGGTGACGACCAAGCGAGGGGCGACGAGCGGTTCCCCGTCGGCGAGCACCGTGATGCGGATCGGCATGACCTGGCCGGCGCCGAGCACGGAGTCGCCCTCCCACACGAAGACCAGCGTGCCCGCGCCCGGTGTGGCGAAGACGTCGGAGAGGCCGCAGCCGGCACCGAGCACCGCGCCGCACAGGGCGAGCGCGCGACGCGGGTCCCGGAGGGGACGGGGGGTGGGTGCGACGGGTGACGTCACGATTGGCCCAAACTGGCCTCCGAAGCCGGGGGATGGCAAGGTCCGCATCTCGCGGTGCCACGCGGGCTTGTCCCAGCCGTGGGCGCCGAGGTGCGCGGGCCGTCACCTACCCGCTAGCTTCTTCAGTTGACCCTATCGGAGAGTCCCATGTCCGCAGGTGATGTGCGCGGCCGTTTTCTGTGGCACGAGCTGTTGACCACCGATCCCGATGCCGCGAGCCGGTTCTATGCCGGTGTCGCCGGCTGGGAGACCATTCACTGGGAGCAGGATTCCGCGTATCGCCTGCTGGCCACGGCCGGCGTCCCGATGGCAGGTCTCCTCTCCCTCTCCGCGGAAGACCGCGCGGGCGGCGGGTCGTCCCGCTGGCTCACCTACATCGGTGTGCCCGACGTGGACGCCGCCGTTCGCCAGGCCACCGCGATGGGGGCCACGGTCCGTGCGGCGGCGCAGGACGTCCCCACCGTCGGGCGGATGGCGGAGCTGGCGGATCCGCAGGGGACCGCATTCGCGGTGTACACCCCGGCGGGCGAGCAGGTCCCTCCGGAGGCGCGGACGCCGGGGGACTTCTCCTGGCACGAGCTGGTCACCACGAACTGGCAGGCGGCCTGGGAGTTCTACTCGAAGCTGTTCGGGTGGGAGTACGAGTCGTCGTTCGACATGGGCCCGGCCGGCACGTACTGGATGTTCCGGCGCCCCGGCGGGAAACGCGCCCTTGGCGGGATGTACACGAAACAACCGGACCAGCCCGGTCCGCCGTACTGGCTGCCCTACGTCCTGGTGGCGAGCGCGGACCGGGCGGGGGAGGCGGCGATCGCGGCCGGCGGCACGATCCTCCACGGGCCGGTCGACGTCCCCGGCGGCGACCGCATCGCCATGGGCAGCGACCCGCAGGGCGCCGCCTTCGCCGTGCACTCGCTGAAGCCCGCGCCCGCCAAGCGGCCGACGCGGAAGGCCACGCGTCCGGCGCAGGTGAAGAAAAAGGTTTCGAAGAAGAAGGTCTCGAAAAAGACCGTCAAGAGGACCGCGAAGAAGGCCGCGAAACGCACGCCGAAGCGGGTGGCCCGGAAAGTGAAAGCCAGGGCGAGGGCCAAGGTGAAGCGGCGCTGAGTCCCCGCGACGCCGGGACCGGGTCACCCGTCGAGGGATTACCTGTCGGCGAGCCGGGCGGCGACCTGGGCCAGGCCCGCGGGTCCGAGGCGCTCGCGCGCCATCGGGAAGAGCACCTCGTCTTCGCGCGCGATGTGGGCGCGCAGCAGCTCCACCATCTCGAGCGCGACATCCGCAGTCATTCGGATGTCGCCCGCCCGAGCCACCCGGGCCAGCTCCCCTTCGAGCTCGCGCAGCCGCCGGTGCTCTTCGATGAACACGGCGGTGGGAGCGTCGTCGCCCAGCAGTGGGAACAGGGCTCGCTCTTCGTTGTCGTTGTGGGCCCGCACGGCGGTCGAGAGAAAGGCGTGCGCCTCGAGCACCGGGGCCAGATTGGGCGTCGCGTCGCCTCCGCGCCGCAGGAACAGCGCGGCCCCTTCGAGCCGACCCAGCACCACGAGTGCCTCCTGGTGCTCGGCCTGGAACCGGACCAGCGGATCACCCGTCACGGGACCACCACCCATCGCACCCCCTCTCCCCGGCGGAGCCGGTCGAAGCCCTCGTTGATGTCGGCCAGCGCGATGGTCCCGCTCACGATGGGGTCGAGCGTGAGCCGCCCCGCCGCGACCAGCGCCAGGATGTCACGGTACTCGCCCGCGCCGCAGCCGAGGCTGCCCATCACCGTGAGCTCGAAGTACATCAGCCTGGCCGCGGAAAGCGTCACGGGCTCGTGGGAGTACCCGATGACGCACATCCGGCCGCCCTTGCGCAGCAGCGAGAAGCCCAGCTCCATCGTCCTGGGGTTGCCGATCGCCTCGAACACGACCTCGGCGCCGCCGCCGGTGAGCTCGCGCACCTTCTTGTCGGGGCGCTCCACGGTGCCGGGGTTGAGCGTGGCGAATGCGCCGAGCCGGGTCGCGAGGGCGAGGCGGGCGTCGTTGAGGTCGAGGGCGATGACGCGTCCTCCCGCCGCCGCGGCGCATTGCACCACGTTGAGACCGACGCCGCCGCACCCGACGACCACCACCGACTCACCCACCCGCACGCGCGCCCGATTGCGGACCGCGTGGAACGGCGTGGAGAGCGCGTCCGCGATCACGCTCGCCTTCTCGAGCGGCAGGGAGACGGGGATGGGGATGAGCTCCTTCGCCGGCACTACGACGTACTCCGCGTAGCCGCCGTCGATGTTGTTCCCCAGCATGATCATCTCCACGCACAGGTTCTCCCGCCCGCGGCGGCAGAACTCGCACCGCCCGCACCCGTACACCGAGGGGATCAGGACGCGGTCGCCCGGCGCGCGCTCGGTCACGCCGTCGCCCAGCCCGGCGACCGTGCCGGCGATCTCGTGGCCGAGCACGAGCGGCGGTGCCTTGAACGGCTTCACCCCGTGGTCGAGGTAGTGCAGGTCGGTGTGGCACATCCCGCACGCGGCGACGCGGACGAGGGCCTCCCCCGGGCCGGGTGTCGGCGTGGGGATCTCCTCGATCGCGAGGGGTTTGCCCGTTTCCCGGAACATTGCCGCCTTCATGTCCGCTCCTTACTCCGGCCGCCGCCGCGTGTAGACGGTTCGGAACATCGTCGCGAGGGCACAGGCGTCGCAGCCCTCGTCCAGGTCCTCGGGGACGACGGGGTCGGCCGCGACCTCGTACCCCAGGCCCTCGTAGAGCGCGACCGCCTCGTCCGCGCGGGCCACGTCCGTGACGAACCGTCGCTCCCACCCTGCGGCGAGCCGCGCCGGGTTGGCCCGCACCCGCTCGGTGCCCAGGGCCCGCAGCGCCTCCGCTGCGGCGATTGCGCCGAGCGCGTGGGCGGGGTCGCGCGTCACGCTACGCCGCCGCGGGACCGGCCGTGGCGAGGCGGCGGTGCGCGAGCACCGCGGCGCCGAGCGCCGACACGAACTGCACGTGTTCGGGAGGCGGGAGGTTGACTTCCGTCTTCAGCTCCCGGCGGATCACCTCGGCCATCCGCTCGAACCGCAGGATGCCGCCGATCAGGGTGAGCTGCGGCTCGAGCCGCACGCGCTTGAGCAGCTGCACCGACCGGCTCACCAGCGACACGATCGCCCCGTACATGATGTCCGCCGGCGCGGCCCCTTGCGACAGCTGGTTGATCACCTCTGATTCGGCGAACACGGCGCACACCCCGGAGATGGTCACCGCTTCCTTGGAGGTTGCGACCAGGGGGCCGATCTCCGTGGTCGAGTAGCCCATATAGCGCGCGGTCTTCTCGAGGAACGCGCCCGTGCCCGCGGCGCACTTGTCGTTCAATCGGAACGACCTGACCTTGCGGTCCTCGCCGACGCGGCTCGCCTTCATCGTCTGGCCGCCCACGTCCAGGACGGTGCGTGTGCCGGGAAAGAGCAGGCCCGCGCCGCGGGCAGCGGCGGTGAGGTCAGTGACCTGGAGATCGCTCGTGGTGACCTGGTGGCGGCCGAACCCCGTGGCCACGACGTAGCCCACGTCCTCCTGGCGGATCCCGGCTTCCGCGATCGCCCGCTCGAGCACCCGCTCGCTCACCTTCGTGAGCTGGAACCCCGTGGGCTCGATCGCCAGCCCCGCGATGCGCTGTTCCCCGTCGAGGACCACCGCCTTGGTGTAGGTGGACCCGACGTCGATGCCGGCCGCGTAGGTCATACCGCCCCCTTCATCGCAGGGGCGGGGGCCCGGCCCGCGAGGATGTGGTCCAGCGCGAACAGCGCCGCCCCGAGCGCCCCCATGTAGTGGGAGTCGTCGCTCACGTTCACCGCCACGCCGAGCTTGTCGCGCAGGGCCTCGATCATCGCCTCGTTCTTCGCCACGCCGCCGGTGAAGGTCACTTCCGGCTCGATGCCGACGCGTCGCAGCAGGCCGATGGAGCGCGACGCGATCGACTGGTGCACGCCGAGCAGGATGTCCTCGATCTTCTTGCCCTTGCCGAGCCACGACAGCACCTCGGACTCGGCGAACACCGTGCAGGTGGTGCTGATCCTCACCGGCCGCTCGCCCCGCAGGGCGGTGGGGCCGAGGTCGGGGAGGGGGATGTCGAGCGCGCTCGCCGCGGCGCCGAGGAACCGTCCGGTACCGGCGGCGCACTTGTCGTTCATGCAGAAGTCGAGGATCTCGCCGACCGGTGACACGCGGATCGCCTTGGTGTCCTGGCCGCCCATGTCGATCACCGTGCGGGTGCGTGGGAACATGTGCGCGGCCCCGCGGCCGTGGCAGGAGATCTCGGTGACCTGGGTGTTGCCGAAGGTCACCTTGTAGCGCCCGTACCCCGTTCCCACGACGAACTCGACCTCCTCCTCCCGGAGATCGCCGTCCTGGAGCGCCATCCGGAACGCGGTCTCCGCCGCGCGGGTGACGTTCGCGCCCGTATCGGTGAGCGACCGCGCCACGATGGCGCGCCCTTCGTCGATGATCACCGCCTTCGTCTGCGTGGAGCCGACGTCCACGCCCGCCGCGAACGCCACGGTCACCTCCCCGCGGCCGCGACGGCCGCCTGCGCCCGGCGGGACGCCAGGCCCTCGAAGAACGCGTCCACGCGGTTCTTCATCTGGGCCTCGGAGACCACGCGCCGGTCCATCATGTCCGACTCGATGAACAGGGTCGCGATGTTTTTCATCTCCATCAGCGCGCGCCGGTTGTCCGCCAGCCCCGTGGACACCGTCCGGCAGCTCTTGATCGGATGGAACACGACCCCGTCCACCTGATACCCGTCGATCATATCCGCCAGGATCCGCGTCTGGAAGAACATCGAGTCCATCGCGTCGCGCACCGAGATCAGCAGGCCCTCCGCGAGACTCTCGAGCGGGCGGGCGAGGTCGTACTGGAAGCCGAGGTTGGTGCCGCCCGAGGCGAACCACAGGTAGGTGGAGTTGACGAAGGTGCCGCCCCACTCACTGAACAGCTCGTTGAACCGGCGGAAGATGGGGTAGCACGGCACGCCCACGAACACGAGCCGCCACTTCTCCTCGGTGAGCGTGCCGATGCCGTGCGCCACCTTGTACTCCATCTCCGCGACGAGGTCCTCGAAGTACGCCGCGCCCTCCGGGGTGCCGCGCAGCTCGTTCGCCACGCCGAGATAGATCGTCCCGTCGGAGAGCGCGTTGAACACCGACGGACGGCTGCGGTTCAGCTGCAGCAGGCGCTCCCAGGCGCGGCTCATCCGGTTCGCATGGAAGAGCGACTCGCGCAGGCGGTCCACGTCGAACGACCGGCCGGTGACGCGCTCGAGCAGCGCGATCAGCTCCCGCAGCTGGGCCAGCACGTACGTCCGGTCGGCCTCGAAGTCCTGGTCGCCGGGCCCGGGCTTCAGCCCCGCCGCGCGCGAGCCCGGTACGTCGAGCACGAAGACCGGCGTGCCGTGCATCCGTTCCCAGATCTCCGCCCACTTGATGTAGGTGTTGCAGGCGTTGGTGAGCACCGCGACCGCCGGCTTGGGGATCTTGCCCATCGGCAGCGCGCCGCCCCGCAGCTGGGTCGCGACGTCGGCCTTGACGTAGCCGCAGATGTCCGGGGAGTAGCCGTACTCCTCGGCTTCGGCGAGGTACTCGTGGGCCACCCGCCGCACGGCGGTCTGGAGCGAGTTGATCTCCGGGAACACGATCGGGAGATCGAAGGTCCGCAGCAGCTCCGCGAGCGAGCCCATCACGAACACGTAGGCCGCGCCCCGTCCGGCGGCGGCGGCGGCGGTCAGGTCGGTGAACCACTCCCGGAACAGCCGCGCGCCGTCGGCATTGCCGCGGCCCACGATCTCGGGTGTCGCTGTCATCCTCGCCTCACTCGAACAGCAGGTTCTCGACGAACGTCTCCAGCTGGATCTCCAGCTGGTCGAAGCTCGTCATGTTCTCCTCGAATTCGCTCACGAAGTACGGAATGCCGGCCTGGTCGAGGGTGCGCGTGTGCACCACCTGCTCCTCGAGGCCCGGCTCGCACATCTTCGCGGCGGTCACGATCGCCGCCTGCGCCCCCGACTCCTGGATGCGCCGCAGCAGCATCTCGCCCTTGGGCTTGCGCGTATCGTGCTGGACGGGGCTGTGCGAGGACCGCTCGAGGTACGCGGTCGCGAGGGCGGCGAGCGGGTCGCCCGCCGTCGGCACGTCCTCCACGATCCAGCGCAGGCCGATCAGCAGGTCGTCGTCCACCACGTAGCACGACCGCCCGATCATGCGGATCAGGTCGAGCGGCGGCTGCTCGCAGAACCCGCCCTCGAACACGACGCGGATGCGGTCGCGCGGGCGGGCGGTGCGCTCGCGAATCCACGGGAGCAGGGTCCGCAGCAGCTCGTTGTGCTCTTCGCGGAGCAGCAGCCCGCCGATCGCGACGAGCACGTACGCCTCGTCGGCGGCGAGGAGCCAGGGCGCCGTCCGCTTGAGATCGTAGATCTCGCGCAGCAGCGCGCGGTTCTCGTTGTACACGCCGATCGAGCGGCGCAGGTCGTCGTCGCCGATCGCGCGACCGGCGATGGGCTCGAGGGTGCGGCGCAGACGATCATACTCGTGGCGCAGGTACGTCGCCGCGTGGGCCGAGTTCGCGTTTTGCGGGAGGTAGAGGATCTGGCTCGAATAGGGGAAATTCCGTCCCCACACGCCGGCGAGATTGCGCGCCGCGTCGCAGATCGGGTGCGTGAAGAACGCCTCGAGCTGCACGCGCTGTGACAGCGCCAGCTCGAGCGACGTCTTGAGGATGGAGCACAGATAACTGCCGAAGTGGGATTCGGCCCGGGTGGGCTCGATCGGCGCGCCGCGCACCTTGAACGGCAGGAGGCCGCCGGCATGCGCGATCTCCTCGGGAAAGTAGACCTGGAAGTGGCCGATCACCTTGCCGCCGGTCTCGCGCCAGCGGCCCACCGTGGGGAAGCGGTCGTCCTCGAGCAGGTCGCGGCAGGCGCGGAGCGCCTCGTCGAGCGGCCGGTCGCGCCACTCGGGGAAGAGCGTGGTCATCGGTGGCTCCAGACGGGGTCCCGTTTCGCGACGAAGGCGCGCAGTCCCTCGACCGCGTCGGCCGTCGCCATCAGTTCGTCCCGGTAGAGGGCGCTCACCCGCTCGAAGGCGGCGCCGAGCGGCGCGTCGGGGGCGCCCCGCAGCGCGCGCTTGGCGAGGCGCAGGGCCGCGGCGCTGTGGCGCGCGATCCGCCGCGCCAGCGCCAGGGCCGCGTCCTCGACCTCGGCGTCGGGCACGACGCGCCGGACGATGCCCAGCCGCAGCGCCTCGGGCGCGGGGACCGGGTCGCCGCCGTACACGATCTCGGCCGCCCCCTGGGGCCCCGCGATCCC
>Ga0326597_10009236_pt1 | contig 13243 bp, 10 predicted proteins | sample RVTome_12_FD_203789 | JGI IMG/M metagenome (GOLD analysis project Ga0326597, IMG submission 203789) | Soil microbial communities from uranium-contaminated site in the Upper Colorado River Basin, Wyoming, United States - RVT100D185 | ecosystem: Environmental > Terrestrial > Soil > Contaminated >... | reverse complement strand
AATGAGGCTCTCCCCCTCGACGATGGGAAGGTGCCGGCAGTTGGCGTGCTTCATCTTTCTCAGGCAGGACTCGTACGTCTCATCGGAGCTGGCCACAACAAGGTTTGAGGTCATGACGGATGACACGGCCGTCGTCTTCGGATCGAGGCCCTTTGCAATCACACGGTTAATCACGTCGCGTTCGGAAAAAATGCCAACCAACCGGGACCCATCGAGGACAGGGACGGCTCCGATGTTCTGTTGCGCCATGTACTCGGCGGCGGCCTGCACCGAAGCGCCTTGTTCCACGGTGAACACCGAGCGGTTCGTGACCATTTGCTTTATCGGCGTCATATCGACCTCCTGTTCGCGTGATGAATTCAGGGCTTGGATTGAGACAGGGGAAACGGGCTACAAGGGTTGTGCGGCCGAGTTCTCTCCCGACAATGTCGGGACTGGTAGTATAATACGCAATTTTTGCTGAATGTCAATATATCCGGGGCGCCGCCCAGGGTCGTGCTCCCCCCGCATCTACGTACGCGTGGATACATGAGCGGCGCGGTGGAACCGAATCTCCAATATGGATGCACGAGAGAAGCTCACGCACCGCGCGGTCCACTGCTTCGCCCTTGTCGGTGTATATGATTGCAAGAAGCTCGTTCTTCTCCACCCGGTCGCCGAGCTTTTTGGCAAGAACGATGCCCGCCTTCGGATCGATGACCTCACCCACAACACGGCGACCGGCGCCAAGCTCGACAGAAAGTAATCCGATCCGCGTCGTTTCAAAACCTGTGACGTGCCCCGCGGTTCCACTCCGCACCTCTGCCGTGTGTTTCGAAGCCGGGTACTTCTCGGGTTGTTCAAGAAACGAGGTGTCACCCCCCTGCCACTTCACGATCTCCAGGAACTTCTCATAGGCCTTGCCTGACCAGATCGCAGAGCTGCACAGCTTCATCCCCTCTTCGATGGAATCCGCTTTGCCGCCGAGATAGAGCATTGCCCCGCCGAGCACAAGTGTCACTTCCATCAAGTCCGGAACGTTCTTGCCGCGCAGACATTCGACGGACTCCACCACTTCCAACCAGTTCCCGATCATCAGCCCGAGGGGCTGGTTCATGTCCGTGATGAACCCCACGGTTTTCTTCCCCATGTTGTTCCCGATCGAAATCAGGGCGTCTGCGAGGGCAACGGAATCGTCGTACTGCTGCATGAATGCGCCGTTCCCGGTCTTCACATCGAGCACAAGCGCGTCAATCCCCTCCGCGAGTTTCTTGCTCATGATACTCCCCGCAATAAGAGGGATTGATTCCACGGTGGCGGTCACATCGCGGAGGGCATACATCTTCTTGTCTGCAGGCGCAATCTCCCCCGTCTGCCCGATCAGCACAAGACCGACATCGGCGACGATCTGCTTGTATTCCTGAATCGAGAGGTCCGTCCGGAAGCCGGGGATGGATTCCAGTTTGTCCAGTGTGCCGCCGGTGTGCCCCAGTCCCCGGCCCGAGATCATGGGAACGGAAACACCGCACGCAGCAACCATGGGTGCGAGGATGAGCGAAACCTTGTCGCCGACGCCGCCTGTGGAATGCTTGTCCACTTTCAGTCCGGGGATGGAAGAAAGGTCAACGACCTCACCGGAACGCAACATGACCTCCGTAAAGGTCGCTGTCTCCTCAACACTCATTCCCTTGAAGTACACGGCCATCAGGAACGCGGACATCTGATACTCGGGAAGGTCGCCGTTCACATAACCGGTGATGAACGCTTCAAGCTCCTTCCTGGTCAGATTGCCGCCGTTGCGTTTTTTACGGATCAGTTCGACGGGGTTCATACAATGGAGAGCAAAGCAGGGAAGTGTGCGATCATGAAATCAGGGTGGTAGCGTTCGAGCTCGACCTCGCTGAGCGAGCCGTAGGTGACAGCGCAGGTACCGACGCCGGCGTTCTTCCCGGCAAGAATGTCCTTGTCGGTATCTCCCACCATGAGTGTATCACCGGGCTGCCAATCCTGGTCCGCCAGGATCTTGTTGATGATAGCAGGATCCGGTTTGTACGGCATGTCCTCCGTGCCTTGAAGCTGAGAGAAGAATCCGGTTATGCCGAAGCGATCCGTCGCTCGCCTGATCCCTGTTCCTTTCTTTGTCGACGCCACGGCAAGGCGCTTACCGCGAAGGTGGAGCTCCTCCAGTGTCTCCCGGACGCCGGGAAACAACCTGGTGGTCTCAAGCGAGCGGGGTGGATAATACTCGGAATACATTCTTGCTGCATCCGGGATTCGATGGTGCATGGTGTGCGGCAACAACGAGGAGAATGTTTCCTCCAGGGATTTGCCAATGTGCGGGAAGAGATCTTCCGGTTTGTACGTCGATACACCCAACTGTTGCAGCACCCAGAGCTGGGCCCCGGCAATGTCCTGCCTGGAGTCGGTGATCGTTCCGTCGAAATCGAAGATGATGTTTGAGTAACCCATAGAGAGAACTAGTCAGAAGAATCCGATAACTACAGAAGTGTCATGATTCCACTTTCACCACGAACCGCCGCTTGCACTTGTTGCACTCGAACTCCACCGTCACCCAGTTGTTCCGCTCATAGTAGGAGATCTCCGCCAGCTCACCACCGCACTCCTTCACAACGCACGCCTTGATGTCGACATTGTAGATCCGCTCTTTCGGATCCCTGGATGGGCTGTCGGTCATAGCTTGTGCTGCAACCTCCTGCCTACAAGGAGAAGCCCTATGATCGTCTTGCTATCCTGGATTTTGCCGGCTTCGACCATCCTGATCGCTTCGTTCAACGGGATGAGGTGCACGGTCATGCTGAACTCCCCTTCTTCCCGACTGTGCCCGCGTGGAGACTCATGCAGTCCGGTGGCAAGGTAGATATGCAGCTCCTCATCACAGAACCCGGGTGTGGTGTAGATGGAAGTGAGCTTTTCGAGTTCGCCCGCAACCCAGCCGGTTTCTTCTTCAAGTTCCCGCGCGGCAGCAGCCTGCGGGTCTTCACTCGGGCTGAGCCGTCCGGCCGGGAGTTCGAGAATCTGTTTGTCGAGAGGGTACCTGAGCTGCTTCACGAATACCACTCTGCCATCCGCGAGCATCGGGACGACAACCGCCCCTCCCGTATGATGCACAATTTCTCTGACAGCGCGATTGCCTGATGGATATTCCACCTGGTCGACAACCAAGTCGAACACGCGGCCTTTGTACAGGACTTCGCGCTTCAGCCGCTTCAGCTCCATCACAGGTCATCCTTCATAAGCACAGAAAGAACGGCCAGCAACATCTCGTCAGGCATTGCCTTTTCCCCTACTCCCCGGCTTCACAACCGGAAGACCCTGCTTGCACAGCGGACAGTCCTTCGGTGCGTAGACAACGACTTCCATGTGCAGCAACGCGAATTGGCTTCCTCCATCGACCATGTCAAACTTCACAGTCCCTCCACTTCGATCAACTATACAGCCAACTCCTGCGACGTTGCCCCCGTGTGTTCTGACAATTTTGATCACTTCATGAACAGACCCTCCCGTCGTCACCACATCTTCACACACGAGCACACGTTCACCCTGCCGGATCTCGAACCCCCGGCGGAGCTGCATTGCACCGTCCTTCCTCTCCGTGAAGACGGTCCGGGCGGCAAGCTGTCTCCCGACCTCCTGTCCCACCACGATGCCACCAAGTGCCGGAGCAATAACCAGGTCGATACTACGATCCTTGAAGTGTTCTGCGATCTCCCTGCAAAGCGCTTCCGTATGGCGGGGATACTGCAGGACTTTCGCACATTGGAAATACTGGGGACTGTGCAAACCGGACGTAAGCTGGAAATGTCCTTCCAGCAACGCACCAGCTTCTCGGAAGATTGAGAGAAGGTGTTGGTTGTCCATCACATCTGTGAATAACAGGATTACCGGCCGTTTACAGGGTCAGTCGAAATCCGCCACGCATGAAACTGGTGACACGAACGTTCGGATCGTTGTGCACGTACGTGGCCTTCGCCTCCAGCTGCATGGCCAGCCAGCGGTTGAGGTAGAGATCGACACCTCCGGCAAGGCCCGCATGGAGGCGTGCAATCCCTCCCACATTATAATAGTATTGATGCCTCTGCCCGATGGTTGGGTTTTTGTAGCTTGCCCTCGTCAACAGTGAAGCACCTACAGAGGTACTCATGTACGGACAGAGGCGCATGGAAGGGGCGAGCGAAAACTTCGCCCCGACATAGAGATTGCTTTGTACAACGTCCCTGGCCTGGACGGGCACGGTCGGATATGCTGAACGGAATGCGCCCTCGTTGAACGGGAGCAATGCAGCTTCGGCCCCCAGCCCGAGCGCAACCGCACGGCTGACATTCACGAAGAAGCTGAATGAGGCGCTCGGCCCGATCCCCCAGAAACCTTTCAGATCACCCTTCGATTGAGGGATCCCTGCACCGACCGAGATCGTGAGGGTCTGCACCTTGTATCGCGGGGTCTCAGCTTGCGCGGATTCATATTGCGGATAGCCCGTACCCGCGCAAACGAACAGTAGTGCCACTGCACAAAACAGATGTGTCACCGGTATCCCACCTGGTGAACCACCACTTCGCCATCCCCGACAACCCGCCCCAAGACGGTTTGACACTGATAGCGGCGTCATGTGTCCTTCCTCTTTTAAAGTTTAACAAATATGAAGTGTGTGTTGACCTTTCTGTAATGAATGTTTTCAGTCGAAATTGTCTGAACCGCCCTTAAATGGACGGCTGCGATCTTCAAACTCTGGCTTGTAGTATTCCGAAGCCTCGTATTCCTGCGCCCATCCGTGTTCCATACCGAACGTATCAAGAAGCGCGAGGACTCGCTCGTATTCCCCCTGACGTATCTTCCGGCTCATCAGCGGCATGTCTTGAGCCTTGTGTGTAGGGAAATACTGGGACATCACGCTCATGGTCACGTTGGTACCGAGTTCCGAACTCACCCACTTGAGGGCATCCTTGCTGCTTGCAATATCGTTTGGAAGGACCAGATGACGGATAATGAGTCCCCGTTTCACCAGTCCATCATCACCCAGCACAAGCTCGCTCCCGACCTGCCTGTGCATTTCCTTGATGGCTTCGGTGGCCCGTTGCGGGTACTGCCTGACCCTCGAGTACTCGTACCCCATTTCCTCCTCCAGGTACTTCAAGTCAGGAAGGTAAATGTCGATAATGCCATCAAGCAGTTGCAGCACCCGTACCGAGTCATACGCATTGGTATTATAGATAAGCGGAAGGCCCAGGCCACCACTTACTGCTATCTCCAGCGCCCTGACGATCTGCGGAACAAAATGCGTGGGCGAGACAAACCCGATCGCGTGGCACCCTTGTTCCTGGAGTTCGAGTATCATGCCGGCAAGACCCTCAAAGCTCACTTCGTTCTGTCGCTCCACCTTCGAGCTCTGGCTGATGAGGTAGTTCTGGCAATAGACGCAGCGCAGATTACAGTTACCGAAGAAGATGTTACCAACACCATGTGTGCCGACAAGCGCGGGCTCTTCACCAAAGTGCGGCGTATACGATGAGACGATTGGCAGATATCCGGAGTAACAGCGGGCGATTTCGTTTTTCAGTCGGTTGTTGCCGCAGTCGTGCGGACAGATGTTGCATGAACCAAGCATTGCTTCAAGCGCTTCGACTCGCGCGTGCAGTTCGCCGCGCTCGAAGAGTTTCAGATATGAAGGAACGAAGGACATGATGTAATTTCCGCCTGAATATAATAAACTTCTGAATGGGAGTCCAACGCGGTGAGCGGTGGGACATCATAGGAGGGAATGCAGACCGGCGAGTGTTCGTTACATGCGAAGCCCTTCGGGCTTGATCCACCTGTCGTACTCACTCCGGAGTACGATATGCTTCGAGTCGATTGCCCGGTCGATGGCGAGGATGCCGTTGATGTGGTCGATCTCGTGTTGCAATAGCTCCGAGAGTCCCCCGGCGGCTTTCAAGGTGTGTCTGTGGCCTGTTTCATCCTGGTAGCGGACCTCGATAGAGAGGTTGCGCCGGACTTTCACAAGGATGGTCGGGAAACTGAAGCAGTCATCCCATAGCGTGATGAATGAGCGACTGCGTCTCTTGATAGTGGGATTGATCAGTACCAGAGGTGCATCCATATGGATGAAGATGACTCGCTGCGTGACGCCAATCTGTGGAGCAGCGATCCCGCGCCCAAAGCCGTTTCGTTGCTTGAAGTCGTAGAGCGTGTCCCGAAGGTCGGCTATCAACGCATGCAGCGCGGGCGTGCCAAACGACTTCACGGACTCGCATTCTACACGCAGGGTCGGGTTGCCAAGTTGAAGTATCTCCCGTACCGCCATTCTCTATTCTTCCTTTTCACTCTTCATTTTTCCTTCTCCATTCAGCCATTCATCATTGCTCATTGATCATTGCCTTCTGCACCCGTCCCATCTTTTGTCCGAGGAATCTTTCCCCGACCTCAGCGAACTTCGCCGGAATATCACTCACGTAGAACTGCAGATTGGGTCTCTGCCTGCTCGGGTTCCTGATATCGTGCTTGTCCAGCAATTGTTCAACTTCAACCGCAGTTGCCTCTCCGGAATCGATCAGTGTAATACTTCCATCCATTACCGTACTGATGGCGTTCTTGAGAATTGGGTAATGCGTGCACCCAAGAATCAGCGAGTCTATCTTCTCCAGTTTGAGCGGGAAGAGGTACTCCTTTGCAACCATCTCCGTGACCTTGTGGTCGATCCAGCCCTCTTCGGCGAGCGGGACAAACAACGGGCACTCCTGCGCGAACACCTGGACTTCGCCGTCGAGCTGACGGATCGCGTGCGTGTACGCGTTGCTGTTCACAGTGGCTCTTGTCCCGATAATACCGATGCGCTTCCGTGTCGATGACTTCACCGCAGCCGCTGCACCCGGTTGTATCACACCGATGACGGGAACTCTTGCATGCTTTTGTACCACATCCAGCGCGACCGCCGACACCGTGTTGCATGCAATCACGATCATCTTCACGTCCTTCGAGAGAAGGAAATCCACATCCTGTGCCGCATACTCGCGCACCACCTGCGGCGACTTTGGACCGTACGGCACACGTGCAGTATCACCAAAGTACACGATGTTCTCACTGGGAAGACGTCGCAGGAGCGATTGAACGACAGTCAGTCCGCCGATGCCGCTGTCAAAGACGCCGATAGGTTTTGAGTTCATGAGGCTGGCGGTTGTACTCTATGAGGTGAGCTCTTGTTCCTGTAATGCCTTGATCGTGGCGAGAATTTCGGACTTGATCAGTTGACGATGCTCAGTGTCAGTGACGGGCTTTCCGGTGCGATCGAGCGTGTAGAACGCGTCCACGATCCCATCCATGCGCGTCCCGATCTTGGCGAAGTAGATGTCCAGCCCGAGCTTCGAGATGGTTTCCGTGATCCGATACAGAAAGCCGAGCGAATCCGGCGCGTACACGTCGATGATGGTATAGCGCGGGTTGTCCTCAAACTCAACGTCGATCCTCACGTTGGGATTCGATGGCACCCGGGGCCTGCGTTTCCATTTACGCCTGTGTGCCTGGAACAGGTGCTCGATATCCAGCTCGCCTCTCATTACCTGGTTCAGGTCGGTGGTGATCTTGGTGCACACCCGTTGCTCGATCTGTTGCCTGGTCGAAGCATCACTCACCCTGAACCGGTCGATGATGATACCGTCTTCACGCGTGAAGACATTTGCGTCGAAGATGTTTGCATCGTTTGCCGCAAGGACGGCGCAGAATTTTGCCAGTGCGAACGGCGCGTCCTCAGTGATAATCGTGATCTCCGTATGCCCTTCCTGATGCGTGAACATCGTCGAGACCGTTTCATCACTCGCGCTCTTGTGGATGTGTTGACCGATCTCGTCTTCCGAAAAGAGCGAGATGTACGATTCGTTCCGGATCCCCTGGAGGTGGCGTTCGACATGCTCGCGCGGCATAGATGCACCCAGTCTGTCCACGATCTCCTGAACGGCATCCAGATGCCGTGATTGATGGAAATCGTCGACCTGCACTCCGCGCAGGTTGCGTGTCAGCACTTCAAACGCCCGCTGATATAACTCCTGAAGCAGCGAGGATTTCCACTCCGTCCACACGTTAATGTTCACCGCGGAAAGGTCCGCATATGTGAGCAGATACAAATAGTCAAGCTGCTCAGGGCGCTCAAACTTCGCGGCGAATTCCTTGATGGTCTCGGGATCGTGTACGTTGCGGCGGAACGCAACCTGTTCCATCGCAAGGTGGTTCCGGACGAGGAACGTGACATCCGGGGTTGCATCATTCATATTCAGACGCCGGAGAATCTCCTCTGCCATCCTCACGCCGGTGATCTCGTGGTCGGCAACGCCATGCGGTTTGGCAATATCGTGCAACAGGATGGCAAGATACAGGATATCCTTGCGGCGCAGATTGCGGAACACTTCTCGTAGTACCCCCTGCTGCTCGCGCAACCCTTCGACATTGGCAATCGCAATCAGCGTGTGTTCATCGGCAGTGAAGTAGTGATAGACGTTGTGCTGGAAGAACGCGACAAGGTCACCGAACTCCGGGATGTACCGTCCAAGCACATTCAGCTCATTCATTGTGTGAAGCGTCTTCGCCACCCGCTTCGTCCGGAGGATGCGTCCAAACATCCCCGACAGTTCTTCCGACGACCGGGATTCATTGGTGAGCAGGTGGACGCTCCGTTCGATGGTCTGGCGTAACCGGTTGTCCATGTCGACATCATTCTCAGCAGAAATCAACAACGCCTCGAAAAGCTGCTTCGTGCTTGTGAACTGCTTGACAGAAGGATCGCTGGAGAGAAGATCGTCGTGCAAGAAGAATATCTCATCGATTGTCTTTCGCGGGTGGGCGGGTTGCGTGCCTGCAGCATAAGGATCAATAGCCTCGCGGAAGCCATGACTGAGCCGCCGATTCAACTGGTAAATCGCACGTGCGCGGACATAGTACTCCCGCATAAACACCTCCACAGCGTGCAATACATTCCGATTCCCGTACCCAAGCCCTTCCGCCACCTCACACTGCAGCGCGTACTCCAGCGTATCATGAAGTGACTGACGCAGGTAGTGCATCTCATGTCTTGAGCGGAGGAGGAATTGGAGGGCTTCCACTGCCGCCCCGTACTCATCAGCATCGATAACATCGCGGTCGCGCAGGATGTCCAGAAACCATGCTGAAGCCGGACTGACAGGTTCTGCCTGATCGGGGCGATATGAAGGATCGGTGCCAAGAAAGAGCCAGTAGATCGCGTGGAAATCCCGGAGCCCTCCCGCACTTTTCTTCACGTTGGGTTCGAGCAACTTCACGGAATTCCCGTACCGTTCGTGACGGCTCTCCATTTCCTTAAAGACACCTTCGATAAACCAGGAGTTGTCAGCGGAAGACGAGCGGGCTCTGAGCTGTGCGAAGAACGTTTCCGCAAGCTGCTTGCTGCCACACACATACCGGCTCTCCAGCATCGAAGCCCAGGAATCAACTGTCTTTCCGTGCAGACCAATTGCCTCTTCGACAGTGCGGACGCTGTGCCCGACATCGAGGCCGGCATTCCAGAGCTCGTGAAGAAATGCCTTTGCAATCCCCTCAATCTCATCTTTACGAGACCCCGGGTGACACAGTACCATCACGTCGATATCTGATTTCGGGCAGAGTTCACCGCGGCCGTAACCTCCGAGGGCGAGTACGGCGATGTGCTCGTGCGCAGAACTCGAAAATCCAGAAGCATGGGCTGCCTTGCTGTGAGCCAGCGATGCAAAGGCGCTGCGAATGGCTTCATCCATGGTCGCTGTAAGAGCGGAACACGTGTCAAACCCGGTAGCCCCGCTTCGATGTGCTAACGCGATCTCCTGATGTCGTGCGGCGAGGAATCTTTTCAGGTCCGAGGCATTTCTTGTCATGGATGGCGATGTAGAGCTCATTGGTGATGATTCGTTTGAATATACAGATTGAAGGAGGGAGATTCAACAAACGGCTGCACACGAAAACGGAAGGAGGCCGACCTGTGTGACGACCTCCCTGGTGTTGCGCCATTCAGATGCTGGCGCTGTTAGGCGGTTGAGGAGTCCAATTCTATTTGATTAAAAGAAGCTTGTCCATCTTGGAATAAACAACCTTCCCTACTGCATCTGTGACCGCAAACCGCGCGAAGTACACTCCGCTCGCTAACTGTGACCCATCCCATCTTGCCGAATGATAGCCCGCTTCACGGTACCCGCGCACCAAGTCAGCGATTGTTCTGCCGAGCATATCGTACACTGTGAGCGAGACGTTACTATCTTCCGGCAGATCGAATTTGATCTCTGTCGACGGGTTGAATGGATTCGGATAGTTCTGGTGTAATGCGTAGGCCGCTGGCAGTTCAACCTTCACCGAGTTCTGCATACTTGGCTGGGGAACAAGGGCTTGACCGCTTGTGCTATCCTCAAAGAAGGTGTGGACATGAACAAGCGAATGCACGATGTTGGCGTTACCAAAATTCATCCCAGCCATGCGAGCACGGAGAATAACGTCACGGCCTGCCAGACTCACAAGCCCCGTACGACTTTGCAACGCGAAGCGCCCCTTGTTTCTGTACAACCGATCCGCTCCGATGTTGGAAATTACCTTGCCATTTTCTGGGTTCACGACTTCAAATCCAATTCTTATGACTGAGTCACTCTGAGTGATCATCCTTTGTACCTTATTTGCGCTGACCGATCCGGTGATGATAACGCTGTCGATCGTCTGTGGTATCCTGAACCTTGTCGTTGCAAGTCTCGCCCACGGCTTGCCGGTTGTGTCAGGCACTTCATCAAACTCAATAGGGGTAATGCTTCCATCCTGAAGCTTCAAAAGAACCTTTCCAAGCTCCAAAGAGAAATGCGTCGCTGTATCACCTTCGCTCACATAGATGTCTTTTGGATCATACGCAGAAACGACCTTACGGCTGTACTCCTCTCTGATTCCCGCGGTAGATGGATCAAGACCCGGACTCTGTGAAATGTCAACGCTAAAATTTAATCGGTATGGAGCTCCAGTCGTTGAGGTACAGACAAATCTCGCGGAAGAGAGAAGCCCACTTGGTCCGCTCTGCACCAAATTCGGGTGAATCGATGCACTGTACGTTCCGATAAACCTCGGGGCACGGCCAGGGTCCATGCGATAAACCTTTGTCGCAAAGCCGTCATCAAAGGCAATTAGCAATGTCTCACCGTCAAGAACTGTAATCGTTGGATGGTAGTAGGAACCGGTCGTCCCGTTTATGAATTCAATCGCAGGATACCACTCGCTGGTTTCGGGGACAATTGGGGGAGGAGGAGGACCCCAGCCTTGGTACATAACCTTGTGTCTCGGCAGAGGGTTCTGTGCCCCATTATTCATTTCGCCATCCCACGTGCCGCCGCCGTTTGTAGAGGGCATATCGATATGGTTAGCTTCCCACACAACGTGGAACTTGTCGAGTACTCCCCCCGTATTGGTGATTTCGCTAACGATTTGCGACGAATACGACACCGGCGCGATGCTTGCTGGTACTCGGATCGTATCTCCCATGGTACTGTACCATGCGTTTCCGACTGCGATCGTGAAGATATCGTAATCGTTGTCGAAACTTACGTAGGGCCAACCCTCTCCTCCGTCTAATATCGTAGATGAGAGGCTGGGCCGTTTGAATGAACCTGGAACAAGAGCCTCTTCACCAAACGGCCACCATGCAAAGGTGCCGTCTGTAATCGTGGCTCTCCTCCACATCAGCCCCTGGTCTCCCTGCCAAAATATGGTGATGTATGGGGTCTCTGGGTAGTCCTGGGAATTGCTGCGTCCGACGACTGGACGGACATCGATGTTGGATGCGATGGTTGTGGTCGGGTTCACTGCGATCTCGTTTGACCAATTGAAACCACTACCTGTCCTCCACGCCCCTTTGAAATAGATCTTCCATTCGTTACCGACCAACTTACGGTAGACGATGTAACGGTCAATCTGAGCCGGATCGAACGTTTGAGTGCTCGTGTTCTCTCCCATTGCCAGAGATGGGGCGCTCGTGACACCCGTGCCATCGGTGATTTTCACCTCGGGAACCCATGTGGCCCCAAAGTCCGTCGACATTGCGAAATACACCTCGCCCATGCTTTCATACGTGAGGTAGTGCACGGTTTGCCCTGTTGCGATGATTTTCTGCGCACCCATCTTCCGCTGGCCGTTCGAGCCGGTAGCGGATGCTATAGATGACCCGAGGTGGACCTTGTACCTAGCCTTTAACGTGGCGTTGGCCAGAAGGAATGCGAGCGTTTGCTGGTCGTAACCAGACGGAGGTGTTTCAGGCGTCAGGGAAATCTCTGATGGACTGTATGACCAACCTAAGAAGTAGGATTCAAAACCAGCAATGTCAGGCGAAGTCAATTGAACACGAACGGAATAACGAGGCGCTGTTGGAGCGATTTGTCCGAGGAACACTCCCTTGTACTTCGAGTTGAGTGTGGGATAGAAGGCCGAGGTTTCCACCTTGAACGGCGCGTTGGTTCCGAGATTTCTGAAACCATAGGGAGGATCATAAAACATTGAGTCACTGAGGTCAACAAGCCAAGGATCTTTGAACTCAATGGTTCCGCCGTTGGCACTCGTGCCGTCGATGAGCTCGTTCCTGATTATGATGCCGTTTTCAGCGGGCACCAGCCTGGAAATCAAAGTTGGTGTGTTCGGGTCAATCAAGAATGGATGGTGGTTCTCAATTTCGGGAAGCTCGTTCCAACGATGATACTTCTCCCCTTGCACAACCTTTTGTGTGCCTCTGAGTACTTCGGTACTCCCAGTGTAGAACGTAAACGTCTTGGGAGCTTGATAGTTTATAAACTCGTTTGACTCCCATCGCCCGGTGCTATCCGTGGACACGCCGGCTTGATTCTTCTGATCCACAATCACTTGACGTATCAGCTGCAAGGCGGCGGCGTGTACGTCGATGATTCCCGCACCGTAGGCATTGTCTTCACCTGCCGGCCCCTTATCAACGGCGGTTGCCATCAAGACTTGTTTCAGTTCTGTTCCGGTCATCAAGGGATTGAACTGTCGGAGCAACGCTATTGCACCCGCCACATGCGGTGCAGCCATGGAAGTCCCGGAATTTTTCTCGAAACCAGATGTACCATTAGCCGATCGAACATCAACCCCCGGCGCGCTAACTTCGGGCTTGATCAAGAGAGTGCCTGTGCCACCACAGATCGACGGGCCGCGACTGCTGAAATCTGCAATTGGATTTCCAGGAGTATTTCCGTCCACTGCCCCAACAGAAAAGAAGTCG
>Ga0326597_10009235_pt1 | contig 13243 bp, 10 predicted proteins | sample RVTome_12_FD_203789 | JGI IMG/M metagenome (GOLD analysis project Ga0326597, IMG submission 203789) | Soil microbial communities from uranium-contaminated site in the Upper Colorado River Basin, Wyoming, United States - RVT100D185 | ecosystem: Environmental > Terrestrial > Soil > Contaminated >... | reverse complement strand
CCCGCATCATTTCAAGGAAGGGGCTGCCCTCGCCGTGGCGTTCGGCCAACTGGCGCTGGTGAACCGCGCGCCCCATCCCAACGCGGCCAAGGTGTATATCAATTGGCTGCTGTCGCGGGAAGGGCAGACCGCTTTTCAACGCGCAGTCAGCTCGCCGGGGGACGCGAAAAATTCGCGCCGCATCGACGTGCCCAAAGATCACATTCCAGCCGCGGAGGCGCGCACTGAGGGCGTGAAATATTTCGATGCGGAAGATCCGGACTCCAAGGATATTACTCCGGTGATGAAACTGCTCGACGAAATCTTCGGCGCAAAGAAGTAATCGGGTTTGTCATGATGAAAGCGCCGTGCCGTTAACCGGTCATGAAGGAGGATGGAAAATGTTGACTGCGGAAGAAAATGAAGCGCTGACCCGAGTGGGGCCAAACACGCCGGCAGGAAACTTGTTGCGCCGTTACTGGCATCCAGTTTCCATTGCGGCGGATTTGTCGCCCCAGGAGCCAGCTAAGTTCGTGCGCATTCTCGGCGAGAACTTGGTGCTCTTTTTGACGCCAAAAGGCGAAGCCGGGTTGCTGCACGACCGCTGTGCTCATCGCGGCGCATCCCTATCTTACGGCCGGGTCGAAGAACGCGGCATCGCCTGCCCCTACCATGGCTGGCTTTACGACACCAAAGGCAACTGTTTGGAGACACCCGCCGAGCCGCCGGAGAGTAATTTTTGCCATACCGTCAAGCAGACGGCGTATCCGGTGCAAAAACTGGCAGGCCTGTACTGGGCCTATCTTGGACCGGAGCCGGCGCCAGTGATACCCAAATACGATGTTTGGGCGCGCACGGACGGCTGGCATTGGCTTCGCGCGCTGCCCCAGCTCGACTGCAATTGGTTACAAGCGATGGAAAATTCCGTCGACACGGCCCATTTGCATATTTTGCATCAAGAGATTGTCACCGACGGATTCAAAGTCGAGAGCACTACCCGGGGCACCATCGACAATTTGCAAAAGTTCGAGGTGGAGGAGTTTTCCCACGGGATTATCAAACGGCGCGTCTTTAAAGATGGAAAAGTGGAGGAGCATCCATTACTTTTTCCAACCGTGCTGCGGCAAGCGAATCGCACGCAAATCCGCGTGCCGATCGACGACACCCACACTTGGATCGTCTATGTTCACTTCGTGCCTGACTCGGCGGAGCCGCGCGCGAACAAAGAGGAAGTGCCGGTCAATTACCGCAAGCCTTTCAAGACTCCCCTTGGCGTCCGGCATCCGGACACGAAATTTCGCCTCGATGAAGTCGATGCCCAGGATTTCATGGCCTGGGAAACCCAAGGGCCGATTCTCGATCGCACTCGAGAACGGCTCGCGGCTTCAGATCGCGGCGTGGTCATGTATCGCGAAATGCTCAGACGCGAAATCGACAAAGTCGCGCGCAACTTAGATCCGATCAATGTTATGCGCGATCCCGATCACGCGATCATCGATACCAAGATGGACGAGTCGCTGGACGCCGGCAAGGCCGGTTCAGTGAGATATCATGTGCCGCCGGAGCGATAAAGAAAATAACCGTCACAATCGTTCAAATCGTTATCGGAAGAAGAGTCGGAACTGGCGAATTGACCGCAATGGGCGCAAAAGGGAAGTCGAACATGTAGGGGCGCGATTCATCGCGCCCTCTTCTAGTATTGGAGGATAGACTGTGAAGCGGTTTAGTCTTTTCATAATCTCACTATTGACACTCAGCTATGCCGCAATCTCCGCCGCCGCCGAATCCAAACCAAGTTGGCAGCGCGAGTGGGAAAAGATCCTTGAAGGCGCCAGGAAAGAAGGCGAGGTGCGGCTTTGGGGGGAGCAAGAGATCACCCATCCAGACATTCTCGCGGCGTTCAATAAAGAGTTTCCGTTTATCAAAGCCATCACTGTCAGTGGCCGCGTTGGCGATCTGATGCCGCGGATTATCGCCGAGCGGCGCGCCGGGAAATTTCTCGCCGACATCTATAGCGGTGGTCTGGGTGGCCGATCGTTTTTTGATTTTCATAAGGCCGGCGTGCTCGATCCCCTCAAGCCGGCATTGCTCCTCCCGGAGGTGATCGACGGGTCAAAGTGGCTGAACGGCGAACACTTCTATGCCGATGGCGAGAAGCAGTTCGTTCTCATGTATGAAGGCAGCGTTGCCGGCAACGGGCTGCACTACCATACCGGGCTGGTCGACCTCAAGGAATTTAAGTTCTACAGGGATCTGCTCAATCCAAAGTGGAAGGGCAAGATTCTTCTCTTCGAACGGCCCGGGGTCGGCTCGCCGAGTGTGGTGCGCTACTACTACAACGAGCAGCTGGGACCAGACTTCATCAAAGGTTTGTTCAGTGAGATGGCCGTCACGGTGTCTCAGGACCGGCGCCAATCGAGCGACTGGCTGGCGGCTGGGAAATTCCCCATCTGCATCGACTGTGGGGATACCGAGCGGGCGAAGCGGCAAGGCCTGCCGGTGGACGAATTTCCCCGCGGCAATCTCAAAGAAGCGAGCCGCGAAGTCAGTACCAGCGGCAACAGCGGCATCGCGATGATCAACCAGGCGCCCAATCCCAACGCGGCCAGGTTGTTCGTCAACTGGTTTCTGTCGCGCGCTGGCCAGACTATTTGGCAAGCCACCATGAACGGCAAAGTTCAGGAGTCGTCGGATTCCATGCGCATTGATATTGCCAAAGACGATGTGCGCGCGCCGGCGAAACGCGAAGAAGGGAAGAAATATCGCGTCACAGGTTTTCTCGACCCCGATGCGCCGACCAAATTGTTTAAAGAATTAACGAGCATGGAAAAACGAAAATAGGCGTTCAAGCCTTGCAAAAAGTTCAGACTGTGCGACGGAGCGAAGTCGGTTGAACGGAGCACGGCGATTGAACGTCTTGAACGATTTGAACGAAACTGTCGAGAGGGATAACTACATTAGGTCTTGGCAGAAATGATGGAGGAACCGGTATGTCCGCAACGCTAGATTACGAACCGATAGAAATCAACGCCTATTTTCGTTCGCACACGCATCTGCCGCTATGGGAAATCCTCGACCAGGCTGGCTTTTGGCAACGAGTTGGTGTCAAAGTTCACTGGGAGTTCTGCGACAGCTCGTCCGAGGCCGAGGCGGGGCTATTCAGCGGCAAGATCGATCTGATTTCCGGCAATCATATTTCGCCCTATGCGTTGGTCGCGCGTGGCAAGCCGATCGTTTCGCTGGCTTCGCCGACCAACGGTGTGACCGATCGCGTGGTGTCGCGCGAGCCGATCAAGTCGCTGGCGGAAATTCGCGGCAAGCGGATCGTCGACACGACGATTCTCGACAACGGCGGTGGCTACAATCATATCCGCGGCAATCACATGCTCTACATTCTCGAAGCCGGCTTGGAGTTGACCGACGTGAAATGGATCGAGATCACCGACCGGATGTCGAGCGAGTTCCGCGTGCAGCAATATGAGGCGATGAAAGCCGGAGAGGGCGATGTCACGCTCGTCACCGGCGACACCCAACGCTATGAAGACGCCGGCTTCCACGTGCTGCAACTGCCGCGCTTGCCGATGATCAACGGCCCGACGCTGACCACCACGGTAACGGCGCTCAATAAATACGACCGCTTCGGCGAGCGCCTTGTCTTGGCGCAGGTTTTGGGCATTCACTTCGGCCGCACGCGCAAAGCAGAGACCGAAAAGATTCTCGAAGGCTTAAAAAAACGCGAGCCCGAAGCGCGCGGCGTGTCGTACAACAGCGTCGCCAAGCTGGCGATCAAACCCTATCCGGACATTCAAGCGGTGGCCAACGCCTATCGGCTCTGCTGCATGAAGGCGCCGGAGGCGAAAGAGCTGAGCCCGATGTCGATGTGGGATTTACATTTCTTGCGGCAGCTGGATAATTCCGGGTTTATCGACGGGCTGTATGCGGGCAAATGACCGAGCCGTGTTAATATCTTATTAATCAGGACAGGCGGGCATGGCGGTTGGGATTTTGCAGGCTTTACTCCTTCGTTGGCCAAAACAATTCGGGAGTTTAACGGAGAATTGGTGGTCAAAATGAAAAACAGTCTACTGGCAGTTTTAGGCACTTTCGTGCTGGGACTTGGGGTCGCACCGTCTCACGGCGCCGAGTCCCAACCCAACTGGCAAGCCGAATGGGAGCGGACGGTTCAGGCCGCGAAAAAGGAAGGCGGCCTCAGTCTTTATCTTTTCCAAGGTGACGGCGAGCTCAATAACGTCGCGCAGTTGTTTCAGAAAAAGTATCCCGAGATCAAGGTCGTTACGACCCTGGGGCGGGGCAATACGCTGGCGCCGCGCATCATGGCGGAGCGGCGCGCGGGCAAGTATCTCGTCGATGCTTATATTGGCGGCGTGACGACGGCCTATCAAGTTTTTTATCGCGGCAAAATCTTGGACAGCGTGCCCGCGGCACTGATACTTCCCGAGGTTGTCGATGAGTCCAAGTGGTGGGGTGGCCAGCATCAGTACGTCGACCCGGAGAACCGCTATATCTTTCTTTATCTCGGCAATGTCGGCGAGTATGTTTCTTACAATACCAAGTTGGTGAAAGAGGGTGAGATTCGTTCTTACTGGGATTTTCTTCAACCCAAGTGGAAAGGAAAAATTCTCTCGCGCGATCCGAAGATTTCCGGAAGCCAACGCATCGGTCTGCGGATGTATTACCACACGCCGGAGTTGGGCGCCGAGTTCATCCGGCGCCTCTATGGAGAGATGGATGTGACGCTCACGCGCGAAATCCGTCAGGCCACGGATTGGCTGGCGAACGGGAAGTTCGCCATCTGCTTTTTTTGCTCTGAAATCCTCAAGGTCAAAGCTCAAGGCCTGGCCGTCGATCAATTTCCCACGGCGAAGTGGAAAGAGAGCCGGGCGATTGCCGCGGGCAACATGGGGTCTGTAGCATTACCGACCGAGCCGCCGCACCCCAACGCCGCGCGCGTGTTCGTCAACTGGTTACTCTCGCGTGAAGGTCAGACGGCGCTGCAGCGTAGCGCCAACACGCCGTACAATTCCGAAGAGTCGCTGCGCACCGATATTGCGAAAGACGTAGTGCAAAACGAGGTGCGGCGCGTCGACGGCGTCAAATATATCCTGGTGGATAAACCGGAGTATATGAACATGGAGCCGATTGTCGACATCGTCGAGAAAGCGCTGGCGCAGGATAAGAAGAAGTAAGCCGTGAGGGGTAAGTAGTCAGGGGTTGGGGATTCGGAGGAAGATTCTCCCGCCAAGACGCCAAGGTCGGAGCAGTCAATTCTATGTTAACCCCGCCTCTTGAGGCGGGCACAAAATTATGGGGTTTCCAAAGGGGGCGAGCATCCCCTTTGCGATAATTAGATAGCGGCGGGGTTAAATCCCCGCCCGCGAAGTGGCTTCGTTTAATAGTCGGAGGCAAACATGACTAGAGCGACGGCGAATTTTTGGGACAAGCAGACGCCGTATGAAAGCTGGATCGAGTCGACCGGCGCGCCGATCCATCGCGGTTATTACATCGAAGACTGTCGCACGGTAGCGCTTGGCTATTGGCCGGAGCGCGAGTGCGACGCGGCTTTCATTCAGCTCGTCGGCCAAGAAGGAGTTACCGGCGCATACGTGACCGAGATTCCGCCGGGAAAAACGTTGCCTTCGTTTCGCGTCGCAATTGATGAAGTAGTTTACGTCTTGCAGGGGCGCGGCGTGGCGAGCATCTGGGCCGGCGATCGCGCGAAAAAGATTTTCGAGTGGCAAAGCCACGCCATGTTTCTGATTCCGGGAAACTATCATTGCCAGTTGAGCAATATGCAGGGGGATCAATCGGTGAAGCTGCTGCATTGCAGCTACCTGCCGCTGGCGATGTCGGTATTGCCCGATCCGGATTATTTCTTCAATAACCCGCTGGTCGATTACAATTTGCTCTATGGCCAGGGCGCGCGCGAGGTTTATTCCGAAGCAAAAGTCGTGACAATGAACGAGCCCGGCACGGCGCGCGACGGGCGAAACATTTGGTTCGGCAATTTCTTTGCCGACATGAGAGCGTGGGATCGGCTCGATCATTTTGCCCGGCGCGGCGCCGGCGGCCACGTTGTGTGGGTGGGCTTCCCAAGTTCGCCGATTTCCGCGCATATGTCGGTGTTCCCCGCGCGCACCTACAAGAAAGGTCATCGTCACGGTCCCGGCTATCTGATCGTTATTCCGGCTGGCGAGGGCTACTCGATCATGTGGCCCGAGGGCGGCGAAAAGATTATCATTCCCTGGCACGAAGCCAGTTTGTTCGTGCCGCCCAATCGCTGGTTTCACCAACACTTCAACATCGGCGGCGCGGCGGCGCGTTACCTGGCGATACATCCGCCGCGGGGTCTCAACGGCATCAGCGAAAAAATCGAAGACCGGGCGCGTGACCAGATTGAGTATACCGACGAAGACCCGATGATTCGCCAGAAGTTCGAGTCCGAACTGGCGCGCAAAGGCTTGCAATCGGTCATGCCGGACGAGGCTTATCGAAATCGCAACTATGAGTGGAGTTATATCCAGAAATAACCGAGCTGAGGCGAGAGATCGATGATGAGATTAAATTTTAAAACGCGAACGATAGTTAAGACTGCTTTGGTTGCAGGGTTTGTGGCGTTAGCGGCCACCGGCGCTTGTCGACCCGCCGCACACGCGGCCGATGCCGCATCGGGGTGGCAGGCGGAATGGGAAAAAGTTTTGGCGGCGGCCAAGAAGGAAGGCCACGTGGCGATCTACATCAGTGGCTACGAAGAGGTGCTGCCGGATTTTCAAAAAGAATACCCTGAGATCAAGATCAACGCGGTGACCGGCCGCGGTTCGCAGATCGGCCAGCGTTTGCTCGCCGAGCGGCGTGCCGAAAAATATCTCGCCGACGTCGTCAGCTCGGGCGGCGTGACGATGTTTCAGCAGCTGTATCCCAACAAAGTATTCGATCCCATCAAGCCGGTGTTGCTGCTTCCTGAAATCACCGACGCCTCCAAGTGGTGTGAGGGTAAGCATCATTACACCGATCCCGGTGCAACCCATATTTTTAGCTACGTCGGCTCGGCAACCGATGGATCGGTGAGCTACAACACGAAGTTAGTCGATGTCAAGGATTTCGAATCTTACTGGGATCTGCTCGACCCTAAATGGAAAGGCAAGATCCTTTCGCGCGACATCCGTGCGCCCGGCCCTGGTTCGGGCAATGCACGATTGTTTTACCACCTTGCCGATGTCGGGCCTTCATTCATTCGCAAGCTCTACGGCGAAATGGACGTGACATTGTTTCGCGACTATCGGCAGGGAACCGACTGGCTCGCGGTCGGCAAGGCAGCGATATGTTTTTTTTGCGAAGTCGACGTGTCGAAGCAGCAGGGACTGCCGGTGGAAACTTTCGGCCCCAAAGTTTTTAAGGAAGGCGGCGGCCTGGTGCAGCAGTTCGGCACAGTGGGGTTGGTCAACCGGGCGCCGCATCCCAATGCGGCAAAGGTTTTTATCAATTGGCTGCTGTCGCGCAAAGGCCAAATGACTTTGCAAAGGAACATGTTCAAAACCGAAAATCCTGCTGATTCGCTGCGCATCGATATCGCCAAAGACGACGTGCCGTTGCTCGGCCGCCGCATTGAAGGGGTGAAATATCTCGACACCAGCCGGCCCGAGTGGCAAGATATGAAGCCGATTTTGCAGGTCATGAACGAGGCGCTGAAGCAGGCCGGCAAGCAATAACGGTTAAGATGTAAAGAAATTGCTCGAAGAGTGGAACAAGAAATCGCTCTTGCGAATGCATTGCGAGTATGAAAAATCCGGCGATTACGTGATCGCCACGCTGCCGCAACGGCTGGTGCAATGGTATCAAATTGAAAGCCTGGCAGAAGGCGACTACCGGTTCATACCCGAAGACGATAAGATGAGGATCCGAGTGGATCTGCGCCCATTGATCAAGCGTCAGGCGCTGGCGGATTGACGGCGATCGAACAGGACTACGGAGGACCGCTGATGGCTGCCTCGAAGCAACGAGAGATTACCTATTCCGTCGAGCATTTCTATCCGAAACACCCCGGCCATCCGCTTGCGCCGCTGACGGCGGAATACCACGGCTACTTCAAAAAGCAGGGTATTGATCATAGCCATTTGCATATCGCCGGAGACAACGACGGCTCCATCGATCTTCTGATCGAGGGTAAAACCGACTTCAGCATGGACGCTCACCCGGCGATGCTGATCGAAGCCAATTCCCAGGGGAAAGATCTCCATATTATCGGTTCGTACCGTAACGGCCTGGCGTTCAGCGTCGCTGCCTTGCCCGGAGCCTTGAAAGGCCCCCAGGATCTCAAGGGCCGGCGATTTGCCACCAATCGCCGCCTGGGCGCCGGCGAGCGCACCATGCGCCTGGTTTTCCAAAAGCTGGGTTTCGACCCGGACCGTGACATGGACGTGGTGTTGATCGACAACGAAGGCGTGCGCGAAAAGGTCGCCGCGATAAAAGACGGCAAAAGCGATTTTCTTTTTTATCACCACAACGGCCCCCAGGGCAGAGTCGTGCGCGAGCTCATCCGCGAGGGCGAGCTAGAAGAAGTGATCGATCTTTCCACCATCTTCCCTTTTTACGTCGTGCGCTCGATGGCGACCACTGGACAAATGCTCCGGCAACGCCCCGACATCGTTAAAGGATTTATCCAAGGAGTGATGCGGGCGCATGGCTTTTTGAAAGACGAAGATCCGCTGGGATCGGAGTCGGTGAAAATCTTAAAGCGCGCGCTCAATGTCGATTCGCTCGCCGGCAGCGGCGTCGAGAACGGAATTCCTAAAACTTGGGCGGTGGCCGCCAAAAACCTCGTCACCAGCGTCGAAGGCGTCGAGGTTCACATCGCTGAGCTGAAAGCCAGAGGAAAAATCGACCCATCGTTCAGCGCGGAGCGAGTCGTTAACAATGATTTAGCATTAGAGGCGCTGTCGGAACTCGGCGCGGCATAGCGACTAAGCTCATGCCGCTCACCCTAGAAAAATTCGACCAGTCCGAGGCGCCGCGCATCGATACCTATCAAGAGTGGCAGGCGGCTCAAAGTATTCCGGTGGTGCGCGGCTTTCATGTCCCGGACATCAAGCAGCTGGAAGTTTCTCCCTGGGAGTCGAAAGGCGGCTTGGGCGCGTTCATTCGCCTTGACGGCGCCGGCAAAGCCACCGACGCTTATGTTTGCGAGATTCCTGCCGGCGGCAAACTCAAACCGCAGCGGCATCTCTACGAGGAGATGGTCTATATCGCCAGCGGCAGAGGGGCGACGACCGTCTGGCAAAGCGACGGCCAGAAGCATTCATTCGAATGGCAGGCCGGCAGTCTGTTCGCCGTCCCGCTGAACGCGTGGTACCAGCACTTCAACGGCAGCGGCTCTGAGCCGACGCGTTACTTCGCCGTGACCAACGCTCCTTTCATGATCAATCTTTTTCATAATCCAGAATTTATTTTTCAAAACGATTTCCGTTTTACCGATCGCTTCGATCCCGCTGATCAAAACTATTTCGGTGGCCACGCCAAGCTCTATGGCCGGTCATGGATGTCGGTCAACTTCGTGCCCAACACTCATAGCTTGCCGCTGGGAGAACAAAGCGAGCGCGGGCCGGGCGCGCGCAACATGAAGTTCGATCTCGCCGGGCAGATCATGTGCGCGCATGTCTCCGAGTTCGCCGTGGGAACCTATAAGAAAGCCCACTTCCACGGCCCCGGCGCTCACGTTCTGATCTTAAGCGGCACGGGCCGTTCGCTGCTTTGGCCGCAGCAGGCCCAGGAAAGGACGTGCGTGGAGTGGGGACCGGGAAGTTTGATCGTGCCGCCTGAGCTATGGCTGCACCAACACCAAAACTTGGGCGCTGTGCCGGCGCGCTACTTGGCGCTTAGATGGAATAACTGGCACTATCCGTTTGTTCGCATGGTAGAAGGTTCACGGCGCGAAAGCATCAAGTTAGGCGGCACCCAATTGGAGTACGAGGACGAAGATCCCAAAATCCACGAACAGTTCGAAGCCGCGCTATCCGAGGCGGGCGCGCCTTGCGGGATGGGAGAGCGTCATCCATGTTGCACGCAGAAAATGGCATAGCATGGCGGGTAGAGCCGCAACCGGAGAAAAGAGGAATGGCCGCAAAGAACGCAAAAGACGCAAAACGAGATCCGAAATGTAGGGGCGCGATTCATCGCGCCCTCATAAGCACGGCATCCTCAGTTTTCATAGGGTGCGCTTCGCGCACCGGTCAGTCTCGGAATATCTCCCGCAAAGGCGCCAAAACGCGAAGAATAAACATTCGAAGCACGAAATCCGAAATCCGAAATTCGAAATCCGAAACAAATTCAAATGTTCAAAAACCACAATGTTCCAAACAACCCTGATCCGGATTCCTTGTTTTGGAATTACTCGGGGCTTGTCTTATTTGGCTGCGGTTTGTTTCGGTCCGCGGGGCCGCTTTCGTGCTTCGGATTTCGGATTTTGTTAGGGCGACAGGAGCCGTAGTATGGTTATGGTTAAGCGCGTTATCGGATCGCTCGTCACCCTCTTTCTTGTCGGTTGGTTTTTCCCGGCATGGGCGCAGCAGGAAAAAGCGCTGCAAAAATTGATCGAAGGGGCGAAGAACGAAAGCAAAGTCAGGATCGGTCTGACGATGCGTTGGCAGGAAGCGGGCAAACCATCGGGGCAAAAAATCGTCGAGACCTTTCAAGCACGCTACCCGTTCGTGAACGTCGAATACGAGCGCGTCGGCGGATCGCGCGAGCGCGAAAGAGTGCTGACCGAGTTGGCGGCGGGCAAGGTCCCCTATGATGTGACCGCGCTGAGCGGCACTCAACTGCCGCTGGTTTTACAGGCCAACCTCGCCGAGCCGGTAGACTGGCGCGCCCTCGGAGTGCCTGCGCGGCATGTCCATCCCGCCCGCTTCGGCGTCTATTACCGTTCCCAAGTGGTCGGTATCCTCTATAACCGCAAACTGATCCCTGATTCGGTCGGATCCAAATTGACTTGGGAAGATTGCGCCAATCCTAAGTGGAAGAAAAAAGTGGCGATGGACAATCGGCCGCGCTATTTGGAGATATTTTATCAACCGCATGTCTGGGGACGTGACAAGACTCTCGCCCACGCGCGCCAGTTGGGCGCCAATCAGACCATCTTCGAGCGCTCGCGCTCAGCGGCCGTGAGGAAGTTGACCCTGGGGGAATATCCGATTATTTGCGGCGCTAATTACTCGCACTACCGGGAACAAATCGCCTATCACGGCGTGACCCATATCGGATTCACCGTGGCCGAACCGGTTCCGGTCCCCAGCGGCGATCTCGTTTTCATTCCCCGCGGCGCGGCGAGTCCCGCTGGCGCCAGGCTTTGGGTTGTATGGTCGCTCAGCGAGGAAGGCCAGAGGGTTTTGGATTCCGTCGAGTTCGACGGCAGTCCCTATATCTCCGGAACTGAGACGAATAAATTGCTGAAGGGCAAAAAGACCGCGACGTATGAGCCTCAATGGGAAGCCAAGGCGGAGGACCTGCTTAAAGAGATTCTCGCGGCCGTCGGCCTTCCGGTTGTTCAGTGAGTCGGCGATGCGGCAAGGACGCTCCGCCGGCGCTTGGCTGTTTTTTCTCTTCATCGTCGTCGTTCTACTCTGGCTCATCTTAATCCCGCTCGGACAGATGATCGTGAGCAGCTTTCGCACCGGCCATCCGATTGCGCCGGGGCCGTTCACGCTCAAGAATTATCTCGTCGCTTACTTCAATCCGCTCACTTACCGGATGATTTTCAACACCGTGCAGTTCGCCAGCGCCGGCACCGCGATCACGGTCATCATTGCGGTTCTGTTTGCCTGGCTGATCGAGCGCACGGATATGCCGCTGCGCAATATTTGTTGGAGCCTGCTCCTGATTCCCATGGCTATGCCCGGGCTGCTCTTCTCGATCGCCTACGTCTTTCTACTGTCGCCCAATAGCGGTGTGGTCAATGTCTTGCTTCGAGACTGGTTCGGTGCGTTCGGCATGGAGATTTCCGAGGGGCCGATCAACATCTACTCCCTCGGTGGGATGATCTTTCTCGACGGCATTCGCGGCGTAACCACGGTCTTTCTGCTGGTCGTGGGTGCCTTCCGCATGATGGATCCTTCGTTGGAGGAGGCCTCCTGGGCCGCCGGCGCGAGGAATTGGACGACGCTACGGCGCGTGACTCTGCCGGTTCTGTGGCCGGCGCTGCTGGCTGCGATCATCTATGAATTTAGCTCGTCGATGGAATCCTTCGAGGCGCCGCTCGTGGTCGGGCTTCCTGGCGGCGTCTATGTTTACAGCACGATGATTTATATCTCTACCCGTGAACCGCTGCCAAATTACGGCTTGGGCGCGACCTTCGCCAGCAGCTACGTCATGATGGCCGTCGCCTTCGCTTACCTCTACCAACGCGCCATCCTGCGCCAGAGCGAGCGCTTCACCACGGTGACGGGCAAAGGATACCGGCCGCGGATCATGCAGTTAGGTCGATGGCGTTATGCGGCCTTGGCGTTGTTCTTTGGCTATTTTTTTGTCGCCGTGGCGCTCCCTCTCGGCGTGCTCATCTGGACTTCTCTGCTGCCGAATTACCAGCCCCCGTCGATGGAAGCGCTCACGCAGTTAAGCTGGAACAATTACCGGCTGGTGTTCAACGAGCCGCAGGTGCTGCGCACGGCGTGGAACACCATCGTGGTCACCGTGGTCACGGCGACTGCTACGGTCGCTCTCGCTTTCTCGGTCTCATGGCTGGTCGTGCGCACTAAAGTCAGAGGCAGGTTCGCACTCGATGGTCTCACGTTTGCCTCTCACGCCGTGCCCGGCGTAGTGGTCGCTTTATCTTTCATTCTCCTCTATCTGCAGCCGCCCTTCCGCTATCTCGGCCTGTACGGGACGGTCTGGATCATCTCGCTCGCGTTGATCACCCAGTACGTCGCCTTCGCCAGCCGCTCGACCAATGCGGCGATCACGCAAATCCATCGAGAGTTGGAAGAGGCCGGCGAGGTGTGCGGGGCGGGCCGACTGCAGATCATCTGGCAAATTACCTATCCGCTGATCCGGCCGGCCTTCGTCGCCGCCTGGATCTGGGTGGCGGCGCACGCCGTGAGATCCTTCTCCATTCCGCTGCTGTTGGCGAGTCGCGAAAATCGCACGCTGGCGGTCATGCTCTGGCACTACTGGGACGAGGAGGCAAACCAGCCTGCCGCCGCGGCGTTGGGAGTGACGCTCATCCTGTTTTTAACTCTTTTCACGTTTTTCGCCAGGG
>Ga0326597_10009234_pt1 | contig 13243 bp, 9 predicted proteins | sample RVTome_12_FD_203789 | JGI IMG/M metagenome (GOLD analysis project Ga0326597, IMG submission 203789) | Soil microbial communities from uranium-contaminated site in the Upper Colorado River Basin, Wyoming, United States - RVT100D185 | ecosystem: Environmental > Terrestrial > Soil > Contaminated >... | reverse complement strand
CAGGCAGACGCCGCCAGAGCACGACCGCGCTGCCCGCGACGACCCACACCCACAGCAGCTTCGTGTAGAGCTTGGCGAGCCAGTCCCCGTTGGCCGGATAACCGAACAACGGAAACCAGTACGACCAGTGGAGGTGGGACTCGATCCGGCCCGTGGCGGCAAAGTAGGCTGCCGGGAGCGCCACGGCGAGACCGAACCCGCCGATCAGCGGGGCGGCGGCCCTCCAGCGGGCAGCCGACCCGCCTTCGCGTTGCAGCAGGCACCAGGCGCATGCCACGAGATAGAACCCGGCGACGCTCTTGAAGGCCATGCCAATCCCCAGCCAGACACCGGCAAGCCCGGCTCGCCTCCATCCGGGTAACACCGTCGAAGTCATCGCGCCGAATGCGAGCAAGCCGCACACGAACACGAGCGGTTCCGGCTGGAAATAGTTCAGCTCCATGAACACCGCCGCCAGCCCGACGAGGCCGGCCGCCAGCCATCCGGCGCGCGATCCGAAGTGCCGGCCGATGATGCGCAGCGTGACGACGGCTACGAGGACGATCAAGCCCACGACCAGCAGTGCCGTACCCAGATGCGAACCGGCGCCCGGGATGGAGAGGAACGCTGCGGCGAGCACGTACAACCCCCAGGACTTCGATGGCACGTAGGCGTAGAGCGGATAGCCGTCAACGAGCGACCGCCCGATGACGAGGTACTCGAGCGCGTCGTGACCGAAGCCCGAGTTGTAGACAAACACGCTCAGCAGGACCAGGAGGCCCCCACCGCCTACGGCTGCCAGACCGCGCCGCAGCGCCGCGCCCCTCACGACCCCGGCAGCCGCCGGCGTGCCGCCTCGTCAAGCTCCTGCCGGTTGACGTCCACGAGCAATCGGTACCAGAGCGCCTGCATGAAGTGGAACACGAAGCCGTTCCGGCCGTCGAGAAACCCGAACCGAATCACGTAGCGATAGCTGAAATACAGAAACGGCCGCACGAGCAGCGGCAGGTGCCGCCAGCGCGCCTTGGCCCACCGGATCCGTTCGTCCCGATGGCCGAAGAGCCGGCCGCCGGGCTCGCCGCTTCGCGCACGCTCGAGCTCCTCCTCGGCCTGCAGCCGGGCGTACCGGTTGTGCTTGGCGATCCAGTCGAAGATCGCAAGCTCGTTGGCGTTGTCTTCGATGAGGTCGCCCGTCAGGCGGGCCACACGGCCGGCAACCGTGAAGTGATGGTCCACGCGCTCCCGGAGGTCCACGGACACGGCCGAGCGCCGGAACAGCTTGAGCAGCGGCATCGGGTAGTAACCGCCATATCGAATCCAGCGGCCGCGGAACATCTGCCGACGATTCACGTAGTAGCCCGACGTCCGGCTGACAGACTCTGGCGCGGCGAGGGTCGTTTCGATCGCCTGCCGAAGCTCGGGCGAGACGCGCTGGTCCGCATCGAGCGCGAGCACCCAATCCGCACGGATCGACAGCGCGTCCAGCGCCCAATGCCACTGGTGCGCATGTGTCTCGAACGGGTGCGTCGCGACGACGGCACCTGCCGCTCGCGCAAGATTGACGGTGCCGTCCGTGCTTCCCGAATCCACCACGAACAGCTCGCTGCACCAGCCGCGGACGCTCTCGAGACAGGCCGGCAGGTTCTGTTCCTCGTTCCGGGTCAGAACAATCACCGCCAGGCTCAGCGGAGTCGATCCGGTCACGACGGTGCCTCCAGGCCGAGTCGCTCCATCCAGGCGTCGAGCGCGACAAGAATCCAGACCCGCGACCAGGTGACCGTCGGATGTCCGTCGAGGAACAGCTTCCAGAGACGCGCGACCTCGCCCGCGCGAAACACGCCCCGGCCCTCGAGGCCGTGATCCCCGAGGTGGCCCTCCACCACAGCACGTAGCCCCTCGCGCATCCACGTGTCGAGCGGCAGCGTGAACCCACGTTTCGGACGGTCGACGAGTGCCGGCGGCAGCGGCCGCTCCAGGCTGTCGACGAGGAGCGCCTTCGGCCGGGAGCCGGGCATCCGAACATCATCCGACAAGCTCAACAGGTACTCAGCCAGACGATGATCCAGCAGAGGCACTCGGACCTCGAGGCCGTGTGCCATGCTCATCTGATCCGTGTCCCGGAGCAGCACGTCGTGCATGTAGGCGCGTGATTCAGCGTAGGACACGAGAGCGCCGATCGACGCTTCGGGAAAGCGCGCGGCGGCCTCTGACAGCATTCCCGCGTAGGCGGCGGCCCGCCCTCCCTCCCCGTCCGAATCCTTCAGCAGAACCGCCCGGTCCGACGGCCCGAAGAGCTGCCGCGTCACCGGCCAGAGACTGGCGATCGTCCCGTCGCTCCCCACCGCGTCGGAGAGCTTCCCCGCGACGACAGAGGCCGGGGCGCCCCGCCGCACGAGGGCGGCCGTGGCGTCGCGAACGGGCTTCGGGAGCTGCCCGAGCCGGGAGAACATCGGCACCGCCCGCGCGAGGCGGCGGAACGAGGGGTAGCCGCCGAAGAGCTCGTCGCCGCCGAGACCCGACCAGGCGGCCTTGAGGCCGAGGGCGCGCACGAGCCGCGAGACCACGAACGCGTTCACGCCGTCTCCGCTCGGGTGATCCACCGATGCCAGGAACTCGGGCAGGCTGTCGAGCAGCTCGCCTTCGGTCAGCCTGAGTTCTGTGTGATCGGCTCCGAAGGTTGCGGCGGCGAGCGCCGCGAACCGCGCCTCGTCGTAGATCCGGTTCGCAAAGGTGACGGAAAACGTCCGGGTCGTCCGCCCCGACGACGTCGCGGCGGACAGGAGCGCGCTCGAATCGATGCCACCGGACAGAAACACGCCGACCGGCACGTCGCTCACCAGGTGCGCTCGGGCGGCATCCTGGACGAGGTCGCGGACGCGCGCGCGGGCATGCGTGCGGTCATCCGCCGAAGGATGCCGCGTGGCGTCGAGCAGGTGCCAGTACTCGTTCACAACTGCCTGGCCGCCTGTCCCCACCGTCATGACGGAACCCGGCGGGACCATCCGGATGCCGGCCACGAGGGTCTCGGGCGTCGCCGCCGTCTGGAACCCGAGATAGTGCGCCAGCTCGGGGCCGTTCAGCCGTGGCGCCACCAGACCCGAGGCGATGAGACCGCGGATCTCGGAAGCGAAGAGAATCGTGCCCTTCGCCGAAGCCACATACAGTGGCTTGATGCCGAACCGGTCCCGCGCGAGCACCAGCCGGCCGGCCTCCTCATCCCACAGGCCGAACGCGAACATGCCTCTGAGCCGCGTCAGACTCTCCGGCCCCCAGCGCGCCCAGGCCCCGAGCAGGACCTCGGTGTCCGACGCGGTCGAGAACTGCTGCCCGCGGTCGCCGAGCTCTGCTTGCAGCTCGCGGAAGTTGTAGATCTCGCCGTTATAGGTCACGACGTGCCGGCCGCGGCGCATCGGCTGACTGGCCCCGTCGCTGAGATCGATGATGGCCAGCCGCGTATGAGCCAGCGCGACACCGGACCGCGCGTCGAGCCGCGAGGCCCAGAGCCCGCCACCGTCGGGCCCGCGATGCCCGAGGGCGCCCTGCATCCGCTCGGCGGCGGCCACGGCACGGCCGGCCAGCTCGGAGTCGAACCACATCACGCCTGCGATGCCGCACATGCTCCCGCTCAGGCTCCTGAGGGCGATTTCGCCGACGATCGCGCCGCCACGGTCTTGGCATGCTGGTCCGTCCAGGCCCGTTCGTACACGGCTTCCAGCGCGGCCGCCGCCGCGGCCCAGGTGAATCGAGCCGCGAGCTCGCGGGCGCCTCGCGCGTTGCTGGCCCGCAGGTCGGCATCGGTCATCGCGATCCGGAGCGCAGCCGCCAAGCCGTCCGTTGTCCCATCGGTGACCCAGCCGGCGCCGGCTTCGCTGATGTCGCGAGCGAGGTGGACGCCCGGCGACACCAGGACGGGAACGCCGGCAGCCATGGCTTCGATGATCGAGACCCCGAAACTCTCCTGGTGCGACGTCTGCACGAACAGCGCCGACCGGCGCAGCCAATCCCGCTTCTCGCCGCCGTCGAGCCAGCCCACGAACGTGATGCGATCGCGCCCCGGCCCGCCGGCCGCCAGGTCCCCGAGCCGGCGCCGGTATCCGGCGCTGCCTTCGCCGGCAATCACCAGGCGCCAGGCCTCCTGGCCGCCCGTGTCGGCGACCCGGTGGAATGCCGCGATTGTGCCCTCGAGGTTCTTCACCGGATGCAGCCGTCCGAGCGCGAGCACGACGGGTGAGCGCCCTTCAGCCGGCAGGACGCTGTCGCGCAGCAGGGTCTCATCGATGCCCAGAGGCACCACGACACCTGGCGTCGGGCCGATGGCCTGCTCGGCAAGCGCCTGCTCCGCGCGGGTCGTGTAGTGCACGGCCGCCGCGCGCTCGAGCATGCGCCGCCCCCCGGCCAGCATGAGTACCCGCTTGCGCCAGCGCTTCCGCCCGAGTCCCCATGGCGCCAGCGAACCGAGCGGGCGCACGACGTACGGCACGTTCCGCGCCCCGCAGAGCCTCGCCGCGGCGAGGGAGGTATGGGAGAACACCGCGTGAATGTGCACGACGTCGAACGCCGAGACAGACCGGCGCAACCATCTCACGAGCGCCGGCGCGTACTTGAAGCTCTCGCTCAGCCGGCGCGAAAAAAAGATGGCCGACACGCCCTCGTACGTCGTGAGTGTCCCAATGGGCACCCTGAGCCGGCCGGGGCCGTCGGCGTCGGTCGAGGCGAGCATCACGCTCAAGCCGCGAGCCGTCTGCGCCGCGCAGAGCTCGACGAGGGCCTGGCTGGGTCCGCCATAGCGCGGCGCCACGGCGGGAATCACGTGGAGCACGCGGGGGCGGCGAGCCGTCACGCCAGCCGCCTCGCGTCGGGCTCAAAGGAGGCGGCGAGCAGCGCCGCGGCGCGATCGCGAAACTGCTCGAAGCTGAACGTGCGGCGCCAGCGCGCGAAGCCGGCCTCACCCATCCTCCGCCGCAACTCGGGATTCCCGAGCAGGTCGAGCACCGCTCCCACGATCTGGCTGCGGTTGTCGGAGTCCACGAGCAGGCCCGTTTCGCCGTGCCGGACGACCTCCCCGGCGGCGTCGTGAATCGAGCCGATACACGGCAGCCGGCGCGCCATGGCCTCGAGGTAGACGAGGCCGAAGCCTTCGTGCCGGCTCGGCATCGCGAACACCGCCGCTTGACGGTACAACCGGTCCAGCTCAGCGGTCGTGACGAATCCGGCGAACCGGATTCGATGGCCGGCCCGTCCCGCGCAAGCCCGCGCCTCCAGCCGCACGCGATCGTCGCCGTCGCCGACGATGACCAGTTCGGCGTCGGGCTCGCGCGCCACCACGTCAGGCCAGCTGTCGATGAGCTGCTCGTGGCCCTTGTACCGTTCCCCCGCCGACATGCGCCCGACGATCAGCACCCTCGCCCCCGGCGGCGCCGGCGGCGCGTCCGATTCCTGTTCCTGTAGGTCGGTCGGCAGCGCAAGCGGGCACACCTCAATCGGACCGATTTCGGGGTTGACCGCGGCGACACGAGCGGCTGTGAACGCGGAGTTGGCCAGCCGCAGCCGCGCCGAACGCAGGAGCCCGAGGTCGCCGGGCGCCAGCCGGCCCCACGCCTCAACCCCGTGCAGGAACACAGCGAACGGAGCCCGCCAGGGAGCGGGCACGAACCGCTCGACGCGGGCGAGACCCAGGTGCGAGAAAAGGACCCATCGCGCGCGTCGCGACAACTGGCGCGCGCCGAGCGCGCACCCGAACCCGAGCTTGTCGGTCAACGTCGGCTCGAGGCGCTCCTGGCTGAGGAGCGGCACGACGGCGCTCTCGTGCGGCCAGGTCTCCTGCAGGGTCCGCCACAACAGGCTCGACACCTGTCCCACGCCCCCGCTCCGTTCGCCAAGCAGCGGGACCGCCAGGACGCGTTTGAGACCAGAAGCAGTCACACCGGCGAGGGTCCTGGCTCGGCCTTCCGCCGGCCGATAACCGGCCGAGGCCCGGCGTCGGCGGCGCTCGCGGTGAGGCCGAGGGCTCGGGTCAGCCATGGCCGGAGCACGAACAGCAGCGTGAGCAGGAGCCCGACGCTGGCGTTGAGGGCGGCGAAGCCCTTGATGAACTGATGCTCGAAGTCCGCCACGACGAGCATCGAGACGATGAGCAGGCCGGGCCGGAACACCGGGACCGGATCGAAGATCCGCACCAGTGCAGCCATCAAGCCGATCCAGCAGCCGTATCCGAGAATCGAAAGCCACATGCCCGCGTAGCCCCAGTCGGCGTAGAACTCCGCCATGTACCCGATGCTGATCGACGTCGTCTCTTCGGCGACCATGACGCCGCTGAAGCGGCGCGTGTAGTGCGAGTCGGATGCCAGCACCGGCTTGTCGGGGAACAGGAACCGCGGCAGGGTGGAATTGGCGAGCGCGAGCGTGAGCAGCTCGCCGTGCGCGTGCGGCTCGCGCGCGGGCACGTGATCGAGGACGAGCGAGAAGAACGTGACGTACGAGATGCGCTCGACCAGACTCTCCACGTACGGCTCGGGGTCTCGCGACAAGAGCGGCATCTCACGGACGACGCCCTCGGCGAACTGCGTGACGCGCTCGACCGGGCTGCTCGCGGCGAAGCCGGTGTCGATGACGTCTCGAGTCTCGCGCTTCAGGCCACCCTGCCAGATCAGCAGCAGGACGAGCAGAGCCGCGATGGCCGGGCTCAGCTTGGCCAGCGCGAGCAGGCTCCTCGGCCACCAGCGGCGTTCCCATGGCCTGAACGTCGCCGCATACACGATGAGGAGCAGAAGCAGCGGGCTCTTGAAGTCCGAAAAATAGGCGCCCAGCCGTGAGACGAACGCCCATCCAAGCGACATCCACAGCAGGCTGTACCCCTCGCGGCGCCGCAACACCTCGACCCAGAGCGTCACCAGCAGAATCTGCCGGAGGTCCAGCACGCGTTGCAGGGCGACATCCAGGCCCGGGATCGTCTTGGTGTTGATGACAAAGAAGTAGTCGACCGCGTAGGCCGTCATGACCGCGAGGAACAGGACCCTGAGATTGGAAACCGCCCACGTCTGTTCGCGCCGGCCCCGGCGTCCGCGCGTGTGCCACGCCGCCAGGCCGTGGTACACGAGGCGAATCCCGCCGGCCAGGAGCAACAGCCCCGTCAGGGCCACCAGCACCGTCTGCTCGACGTCGCCCGGCCGGTAGGTGCCCGGAAAAAAGCCGGCAGCCCGTTCGAACCAGTAGCCCACCGTCACCGACAGCCACTGGTAGCTGAGGATGAACGGGAAGATGGGCGGATCGTCCCGACGCCAGGTCAGGCCGATGCCGGCCACCAGGACAAACACGGCGTAGCCCGGCAGAGCGTCATCCGCGAAGACACCCAGGGCCATGCCGGCAAGCGCGCCGAGGAGCAGCCAGGGCACGGTCAGCGGATACGGGCTGTCGGGCTGCTCGAGTCCGTCGGTCATCGCGTGTGTCGTGGTCATGAACGACCGCCAGCCTCGACGGCTCGCGAGCGCCGAGCCGGTCGGCCCATCACCGCCACAGCCTCGAGCGCCTCGAGCGTCCCCGACACCGCTCGCTCCTGGCTGAACCGCTCGAGCGTGTGACTGATGGCGTCCTGTGTGGCCTCGGGTGCCCGCCTGCGGGCGTCCAGCGCCGCGGCAATGGTCTCGGCCAGGCGCGGCACATCGCCGCAGGGGTACGCGAACCCGGCGCGATCGCCGTCCGCGAGGTCGCGTGCCGAGCCGACGGCGGCGCTCAGCACCACGCTCACGCCGCACGCCAACGCTTCATTCGCGACGAGCCCCCACGTCTCGCGGCCGTCCGACGGCAGAACGAGCACGTCGGCCAGCGCGTAGCAGCTCGGCATCTCCGATTGATTTCGAAAACCCGCGAACACGACCGGGGCGTCAAGCGAGCGGGCCAGCGCGCGCAGCTCGGCCTCGAGAGCGCCCGACCCGACGAGGACGCCCTGGACGGAGCGGCCGGCGCTCGCCAGTCTCGAGACGCCGGCGACGAAGTCCGCCGGCCGCTTCTTCTCGATGAGCTTGCCGGCGAACAGCGCAACCTCGGCACCCTCTCGAAGGCCCAGCCGGGTCCGCAGCGCGGCAGCCCGCCCGTCGCGACGCGCGGCGGCGCTCTCCGCGTTGAACCAGGTGGTATCCACAAAGTGCGGCACGAAGAACAGGCGGCACGGCTCGACACCGTAGTGCTCGAGGTAGACGCGGTTGGCCGCGCCCACGTACAGGTGCCCGTCGATCCGGCTCAACAACCAGCGGTACGGCAGATACTTCGCGGCGCGCGTCAGGCTGCTTCGGGGGCCGCCGAGCTGCGAGTCGCCCCTGGACAGCACCGGGATGCCCAGCCGCCGGCAGGCGTGGAAGGCCTGCAAGTAGCTCTTCAGATACCAGCCGTTCACAATGCAGGCGTCGAAGCCTCCATCGGCGAGCGCCTGCCGAATCTCCGGTGTGTCACAACCGCTGAATCGGTCGACCGACGGCTCCCTTGCCACGTTCCTGAGCCATCGGAACGAGTAGCCGTCGAGCAAGGGTGTATCCCACTCGAACCCCTCCCCGAAACCAGCCGCGGCCTGGCCGGCCGCATCCTGGCGGTGGCAGTACAGCACTTCGAGCCGGCACCTCTCCGCCAGCGCGCGGTACCACGGCGCCTGATACTGCACCGGGTGACTCGCAACCACCCCCACCCGCTTCATCTGCGCTCACCGGCCCGGGAGCGCGCGACGACGGCGTCAAACAGCGCGCACTGCTGCCGCGTCAGCTCGGCTGCGCCGAACGGCGCGAGCACCGCGTCATCCGTGGTCGTCTCGCATGGCAGGCGGTCCAGCAGGATTCCGAGCTTCGGCGCCAGGGCGTCCACCGCACCGGCTACGTCGCTCGAGCCGGTGAACGTCACGACGATCGATCCGGCCCTGCGCAGCAGGTCGACCACGGGGCTGGCCTCGTGCAGCACGGCCACGATCGGTTTTCGGGACAGCAGGCAGGAGTACACCTTCGACGGACTGTACGCCGGGTCGTCGGACCCCAGCACGATCAGAAACGAGGCATCGTCGAGCAGGCGCAGCGCGGTGAGATACGGGACGCGGTCCGGCGTCTCATGCACCAGCGCGTCGATCCCTTCCGCGCGCGCTACCGGCGAGATCGTTCGCCGGCCCCTGCCAGCCGGCGCGTAGTCGGTGCCGATGAACCACAGGTGCATTGGGGTGGCCGTCGTCGCCCGAATCCGAGCGACCGCCGCGAACAGAATCCGGGCCGCGGTGGCCATCGCCGCTCCGCCGCAGCCCACCGCGACGCCGTGGACGCGCGGGTCCGCCCGGTCGAAGAAGTCGTTTCGCCACGGAACCCGCCTGGCCGCCTCGAAATCCCTCTCGCTCGCGCCGAACGGGACGGTCGCGCAGAGCTCGGCGGGGATCTTCGGATACCGCCGTCGCAGGGTTTGGATGTAGGCCGGCGAAACGGCAATCAGACCATTGGCTCTCCGCAGGGTCAGGGGCTCGAGCAGGCCGTGCAGGCGTCGAGCGAACGCCCCTTTCCCGCGGGCGGACGAACCGTCCGACGGGCGGTAGTCGCTGGCCCACGGATCCTGCATGTCCAGCACGTACGGGAGGCCAAACCGTCGCTTCCAGAGGCGTCCGAGCGGGAGGGCGAAGAACATGGTGGTCGAAAAGAACACGAGGTCGAAGCGCGTGTCTCGCATGAGCCGCGCCCCGGCGCGGTGCAGGTGCGTGAACGCGCGGATCGCCACGTTGCCGACGCCAAGCCGCCGCGTGAACGCGAGCGGCCACGCTCCGACCTCGGTGACGGCGACGTCGGCCGGCAGCGTCTCGCGCAAAAAGGGATCGAGCGCCGCCTCGGGTTGATGGACGGCGGCCACCGAGAGGACGTGCGGCTGCCAGCCGAACTCGGCGAAGTACGGCAGGCTCAACCGCACCCGGTGCAGGTCCGGGGCGTTCACGGGCGGAAAATGCGGCGAGACGATCAGCAATCGCTTCACGGCCGCGCCTCGCGCTGGTCACCCGGCATCCGCCCCCGGCGTCCGCGCTCGAGGGCGTGCTGCAGCCCCGTCCACACCGGTTCGAAATCGCGGCTCCAGGTCAGGCACGGCGCCGCGACGACCGCCCGGCGCTGGAGCGCAAGCCGGAAGTCGATGTTCGACGCCAGCCGGTCGATGGTCTCCGCCAGGGCTGACGCGTTCCCCGCCGGATACAGCACACCGAGGTCATCGCCGGCCACGGTCTCCGCCAGCCCGGGCAGATCGGGCGCGACGACCGCGAGGCCCGCGTGAATGTAGTCGAACAGCTTGTTCGACGACGTGAGCCGCTGGTTCTCATCGAGTCCCGGCTCCGCGATCACGCCGACGTCGTGACCGGCCAGCGACGCCGGAACGCGCTCCGGGTGCGCCGGCGGCGCAAACCGCACGCGATCCGCGACGCCGAGCTCCGCGCAGCGAGCGTCGATCAGGTGCCGCTGCTGGTCGTCGATCCGACCCTGCAGCGTCAGCGAGACCGGACGCCGGCACCGGGCGAGCGCTTCGAGCAACACGTCGACACCTCGTCCCTTCAGGTGCACGGCCAGCCCGTGCCAGACCACCCGAAGCGGACCCTCAGCCGGCCGGGCATCGCCACCGGCCGGACGGGTTGCCGTGGCCTGCAGCGGCGCGTTGCGCAGCCGACACGGGCGATGGCGGAGCGCGAACGTCTCCATGAGCCTGTCCGCGAGCGCATTGGTCGTCGTCGTCACGACGTCGGCTTCGGTGACGTGGCGCCGCTCCGCCTCAACGACCCAGGCAGCGCGACCGGGAGCCCGCAGGGAGCTCGCATCGCCCCGAAACCACTCCTGCGAGTCGTACATGAGCACGCTGCCGTGACGCCGGCTGATTCGCGCGGCCATCGGCAGGTTGTCCACGAGATTCACGACGACGAGATCGAACGGCCGGGCCGCCCAGTCGAACGCCACGAGCGCCCGGTTGGCACCGAGGTGAAATCCGCCGCGCCACACCCCCCGGCGCCAGGCCTCGAGCGCTATGCGGCTGATGACCGCCGTCGCCGCCCACCTCGACCACGACCGCCACGACCCCTTGCTGAAGTCCAGGCTCCGGACTTCCCAGGATCGTGAGGCGACACACTGGTCGTACAGATCGCGCGCGGCAATGCCGAGGACCGGGCTGAACACCGACACGTCGACGTCACGGGCGAGCAGGCTGTCGGCGATCTTCAGCAGGCGCGGGTTGTAGCAGATCTCGTAGCTGGCGATGAGCAGCGCCGAGACGCGGTCAGGCAAGGACATCGGTTCAGACGGCTGCCGGCGCCTCGCCCGCCGTCCGGTCCGCCCGCTCCCACCACTCGCTGATGAACGAGACCACCCGGGCGGCGGCCCGGCCGTCGCCATACGGGTTGGTGCCGGCGGCCATTCGGCGGTACTGCCCGTGATCATCGAGCAGCTGCTCGGTCGCCGCGACGATGCCGGCCGTTGTGGTACCTACGAGCCGGGCCACGCCTGCCGCGATTCCCTCGGGACGCTCGGTCGTCTCCCGCATCACCAGCACGGGCTTCCCAAGCGAGGGCGCCTCTTCCTGAATCCCGCCCGAGTCCGTGAGGACGAACGCCGACCTCGTCAGCAGATACACGAAGCCCAGGTAGTCAAGCGGCTCGACCAGGTGGATGCGTCGGTGGCCGCCGAGCAGGCGACTGATGTCGCCGTGAACGCCCGGGTTCGGGTGAACCGGACAGACGAACTGAACCGCCCGACGATCCGCGACGTCCCGCACGGCCCGGCAGATCCTCTCGATGCCGCGGCCATGACTCTCGCGGCGATGGCTCGTCATGAGCACGAGCGGCAGTTCCGGCGCGAGCATCGGAAAGGACGCGGCGAGCTGCGCCTTCAGACCGGCATCCGCCTCGAGCCTCGCGACGGTCTGCAGCAGCGCGTCGACCACGGTGTTGCCGGTGACCGCGATCGCGTCGCGCGCGATGCCTTCGCCCACCAGGCGATTCCGGGCCGTTGCGGTCGGCGCCAGGTGCAGGGTGGCCACGAGGCTCACGACGCGCCGGTTCATCTCCTCCGGCCAGGGCGCCCGCAGGCTGTCGCTCCGCAGGCCCGCCTCGACATGGGCCACCGGCACGCCCGCGTAGAAGCCCGCCAGCGCCGACGCCATCGCGGTGGTCGTATCGCCCTGCACGAGCAACAGGTGAGGACGCTCACGTCGAACCACCGCCGAGACGGCGCCAAGCAGACGACCCGTCAGGTCGGGCAGCGACTGATTCGCGCGCATCACGTCGAGATCGTGGTCGCAGGCAATCTCGAAGAGCGCGAGCACCTGATCGAGCAGACCGCGGTGCTGGGCGGTCGCGCACACAATCGGCCGCGCGCCGACACGCCGCAACTCCGTGATAACCGGCGCGAGCTTGATGGCCTCCGGCCGGGTGCCGAGGACGACGAGGAATCTGGAGCCGTCACGCATCACGAGGCCTCGCGGCCTACGCCACGGGCTCCAGCCAGAGCCAGCGACTGATGCGACGCTGCTCCGGCAGCTGTCGCACCAGCTCCACGAGCTGCCGTCGGAAGCCGGCTCGAAGCGCGAGGACGTAGACGAGGGCGAGCACCGCCGCCTCGAGCGCCGCCGCCGGCAGGGTCATGCCGCCAGGCGCGGCCACCCATCCGACCACGTGCCCGACCACCGCGGCCACGGCCACGCTCATCAGCGGCGGTCCCAGGGCCGCGCCAATCGTGCGGCCCTCCACGACGCCGTCCCGCCGCAGCCAGCCGAGCACCACCAGAAGCGACAGCGCATGCACGACGACCAGGCCCGCGAGGTACGCCTGCATTCCCGATCCGGCCAGCAACCCCAGCGCGAGCGTCGTGCCAGCCAGCCGCCAGGCGTCAACAACCAGACACGCCTGCTGCCGCTGCCGCGCCAGCAGCACCGTGTATCCGGTCTGCCCGACCGCCAGAAGCGCCGCGCCAGCCATCGCCCACGGCAAAAGCGGCACGACGGCCGACCACTGAGGGCCGTAGAGCAGCTCCACCGCGGGCCTGGCGAGCAGCGCGAAGCAGACGGCCAGGGGCGTCACCACCCAGGCGACCCCCCGGAGATACAACGCACTCGCCTTTCGATAGCTCTCGCTCTCGGGCGGGATTCTCGCCAGCACAGGAAAGACGGCCTGGGCCAGCAGGCCGGCTGCGCGGCCGCACAGCAACTGCCCGAGCCCGACGGCCCGGCCGAAGATGCCGAACGTCGCAAAACTCAGCATGCCCAGCCAGGACGCCTCGAGCACATT
>Ga0326597_10009233_pt1 | contig 13244 bp, 10 predicted proteins | sample RVTome_12_FD_203789 | JGI IMG/M metagenome (GOLD analysis project Ga0326597, IMG submission 203789) | Soil microbial communities from uranium-contaminated site in the Upper Colorado River Basin, Wyoming, United States - RVT100D185 | ecosystem: Environmental > Terrestrial > Soil > Contaminated >... | reverse complement strand
TGAAGCGCTTCCGCGACATCCTCTCTCCCTCCTAGCCTCGCCTCTTCCCGAAGAAGTACACGAGGATCGCCACGATGAGCGCGATGCCGGCGAGCGTGACGAGGAGCTTCATCCGATCTCCGGAGGTCGGTAACGCCGGAGCCTGAGCGAGTTCGTGACGACGAAGACGGAGGAGAGCGCCATCGCGCCTGCCGCGATCATCGGCGAGAGCGGCGGCCCGCCGAACGCGGCGAGCGCGCCCGCGGCGATGGGGATCCCGAGCACGTTGTAGATGAACGCCCAGAAGAGATTCTGGCGGATCGTGCGGAGCGTGCGCCGCGACAAATCCACGGCCACGACCGCCCCGCGCAGATCGGGGCGGATCAACGTCGCGTCGGCCGTCTCCATCGCGATGTCGGTGCCGCTCCCGAGCGCGATGCCCAGATCGGCGCGCGCGAGCGCGGGCGCGTCGTTGATGCCGTCGCCGACCATCGCGACCGTGTGCCCGGCCGCGCGCAGCTCGTCGATCGCGAGCGACTTCGCTTCCGGAAGTACCTCCGCGCGCACGTCCGCGATCCCGACGGCGCGCGCGACCGCCGCGGCCGTCGCCGCGCGATCGCCCGTCAGGAGCACGGGCTCCACGCCCATCACGCGAAGCCGCGACACGACGGCCCGCGCCTCGGGACGCGGCGTGTCGGCGAGCGCGACGAGCCCGGTGAGCTTCCCGCCCCGAACGACGAACGACGCCGTCTTCCCCTCGCCCGCGAGACGATCCGCCTCGGCGAGGAGCGGGCCCGGATCGACGCCTTCCTCGTGCGCCAGGCGCGCGTTCCCGACCGCGACGCTCTCACCGGCCACGCGCGCGACGACACCCCCGCCCGCGACCGCGCGGAAGCTCTCCGCCGGAGCGAGCGCGATCCCTCGCGCGCGCGCTGCCTCGACGACCGCGCGGGCGAGCGGGTGCTCGGACGCCGCCTCCGCCGAAGCCGCGGCCGCGAGAACGGCCTCTGGCGAGGTGCCGCCGGCGGGAACGACGTCGGTCACGGAGAACCGCCCGGTCGTGATCGTGCCCGTCTTGTCGAACACCATCCGGTCCACGCGCCCCGCGATCTCGAGCGCTTCGCCGCCGCGCAACAGCACGCCCGCTTCGGCGCCTCGCCCGGTGCCGACCATGATCGCGGTCGGCGTCGCGAGCCCCATCGCGCACGGGCAGGCGATGATGAGCACCGAGACGAAGGAGAGGAGAGCGCGCGTGAACGCGGGCTCCGGACCGAAGTCGAACCAGAGGACGAAGGTCAGCACGGCGACGCAGAGCACGATCGGCACGAACACCGACGCGACGCGGTCGGCGAGCCGCTGGATCGGCGCCTTCGACCCTTGAGCTTCCTCGACGAGACGGATGATGCGCGCGAGCATCGTCGCCCCGCCGACGCGCGTCACGCGGAAGCGGAGCGTGCCCTGGCCGTTCATCGTGCCGGCGACAACGATCGAGCCCGGTCCCTTGTCCACGGGAAGGCTCTCCCCGGTGAGCATCGATTCGTCCACGGCCGACTCGCCGTCCAGCACGACGCCGTCCACCGGGATCCGCTCGCCGGGGCGCACGCGAACAATGTCGTTCGCGGCGACCTCTTCGATCGCCACGTCGGCCTCGCGACCGGCGCGCTCGAGGTGCGCCGTCGCCGGCGCGAGACGCAAGAGGCGCTGGATCGCCTCGGACGTGCGCCCGCGCGCGCGGGCCTCGAAGAAGCGGCCGAGCAGGATCAACGTGATGATGACGCCCGCGGTCTCGAAGTAGACGTGCGGGGCGACGCCGCTCTGCGCGAAGATCGCCGGAGCGAGGAGCGCCGCGACGCTGTAGGCGTACGCGCTCCCGGTGCCGACGGCGATGAGCGTGTTCATGTCCGCCACGCGGTGGCGGAACGCCTTCCATGCGCTCCGGAAGAAGGGCCCGCCCGCCCAGAAGAGAACGGGCGTGGTGAGCGCCGCCTGGAGCCACGGCGAGGTGAGCGCGTGCGGGACGAACGCGAGTTCGTGCCCCATCGATCCGATGACGACGGGCGCGGTGAGCGCTGCGCTCGCGACGAAGCGCCGGCGGAGCGCGCGCACTTCCTCCTCGGCGCGCGCGCGATCCGCCTCGGGCGTCTCGTCGGCGATCTCGGGGACCGCGTAACCGGCGTCTGTCACCGCACGGCGAAGATCCCCCGCGCTCACGCGCCCCGGTTCGTACGCGACGGAGGCGCGCCGCGTGGCGAGGTTCACGTTCGCCTCGACGACACCCGGCACGGATCGAAGCGCGCCCTCGACCGTGCGCACGCATCCCGCGCACGTCATGCCGAGGACAGGGAGGGTGAGCGTCTCGACGCCGGCACCGGATGCCCCGGCGCCCGCGTCGGGCGCCCGGGCGTGGGCCGCGGACGCCCCGGCGGTCGCGCCGGGCGCTCCGGCGGTCGCGTCGGACGCCCCGGCGCCCGCGCCGGGCGCCCCGGCGGCCGCGGGCCGCGGCGAAAGGCCCCCGATGCCGAGAAGCGGCGCAGCAGGCATTCCGTGCGAGCCAGGCGCCGCGAGGTACTTCTCCGAATCCTTGACGAACGCGTCCCGGCAGCCCGTGGCGCAGAAGTAGTACGTCGTCCCGTCGTGGACCGCCGTGGCGGCCGCGCCGGACGGGTCTACTTCCATGCCGCAGACGGGATCGAGGGGCATCGGCGTCTCCCTCCGGTTTGGATCGAAAAGGACTCAACGGTGTTAACGTCTTGGATAGTAGCTCATGAAGGTTCGAGAACCGGACCCCGTCGAACGAAGAGGAGGCTCTAATGCCTTGTATTCGAATCGGATCGCCGGCCTGGCGCACCCGAGCCCGCGTCGCCGCGGCCCTCGCAGGGTTCGCGCTCCTCGTCGCGGTCGTCGCCGCGGCCTACGCGCAGGGACGTTCCGCCGGATCGCGCCGAGCGATCGCCGGCACCTTTGGCGTCGGCGGCGTCCTCATGGAGGACGGCGCCCTCTGGCAGTATCGCCCCGAGAAGGGCGATTGGATCACCATCGACCAGGCGTTCTCGGAGGACGGCAAGACGACGAAGATCCTGCCCCTTCCGGTCGATGGAAAGGATGTGGCGTTCCTCGAGAGCTTCGGCTTCCTCGTCACACGCTCCGGGGAGTGCTGGCTGTACAACCTGGAAGAGAATCGCTGGGAGAACATCGGGAGGCCGGTGCGGTGATATACTGGTGGCACCTCCTGCCGGAAAGGTCGGTGAGCATCATGAAGAGCTTGGTTCTCCTCCTGGCGGCGGCCCTCACGGTCTCGGCCGCGCCCGCGCTCGCCTACGACAACGATCTCGACATCGGAGACATCATCGAGATGTCGCGCGAGGGCGTCAGTTCCTCGGTGATCATCGCGCAGATCGAGTCCACGGGCTCCGTCTTCTACCTCTCGAAGGACGACATCCTCGCGCTGACGGATGACGGCGTGCCGCAGAGCGTCATCGAGGCAATGATCCGCACGTCCGAGAACGAAGATCGTGGCGATTACGATCGCGATGGCCGCTACGACACGTCGGACAGGTACTCGACCGGCTACGACGACGCGTACAGGTATCACGACGACTACCGCTACCGCTATTCCTTCGCGCTCGCGCTCGGCTATTACGATCCGTGGACCTACTACACGCCCTGGAGCGCGTACTACGCGTCCTGCTACCCCTTCTACGGCGTCCAATACGGGTGGTACTACCCGTTCTACAGTTACGGGCCGTGGTACCAGTACGGTCATCACTACTGGTATCCGTCCTACCCGTACTACCGCGTCAACGTCAACACGGGCGGCCGGCATCTGTGGGGCCGTTCGGGCGGATCCAGCTCCGGCTCAACAAAGCCGTATTACAGGACCGACTCGCGCTCTCATTACGGCAAGAGGCCGGGAGTGACGACGCGTTCGCGCAAGCCTCCGACGGTGCAGGTGCCGCCGACGCAGAAACCTCCCGTCGTCTCTCGGTCGAAGTCCGCTTCGCCGAACCGGACGGGGGTCCGCAAGCCTGCCATATCCTCCTCGAGCCCTTCGCGAGGAAACGGAGGCGCCTCGAGTGCTGCCGGAAGGCATTACGGAGGCCGTTCATCGGGGGGCCATCGGTCTCGCTAGCGTGGCGCCCCTCCCGGAGGGGTCCACGTGCCGAACAGTCCCGATCGTCGGACGTTCCTGGATGTCCTGCTCGGATTGAGCCTCGGCGGCCTCGCCGCCGCCGCGGGCTATCCAGTGTTCCGGTTCCTTCTCTCGACGCGCCCTGAGACCGACGTCTCGACGTCGGTCGTCGCGGCGCGCTCGGGCGAAATGGCGCCGGGAACGGCGCGCCTCTTCCGTTTCGGCACCCAGCCGGCGATCCTCATCCACGACGCCTCGGGCGAGTACCGCGCGATGAGCGCGGTCTGCACCCATCTCCAGTGCACCGTGCAGCTTCGAAACGATCTCGGTTGCCTGTGGTGTGCGTGTCACGGCGGGAAGTACGACCTCTTCGGCCGCAACATCGCGGGCCCGCCGCCGAAACCTCTTGAACGTTTCGAGGTGCGGCTCTCGGGCGACGACATCATCGTGACGCGCGGAGGGTCGCGTGCCTAGCCGCCCCGAGCGCTGGCTTCGCGACCGCTACGACCTCGACACGATCGGCCGCGTCACCGTGCGGAAGCCCGTCCCTCTCCACCGTCACAGCATCTGGTATCTGACGGGCGGCCTCACGCTCTTCCTCTTCGTGATCCAGATCGTCACCGGGCTCGCGCTGTCGTTCTTCTACCGGCCGACCGAAGACGGCGCGCACGAGAGCATCCTCTTCATCACGACCGAGGCGGACTTCGGCTGGCTCGTGCGATCGATCCACGTCTGGGGCGCGAACCTCCTCCTCGGCTCGGTCTTCTTCCACATGGCGGCGGTGTTCTTCCTGCGCGCCTACCGGCGGCCGCGCGAGCTGACGTGGCTCACCGGCGCGGCCCTGCTGCTCGTCATGATGGGGTTCGGCTTCAGCGGATCGCTCCTGCCGTGGGACACGTTCGCGTTCTTCGCGACGCGCGTCGGAACGGAAGTGATGCGCGCGGCGCCCGTGCTCGGCGCCTTCGCGCTCCGCCTTCTCCGCGGCGGCGAGGAAATCACCGGCGCGACGCTCACGCGCTTCTACGCGCTCCACGTGATCCTGCTCCCGCTCGCCGGAGTGCTCCTCGTCGTCATCCACCTCGTCCTCGTCCAGATGCACGGGATGAGCACTCCGGGGAACCGGACCGCGCGCGGCACGGCCCCGTTCTTCCCGCACTTCTTCCTGCGCGACATGGTTGTGTGGGTGATCGCGTTCGGGGCGCTCGTGACGCTCGCGTTGCTCAAGCCCGAGGGGCTGGGCGAGAAGGCGAACGCGCTCTCGCCCGCGCCGGCGGGGATCCGGCCGGAGTGGTACTTCCTCTTCCTCTTCCAGATGCTCCGGCTCATGCCCGGGCACCTCGGCGGCATCCCGGGAGAGATGATCGTGGTCGGCGTGACGACCGTGCTCGGAGCCGCGTGGCTCTTGTGGCCGTTCATCGATCGGGCCGAGGATCGCCGCCCGCGCTACGTCACGGCGCTCGGGATCATCGCCCTCGTGGCCTTCCTCTTCCTCACGGTGATGGCGCATGTCACGACGCGTGTGTGAGTGGGTTGCGGCGCTTGCCGCCCTCGTCGTCGTTGCGCCCACGGCGGCCGCCCTCGACGACAAGAGCACCTGCATCGAGTGCCATGCCACGTACGTCGAGGCGCGCTACGCGAAGCCCGTCGCCGACTTCCAGCACGACGTGCACCGCGAGCGCGGTCTCTCGTGCGACGACTGCCACGGCGGCGATCCGGCGCTCGGCATGGACGACATGAATCACAAGGCATCGATGGATCCCGCGAAGGGGTACATCGGCGTGCCGCCTCCGGGCGGCGTCGCGGCGATGTGCGCGAAGTGCCATGCCGACGCCGAGTTCATGCGCCGCTACGATCCGACGATCCCCACCGACCAGGCCGCGCAGTACGCGAAGAGCGAGCACGGGCGTCTCGCGGCGCGCGGCGACCGGAACTCCGCGACCTGCGTGAGCTGTCACGGAGCGCACGGCGTGCGCCCCGTGGCCGAGCCGCCATCGCCGGCCCACAAACGGAACGTGCCCGCGCTCTGCGCGAAGTGTCACGCTGATGCCTCGCATATGAAGGGATACGGCATCCCGACGAACCAGTACGCGGAGTACAAGACCTCGGTGCACGCGGCGCTCCTTCTCGGGGAAGGGGACCTGCGCGCCCCCTCCTGCGCCGATTGCCACGGCGCGCACGGCGCGGCGCCGCCCGGTGTCGAGTCGGTGCCCCGCGTCTGCGGGCGCTGCCACGAGGTGAACCAGGAGCACTTCGAGCAGAGCCCGCACCAGGCGAGCCTGGAGAAGTTCGGGAAGCCGATGTGCATCTCGTGCCATTCGAATCACGCGGTGCACGCCCCATCCGATACGATGCTGGGTGTGGCGGACGGGGCCGTCTGCGTGAAGTGCCACGAGGCGGGGACTTCCGGCTGGACCGCCGCGAAGGAAATGCGCGCGGCGCTCGATTCTCTCTCTTCGGCGATCGTCGAGGCGGACGCTGGAATCGCGCGGGTGCGAGGGCAGGGGATGGCGATGGACGAATCGCTCTACGATTTGCGCGAAGCGAAGAACGCGCTCACGCGAGCCCGCGTCGTGATCCATCGCTTCACGCCGGAGCCGGTGCGAGAGGTCGTCGATCCGGGACTCACGGTCGCGCGCGCCGTCGGCCAGCGCACGGAGCGCCGGATCGCCGACGTCTCGACGCGGCCGCGCGTCCTCATCGTCGTCTGGGCGCTCGTCGCGGTCGCCGTCGCGGCGCTGCTCGTGAGGATCCGGAGGCTCTCGTGACGCGGACGCTCGGGAAGGCCGGCGCACCGGCCGCCCGCGCGGGAGCCGCCGCGGAGCCAGCGCCGCGCGCGGATGCTGCCGCCGCTCGCGCGGGCGACGCCGCCGCCCGGCTCGTTCTCGGCATCGAGACGTCCTGCGACGATACGGCCGCCGCCGTCGTCCGCGACGGGCGGGAGGTCGTGGCGAGCGTCGTCGAGACGCAGTCGGTGCATGCCCCCTTCAACGGCGTCGTCCCCGAGATCGCCGCGCGCGAGCACCTGCGCCTTCTGCCCGAGGTCGTCGCGCGCGCGCTGGAGCAGTCGGGCGCGCGCCTGGACGAGATCACCGGCGTGGCGGCGACGTTCGGGCCGGGGCTCGTCGGCTCGCTGCTGGTCGGCCTCTGCTACGCGAAGTCGCTCGCGTTCGCGCGCGGGATTCCGTTCGTCGCCGTGAACCACATCGAGGCGCACCTGCTCTCGATCTGGGTGGAGCGCGACCTGCCGCCGCCATTTCTTGGCGCCGTCGTCTCGGGCGGCCATTCGGAGATCGTGCTGGTCCGGGGCCTCGGCGATTACGAACTCCTCGGATCGACGCGCGACGACGCGGCGGGCGAGGCGTTCGACAAGGTCGCGAAGCTCCTCGGCCTCGGCTACCCCGGCGGCCCCGCCGTGGACCGCGCCGCCCGCGGCGGGGACCCGGAAGCGTTCCACTTCCCCCGCGCCTGGCTCGACGAGGGATCGTTCGACCTCTCGTTCTCGGGCCTGAAGACGGCCGTGCGCCTGGCGATCGAGCGCCTCGAGCCCGCCGAGCGCGAGCGCCGGCTGGCCGACATCGCCGCATCGTTCCAGGAAGCGGTCGCGGACGTGCTCACCGAGAAGATCATCGCCGCAGCGCGCGCGCGCCGCGTCACGCGCGTCGTCGCTGCCGGCGGGGTGGCCGTGAACAGCCGGCTCCGCGCGCTCCTCGGCGAGCGCGCCGCCGCCGAGGGAATCGAGCTCCACTTCCCCTCGCCGCGACTTTGCACCGACAACGCCGCGATGGTCGCTCTCGCGGGCGCCCGGCGCCTCGCGCGCGGCGACCGCTCGCCGCTCACGCAGAACGCCGTCGCGACGCTGGAGGCGACGGGGTTCGGGGAGTAGTCCGCCGCGACGGCCCGCCCGCCCGAGCGCGGCGGCGGCACCCGCCCGACCTGCGCGGCCGCGGCACCCGCCCAAGCGCGGCGGGATCCGGCCTGCTATTCTCCGTCCGACCTGTGCGCCCGCCCGCGCCACAACGGGAGGTGTCGCATGAAGGGGCTCACGTTCGCAGTCACCACTCTGGTCCTCGTCGTCGCCGCACTCGTGCTCGCCGTCGCCGCGCTCGTGCTCGCCGCGGGCCCCGCGCAAGCCGCCTCGGTCGCCACGGAACGGGGCGACAAGGCGATCGTCTTCACCTTCGACGGGCTCTCGTCGATGCATACCGGGACCTACGAAGGCGGCGTCGGAATGCGCTGGTACGTGAAGGACGACCTGGCGCTGCGTCCGGGGCTGGAGGTGAGCTTCGACGAGAACGAGCTGGATCCGGCGGGTCCGGCGGCGAGGGAGAGGTCCGATTGGTCCGCCGGAATCAACCTCGCGCTCGAAAAGCACCGTCGCGGGCCCGCCTCGTCGGTCTCACCGTACTTTGGAGGCTTGCTCGGGTTCAGCTTCAACGGGGGCGATTCCGACGAATCCCGCCCCGGCCAGGGCGGAGTCGTTCGGAACGAGACCACTTCAAACAGCACCACCATCGGGATCGCCGCCATCTTGGGCTTCGAATGGGGCTTCACTGAGGGAATGACGCTCGGTGCGGAGTACCGGTTGGGCGCGGAGTGGACAACCGGCGACCTGGAGACCTCAGTGACCACCCCCACCGACACGACGAGCGAGGATGCCGACTTCTCGGAGACCGACCTCGGCATCTCCGCCTTCTCCGTCCTCCTCTCGGTCGGCTGGTAGCGGCGCGCCGGCGGGGCCGCTCCGGTGCGGGTGCGGTCCCGCCGGCCTTCCCGCCGCGGGCCGCGCTGAGAAGCGCGGCCCGAGCCTGCCGGCCCCAGGCGCGCGGCGCGTGGCGAGGCGCGGCGCGCGCCCGCCGGTGCCTTCCGCGCCGGCGCGCTTGCGCACCGCGGCGCGCGCTCAGGCCGGCGTTTCCCGCCAACGGACGATCTTCAAGGTTCCCGAGACGCCGGAAGGCCACCCCTCCCGGAGGTATGCCGGCAGGAGCGGTTTGAAGCCGGGGTCGAAGGTGAGGTTCGGCCCGCCCGTACTGTTCCAGTTGCGCAGCACGATCAGCGAACCCGTGAGGGCGAAGTTCGAGTTGATCGTCGTGATGTCCCGCGTGATGTAGAACAGGGCGGGGGAGGCCGCGGTGCCGGCCTGCACGAGCGATCCACCCTGCTTCTGCGCGTCGTGTGCGATGAGCGCGATCCCGTTCCGGGGCGTCATGGTCACCTGCTTGATATCGAGCCGCCCGCCGGTCCAGAACGCGGTGTTGAGCCGGTCGGACTCGGTGACGCCCGTGAACCGCGTGTTCACGATCGTCGTGTACAGGTTGACCGCCTGAGGATCGGAGAAGGAGACGTTCGCCTTCGTATCGGGCGGATTCGTGACCGGCTCGCCGAAGTTTACGACCACCGACTGGTCGCCGGCGTTCCGCTTGAAGAGACTCGTCGCTGCGAACTCGTTGAAGTACTTGTTGACGTCGCCGTTCGACCCGAAGTTGAAGGTGTACGTCTTCGTCGCGGACGAGTAGCTCACCTTCCCCGCGAGCTGGTCCAGGGCGATCAGATTCAGGTTCCAGTCGTAGATCTTGGCCCGGTACTTCGAGCCGTTCTTGTAACCGATGACGTAGTAGTACGTCGCTCCAGGGAAGTGCGCCGGGTCGGTGTAGATGACGGGCGGCGTGATGGTGAAGCCCCTGGTGAAATCCGGATCGCATGTCAGGTGCACGTCGCCGCTGCCGAAGCTCGCGGTGCCGTTGACGTGGATGGCTCCGTCCACGCAGAGGTTGCCGCCCGCCGACGCGTTCCCGCCGACGAAGAGCGCGAGCTCGGAGGCGGTCGGAGGAACGTCGGCCAGCACGTCGATGGCGCGGTCAGCGCCGCCCACGTGGCCGGTGGCCAGGAGCCGCACGAGGGGCGTGCCGAGAACGGTGGTGTCCGCCAGGGCGAGGTCGTAAGTTCCGCGCCCCGCTGCGACTGCCGACCACCCGCCGCGCCAGGACCGGTCCTGGAGGAACTTCGCTCGCGCGCGTTCGATCGCCCCTTCGGCCAGGTAGTACGCCTCGCTCGACTCCTCGCGGTGGGACGCGGCCCTCGACTCGTACGAGACGACCGCGAAGTAAGCGAGCCCCGTGACGATCTGCACGATGATGAAGAGCGTCACGGTGAACAGCGCGAAACCCGACTCGCCCCCGGGAATGCCGCGGACAGCTCTCGCTCGCATGCGCGCTCTCCTGCCTTCGTCGCCGGCCCGTCCGGTACGGAAGATTCATCGGCCTCGACGGGGCCGACCTGCAGCACTCCAGTAAAGGTGCTTCCAGGTTCGTCCGATATCACGTAGGGGAACGACTGACGTCGTGCCCGAGGGTTGCGCTCTTGCCCGAGGGCCTGAAACGAACCACATCCGAGCCGGACGCCTTCCCATAGGGCCCCGGACGCGAGGACCGCGCAATGGCGCAAGAGAAGATCCTCGTCGTGGAGGACGATCCGCACATCCGCCACATCCTCAAGTTCCGGCTGGAGAGAGTCGGGTACCAGGTCTCGACCGCGGAGAACGGACAGGAGGGGCTCGACAAAGTCCACGAGGAGATGCCGGATCTTGTGCTGCTCGACGTCATGATGCCCGTGATGGACGGGCGCGAGGTCTGCCGGCGCATCAAGTCGCAGTTCAACACGAGCCACATCCCGATCATCATGCTCACCGCCAAGGCGGACATCCACGACAAGGTCGAAGGTCTCGGTGACGGCGCGAACGACTATCTGACGAAACCGTACGAGCCGAAGGAGCTCCTCCTTCGCGTTCAGAACATCCTCCACTGGAGCCGCGCGCAGCGGGACGCGAGCCCCTTGACCGGGCTTCCGGGAAACATCTCGATCGAGCAGGAAGCGAGCCGCCGCATCGCCCAGGAGCGCCCGTTCGCCTTCCTCTACGCCGACATCGACAACTTCAAGGTCGTGAACGACTACTACGGATACTCCCGCGGTGACGAGGCGATTCGCGCCACGGCCGCGCTTCTCACCGAGACGGTCCGCCAGTTCGGGAACGACGACGACTTCGTCGGTCACATCGGCGGCGACGACTTCGTGGTCATGACCACTCCCGACAAGGCAGACGCGGTCGCGGAGCGGCTCAAGACCGAGTTCGACAAGCGCGTGAGCGGCTTCTACAACAACGTCGATCTCGACCGCGGCTACATCGAAGTGCTCGACCGCCAGGGCGTGCTGAGGCGCTTCCCGGTGATGTCGCTCACGGTCGCGCTCGTCTCGACCGACGCGCTGCCGGTCACCCACTACGCGAAGCTGATCGACACGGTGTCAGAGCTGAAGCGATACGGGAAGGCCCAGTCGGGCAGCGTCGTCGTGCGCGAGCGCCGGACCGAATAGGAAGACAAGGGGTCGAATGCCACTCCCAGTGTTCGCCGTGATCCAGCAGGCCGCGAACGGCACGCCCCTCGTGTGGCCGGCGCTCGCCGGTGTCGCGGCGCTCGGGGCGGCGGCGGGCCTCTTCAAGCTCTGGCGGCCCGAACGCCACCGCGCCCTCGAGGAGCGCTGCGCGCGCCTCATCCAGGCGAACGACCGGCTCGAGGAGTCGAAGGAGCGCGCGTTCGAGCTGTTCCACAACCAGATGACCGCGTCGAAGAAGAGGACCGGCCAGCTCCAGAAGATGTTCGAGCTGTCGAACCTCATCAACTCCGAACTCGACCTCGAGCACGTGCTCCAGAGCGTCGTCAACGCCGTGCGCGAGTGTCTCGGCTACCGGATCGTCCTGATCCGCGTGCTCGACGAGGAGCGCGACGTGTTCCGGGCGCGCGCCTTCGCGGGGCTTCCGTACGACGCGATCTCGATGCTCGAGCGGTACGAGGTCATGCGCGAAGAGTTCGGGTCGTGGATCCAGGAGCGCTTCCGCATCTCGAGTTCGTACTTCATCAGCCACGAATGGAACTTCTGGAGCAAGGAAGACGACGAGATGGCGTACGTCCCGAACCTGGGCGAGCGGCGCGAAGGGGAGTGGCACCAGGACGACGTGCTCTTCGTCCCGCTCCGCACGCGCGAAGGGAAGCTCATCGCGTACCTGTCCGTGGACGATCCGGCGGACCGGCGCCTGCCGACGCTCGAGACGATCGAGTCGCTCGAGCTCTTCGCCAACCAAGGCGCGACCGCCGTCCAGAACGCCACGCTGTACCGCCGCCTCGAAGAGAACATGCACCAGATCAAGGCGACCGCGGAGCGGATGAAGGAGCTGAACGAGCTGAAGTCGAACTTCGTCTCGACCGTGAGCCACGAGCTGCGCACGCCGCTGACCTCGATCCGCGCGTACGTCGAGACGCTGCTGGACGCCGAGGAGGACGTGGACGCCGACACGCGCCGCGAGTTCCTCGGGATCATCAACGAGGAGAGCGCGCGGCTCGCGCGTTTGATCGACGCCGTGCTCGACCTCTCGAAGCTCGAGGCCGGCAAGCTCACGATGCGGCGCGAGGCGCTCTCGCTCCAGAAGCTCGCGGACGAGGTCATGGACGTCATCCGGCCGATGGCCGAGAAGAAGCGCCTCGTCGTGGAGGCGGTCTTCCCGTCGGGTGACGTCGAGATGGAAGCGGACCACGATCTCATCAAGCAGGTGTTCCTGAACCTCTGCGGCAATGCGATCAAGTTCACGCCCGAGGAGGGCCGGATCACGCTCGCCGCGCGCCGGATCGGGTCGATGATCGAGGTGAGCGTCGAGGACACCGGCATCGGGATCCCCGCGGACAAGCTCGACCGGGTCTTCGACCGCTTCTACCAAGTGGACGGGAGCAGCGTGCGCCGCTTCGGGGGCTCGGGCCTCGGGCTTGCGATCACGAAGAGCATCATCGAGTGGCACGGCGGCGAAATCCGCGCCGAGAGCCGTGAAGGGAAGGGGACGCGCTTCGTCATCACGTTCGGGGAGCGGCCGGTCGCCGCCGCGCCGTTCGTGAATCCGTCGCCGCGCACCACCTCGTTCTCGGACGGCGTCGCGCGGGCGATGGTCTCGATGGTCGCCTCCGTGCTCGACGTCCGCAGCGTCTCCTTCCTCCTCCTCGAGGAGGACCACCTCACGCTCGCGGTGCGCGCCTCCGTGGGGCTCGACGAGCGGATCGCGCGCGACGTGCGGATCCCGGTGGGCGAGGGGATTTCCGGA
>Ga0326597_10009232_pt1 | contig 13244 bp, 14 predicted proteins | sample RVTome_12_FD_203789 | JGI IMG/M metagenome (GOLD analysis project Ga0326597, IMG submission 203789) | Soil microbial communities from uranium-contaminated site in the Upper Colorado River Basin, Wyoming, United States - RVT100D185 | ecosystem: Environmental > Terrestrial > Soil > Contaminated >... | reverse complement strand
ACGTAGAGCTCGGTGCCGTGGCAGCCCAGGCAGTCCTGGTGCAGCGCTTCTCCCTTGACCGGATCGCCTCCGGCCGCGGCGGGCGCCGCCAGCAGCATTGCCCAGAGCGCCGCGACGACCGCGATCCCCGTTCTCATTTGGCGGCCGTCCCCGGGACAGCCGGATCCACCAGCCGCAGCCCGCGCAGCCGGGCGCGCGCGTCCATCGCCTTCACGTGGTCCGCGCGCACCTTTGCCCGCGCCTCGTCCGTCCTCGCGGCGGCATAGCGCTTGCGATAGGCCTCGCGCTCCTGCGTCGTCATCAGCTCGGAGCCGGGTATGATCTCCCGCTTGCCGGCGCGCTCCTGCGTGCGGCTCTGGACCTGGTCCCGCTGGCGAACCTGCGCCTGCGCCGCGGCGTCGGCCGCGGCGGCCAGCATGACGGCCGCTGCAGCAAGCGCGATCGTGATCTCGACGGCGATGTTCATGCGCCTTTTCCTCGCAACGGGAGACATCACGAATCTAGCCGCTCCTCGCCAGCGAGGATTGATCTGGATCAAGCTCCGATCATCGCGGGCGCGCCGCCTGGTACAGCGGCATCACCCGCGCGGCGTAGTCCGTCAGGTCGCGCGCGCGGTTCTCCGGCGCCGGGTGGGTCGAGAGGAACTGCGGCGGCGCGGCGCCCCCGGCCTGCCCCATCTTCTGCCACAGCGTAACGGCGGCGCGCGGATCGTAGCCGCCGCGCGCGGCCAGCTCCACGCCGATACGGTCGGCCTCCCGCTCGAATGAACGCGAGTACGGCAGGCCGACCGTCACGTCGGCCACGATGTTCGCCAGGCTCGCGCCGGCATCCCCGATGCCGAGCAGCGCGGCGCCGATGCCAATCACGGCGTTTTGCGCCGCCTGCTGCGAAGCGCGTTCCCGGCCGTGCTCGCGCAGCGCGTGCGCGATCTCGTGCCCCATGACCGCGGCGAGCTCCTCGTCCGTCGCGCGCAGCTTTTCGATCAGCCCCGTGTAGACCGCGATCTTGCCGCCCGGCATGCACCACGCGTTGACGTCCGGCGACGAAATCACGTTGATCTCCCAGGCCCAACGGGGCGCGTCGGCGCGGAACGCCCCGGTCACGGGGATGAGCCGCGCCGCGACGGCCCGCACGCGCTGCGCCTGCGCCGGGTTGCGATTGAGCGCGTTCTTTTTCGCCGCCTCCTGAAGCGTCTTGCGGTACGCCTGCGCGGAGGCATTGTTCACCTCCGTCGATGAAAACATCATGACCTGCGCGCGATCGACCCCGACCGCGCCGGTCTGGGTGGTCTGCACGGTCTGGCACGAGGCGAGCGCTAACGCCGCGAGCAGGATCAGGGCGGCGACGAGTCCGTCCGTCAACGATGTACTATCCTTTCGACTCATGATCGCGCCCGCCTTACATGGATTCTATATAAGAAATGGGCGCCCTTATCAGTATCGATGGCGCCGGCGAAATACCAGCGCCTGACGGAAGCGGTGCCCCCGAAACCACCACCCGGCGCCCATTTCTCAGCGGATCGGCGTCCGGGTATCCATGCCGTCGAGTCGGAACAGCGCCCACGGCCCGCCGCCCTCACGGCACATGCCGTAGCGGAACGGCCAGGCGCCCCGCCCGGGCGTGAAAAAACGGAGGTCCTGGAACCACACGCAGACCCATGGATTGCCCGAATCCACCCGCAACAGCAGGGGTTCCTGCGCGAACCAGCGATAGAACGCGAACGCCGGCTGCGACCACGCCGCGCGCGCCATCTCGCGCTCCGTCCGCGACGTCCCGAACAGCGTGCCGTGCGCCCATTGCGCCTGCGCGAGCGGCAGATAGGCGGCGTCGAGCCGCGCGAGGATCCCCGCGCCGGGCTCCGGCCGCAGCGGCTCGCGGCGCGCCAGGTTGACGAAACTGTAGCGCACGGCCTCGCCGTCGCGCACGATCACCATCCAGTTGAACGGCGAGGCCGGCCGCGGCTGGGCGGTCACCACCGCCTGTCGCAGGCCGGCCGAGCGGGCCGTCACCTCGCCCCATTCGATGGCACGCTGCTGCAGCACCCCCTGGAACGCGACATAGCCGCACAGCACGGCCAGTCCGGCAAGCGCGGGCACCCGCGACCGGCGCCAGACCCAGGCCGCCACGAGACCCGCAACGATGATCCCGGTAAACCACAGGTCGATGATGAAGGTCGTGCCGATGCCGTAACGCGCGTCGGAGAACGGCGCGAAGACGAGGGTGCCGAACGACGTGATCCAGTCGCCCGCGATATGGATTCCCAGGGAAATCGCGATCACGCCCGCGTACGCGCGCCACGGCCGGTCCCCGCGCCACGCGATCGCGCACAGCTTGGCCAGCAGCAACGTCCATAGCGGCAGCATGACGAGCGAATGCGTCACGCCGCGGTGATGCAGCAGGTACTCGACCGGCCCGATGAAGCCGATCAGGAAATCGAGATCGGGCGCCGCGGCGGCGGCGAAGCCCACGAGCAGCCGGCGCCTGAGCGGCAGCGCCTGCCCATCCGTCCGGTCCGGCGCCGTCGCCCGCGCGAGCAGCGCGCCGGAAAGCGCGTGCGTGAACGTATCCATTCCGGCAATAAGGCGTGAATCGTGAACGGTGAATGGTGAATGGAGAAACTACCGATTCCCTGAACGCCGCTACCGTTCACTGTTCACGGTTCACCGTTCACCGGTTCTCAGTCCCAGCGGTCGTCCCGCACCTGCACTTCGCCGTTCTCGACGCGCACCGGGAAGGTCGCGACCGGCTCGTAGGCGGGCGGCGCCGTCACGGCGCCCGTCTTGATACAAAATCGCGCGCCGTGGCGCACGCATTCGATCTGGTCGCCCTCCACCTTGCCGCCAGCGAGCTCGCCGCCGTCGTGCGTGCAGACGTCCTCGATCGCGTAATGGCTGCCGTCGATATTGAACACGGCGATGTGCGTGCCGTCCGCGTCCACCACGCGGTGGCCGCCGGGCGCGATCTCGCCCGCCTTCGCTACAGTGATCCAGTCAGACATGGTTAAAGCCGAGACACAAAGGACACGAAGGACACAAAGGAAAACCCAATATCTCAACAAACTAACAGCAGGCGCCAGAACACGCGCATGGCGCGACTAATGAACTGAAACAAAAACCCGGTTTCTTGGCGCTTTTGGAAATCTTAATTAGTTTCCTTCGTGTCCTTCGTGTCCTTCGTGTCTGAGCTTTTAATGCATCAGACAGCAACGACTTCCATGTCCGGCTCGATCTGCCGCACCAGGCTCTCGATCCCGGCGAGCGTGCCGGAGATCGAGCTCGGGCAGCTGCCGCACGCGCCCTGGTAGTGCACCATCAGCTTGTTGCCCTCGAGCCCGACGACGTAGAGGTCACCGCCGTCGCCCTGCAGGTACGGGCGCACCTGCTCGTCGAGAATGTCGTTGATCTTCGTCAGACGCTCCTTGTCGGCTGCCGGCAGCTCCGCGGTGTCGGCCATCGCTGCCGCCTGCCCCGCGAATTTGGCGGAATCGGCATCGGCCGCCGGCGCCTCGCGGATCGGCGCCGCGACCTGGCGCAGCAATTCCTGCCAGTCGGCCTTCCCGTCCTGCGTCACCGTGATCCAGTGGTCCACGTAGAACACGTTGGTGACGTGCTCGATGTCGAACAGCTTCGACGCCAGCGGATCGTCCTTCGCCGCCTCGATGTCGTCGTACGAGCGCGAAATGCCCCAGGTCAACGGCTCCCGGAGCACGAACTTCATCGCGTTCGGGTTCGGGGTCGGCTCGATTTCGGCAATTTTCGGCATCAGAATCGGTGAACGGTGAACGGTGAACGGTGAACCGTTCCCGCACGTCGTTCGTCACTCCACGAGTCTTGCATCATCCGTTCGCTGTTCACTGTTCACTGTTCACTGTTCACTGTTCACTGTTCACTGTTCACTGTTCACTGTTCACTGGTCACTGTTCACTGTTCACTGTTCACTGTTCACTGTTCACTGTTCACTGTTCACTGTTCACGCGCCGGTCAGGCGTTGCCGACCGGCGCGTGCATCGGGTCGGCATCGGCCTCGGTCGTCGCGCCGCCTTCCGCGTTGAGCGCCGCGTGCAGCGTGTGCCAGGGCAGGATCGCGCACTTGACGCGCGTCGGCAGGTCGCGCACGCCCGCGAACACCGTCAGCCGCCCCAGGTGGTGAGAGCCCGCCGGGTCAAGCTTGCCGGTCGCCATGTCCCGGAACTCCTGGACGAGCCGCTCCGCGTCGGCGGCGGGCTTGCCCTTGACCGCCGTCGTCATCATCGAGGCGGACGCCTTGCAGATCGCGCAGGACTCGCCCTGCACGTTGATCGCCTCGACTTCGCCTTCCCGCAGCCGCATCGTCAGGCGAATGTGATCGCCGCACAGCGGGTTGTGGCCTTCCGCCTGGTGCGTCGGGTCCGGCAGCGCCCCCCAGTTGCGGGGCTTGCGGTTGTGATCGAGGATCACTTCCTGGTAGAGCTGCTTCGTGTCAGCCATTTCAAATCCTGATGAGGCGTAAACGGTGAACGGTGAACGGAGCAAGATGGACATTTGTCGTCTCCGATCGACGCTTTCTGTTCACTGTTCACTGTTCACTGTTCACTGTTCACCGTTCACGAATCATCTAGCGAAAAACCTTCTGCACCCGCTTGATCCCCGCGACGAGCGCGTCGACCTCGGCCTGCGTGTTGTAGAACGCAAAGGACGCGCGCGACGTTGCGGGAATGCCGAATCGCTGCATGACCGGCTGGGCGCAATGATGCCCGGTACGGACCGCGATGCCGTCCTCGTTCAGCAGCGTTCCGACATCGTGCGGATGCACGCCGTCCACGACGAAGGACAGCACGCCCGCCTTGCGCTCGGCGGTGCCGATGATGCGCACGCCCGGCAGGCGATTCACCTGGTCGGTCGCGTAGTCCAGGAGATCGGCTTCGTGCGCGTGGACGCGATCGATCCCGATGCCCGTGATGTAATCCGCCGCCGCGCCCAGCGTGATCGCCGCCGCGATCGGCGGCGTGCCGGCCTCGAACTTGTGCGGGATCGTGTTGTAGGTCGTCTTCTCGAAGGTGACCGACAGGATCATGTCCCCGCCGCCGCGGTAGGGCGGCATCTTCTCCAGCCATCCGGCCTTGCCGTAGAGGATGCCGATGCCGGTCGGCCCGAACATCTTGTGCCCGGAGAACGCATAGAAGTCGCAGTCGAGGGCCTGCACGTCGATCCGCATGTGCGGCGCAGCCTGCGCCCCGTCCACGAGGACCGGTATGTCTTTGGCGTGCGCCGCGGCTATCATCTCCTTGACCGGGTTGACGGTCCCGAGCGCGTTGGAGACGTGCCCCACGCCCACAAGCTTCGTGCGCGGCCCGAGGAGGCCGAGATACTCTTCGACGATCAGCTCGCCGCGGTCGTTGACCGGCACCACGCGGATGGTCGCGCCTTTCTCCTCCGCCACCATCTGCCACGGCACGATGTTGGCGTGGTGCTCGAGCGTGGTCAGGATGATCTCGTCGCCCGCGCCGATGAACCGGCGGCCGTAGCTGTGCGCGACCAGGTTGATGGCATCGGTCGTGCCGCTGGTGAAGATCACCTCGCGCTCCTCCCGCGCGTTGATGAACGCGGCGAGCTTCTTCCGCGCGCCTTCGAATTCGGCAGTCGCAACCTCGGACAGGTAATGAACCGCGCGGTGAATGTTGGAATGCTCGGTCGTCTGGTAGCGCAGCCACCGGTCGATCACGGGCTGCGGCATCTGGCTCGACGCCGCGTTGTCGAGGTACACCAGCGGCTTGCCGTTGACCTTCAGGCGCAGGATGGGAAAGTCCGAGCGGATCCGCTCGAGGTCCAGGCCCGCGTTCGCGACGCCGTTGCGCGGCGCGTTCATCTCCCCTCCTCGATCATCCCTTTTGGCAAGGGAGCGGGCTGGGTGGGGGCCTGCGTCTCGGCAAGCACCGCTTCCTCGAGCGCCTTCACCAGCGACGGCACCGGAATGCGGTCGATTACCTGCGCGGCAAACGCGTAGATCAGTAGATTGCGGGCGCGCTGCACCGGCAGGCCGCGGCTTCTCAGGTAGAAGAGCTGCTCCGGGTCCAGCTGCCCGACGGTCGCGCCGTGCGCGCACTTCACGTCGTCGGCGAAGATCTCGAGCTGCGGCTTGGTATCCACGCGCGCCTTGTCGGACAGCAGCAGGTTGCGGCTCTGCTGCGACGAGTCCGTGAGCTGGGCGCCCGGGCGCACCAGGATCTTGCCGTTGAAGACCGCGTGCGCGGCGTCGGCCACGACGCACTTGTGCAGCTGCTGGCAGCGGCCGCGCGGCTGCGCATGGTCCATCAGCGTGTGGCTGTCCGCGAGCTGGCGTCCGGAAAGGAACGCGAGGCCATCGAGGCCGACTGCCGCGCCCTCGCCGTGCTGCACGACGTCGAGGTTGAGGCGGGACAGCCGCGCGCCGAAGGTCATCGCGTGCGAATCAAACCGCGCGTCCTTCGCCACCGCCGCCGCGCAGGTCGCGATGTGAAACGCGCCCGGGGACTCGCGCTGGATCCGCACCTGGCGGACGTGCGCGCCCTCGCCCACCACGAACTCCGTCACGGCATCGTTGAAATACACGGCGTCGCCCAGCCCCGCGTAATCCTCGATCAGCGTCAGCGCCGCGCCCGCGCCCGCGACCACGAGGCACCGGGGGTAGGCCGCCGCGCCCTTCTGGGTCGATACGTGCAGCACCTGAACCGGCGCCGCGCACCGGACGTTTCGCGGGACGAGCACGAAGGCGCCGTCCCGGAGATAAACCGTGTTGAGCGCCGCGAACACCTCGTGCTCGAAGGCCGCGTGGCGCGCGAGATGCGGCTCGATCTCGGCGGCATGCTTCGCCAGCGCCGCGCCCAGGCTCGACACGACGACACCGTCCGGCAGGCCGGCGCTGGCCGACAGGGCCGGCTCGAACACGCCGTCCACGAACACCAGCCGCGCCGGCGCTTCGGGCACGACGAAACGCGCGATGTCTCCCGGGGAGAGCCGGGCGGGCGCGGCCACCGGCCGGAATGGCACCCTGGTGAGCGGCGAAACGTCGGTGAAGCGCCACTCCTCGTCGCGCGTCGTCGGCACCGTCAGCGCGTTGGCGCGCTCCAGCGCGTGCGCCCTGCGCTCATCCAGCCAGGACGCGCCGCCGCGCGGCGCCTCGCAGCCATTCAGCAGCGCCTCGATATAGGGATGTCTTGCCGCGACTGCGCCCATCTCTCACGCCGCCTTGACCCAATCGTAACCACGCGCTTCCAGCTCTTCCGCGAGCGCCTTGCCGCCGGTCTTGACGATCCGGCCGCCGCTCATCACGTGCACGTAATCGGGAGTAATGTAATTGAGCATGCGCTGGTAGTGCGTGACGAGCACCACCGCGTTGTCGGGCCTGGAAAGGCGGTTGATCCCGTTCGCCACCACCCGCAGCGCGTCGATGTCGAGGCCCGAGTCGGTTTCGTCGAGGATCGCGAGCCGGGGTTCCAGCAGCGCCATCTGCAGGATCTCGTTGCGCTTTTTCTCGCCGCCCGAGAAGCCCTCGTTCACCGACCGGTCGAGAAACGCCTCGTCCATCTCGAGCAGCTTCATCTTGTCACGCACGTAATCGTCGAACTCCAGGGGATCGAGCTCGTCCTTCCCGCGCGCCGCCTGGACGGTGTTGTAGGCAAGCCGCAGGAAGGCACTGTTCGACACGCCGGGAATCTCGACCGGGTACTGGAACCCCAGGAACAGTCCCGCGCGCGCGCGCGCTTCCGGCGCCATCGCCAGGAGGCTCCCGCCCTCGAACGCGACCGTGCCGCCGCTCACTTCGTAGGCCGGATGGCCGGCGAGTGCCTTGGCGAAGGTGCTCTTGCCGGAGCCGTTGGGCCCCATGATCGCGTGCACCTCGCCCTCGCGGACGACGAGGTCCAGCCCCTTCACGATCTCGGTGCCGCCGACCTTCGTGCGCAGCCCGTTCACCTCGAGCAGCGCCCTGGCGTCCTTGCGGATCATCCGACGCTCCCTTCCAGCTTGAGGCCGAGCAGCTTGGTCGCCTCGACCGCGAACTCCATCGGCAGCTGCTGGAACACATCGCGGCAGAACCCGTTGATGATCATGGAAACCGCCTCCTCCGCCCCGACCCCCCGGCTCGCGAAATAGAACAGCTGCTCCTCGCCGATCTTGGACGTGGACGCCTCGTGCTCCACCTGGGCGCTGCTGTTCTGCACCTGGATGTAGGGAAAGGTGTTGGCGCCGCATTTCGAACCGATCAGCATCGAGTCGCACTGTGAGTAATTGCGCGCGTTGTCCGCACGCGGCGAAATCCTGACCAGGCCGCGGTAGCTGTTGTTCGATTGCCCCGCCGAGATGCCCTTGCTGATGATGCGGCTGCGGGTGTTCTTGCCGATATGCACCATCTTGGTTCCGGTATCCGCCTGCTGGTGATGGTTGGTGAGCGCGACCGAGTAGAACTCGCCGATCGCGTTGTCGCCGAGCAGCACGCAGGACGGGTACTTCCAGGTGATCGCGGAGCCGGTCTCGACCTGGGTCCAGGAGATCTTCGAGTTCACGCCCTTGCACAGGCCGCGCTTGGTGACGAAGTTGTAGATCCCGCCCTTGCCGTTTTCGTCTCCGGCGTACCAGTTCTGCACGGTCGAGTACTTGATTTCGGCATCGTCGAGCGCGACCAGCTCGACCACCGCGGCGTGCAGCTGGTTGCTGTCGAACTTGGGCGCGGTACAGCCCTCCAGATAGGAGACGTACGCGCCATCCTCGGCCACGATCAGCGTGCGCTCGAACTGCCCCGAGGACTCGGTATTGATGCGGAAATACGTCGACAGCTCCATCGGGCAGCGCACACCCTTCGGGATGTAGCAGAACGAGCCGTCGGTGAACACCGCCGAATTCAGGGCCGCGTAGTAGTTGTCGCCCGGCGGCACCACGCTGCCGATGTACTGGCGCACCAGCTCGGGGTGCTCCCGCACCGCTTCCGAGATCGAGCAGAAAATGATGCCGACCTCGGCCAGTCTCTGCTTGTAGGTGGTGGCGACCGAGACCGAGTCGAAGATCACGTCCACCGCGACGCCGGCGAGCTTGGCGCGCTCGTTCATCGGCACACCGAGCTTCTCGAAGGTCCGGAGCAGCTCCGGGTCAACCTCGTCCATGCTCTTCAGCGGCTTCGGCCTGGGCGCGGAGTAATAGATGATGTCCTGGAAGTCGATCCGGGGGTACTTGACGTTCGGCCACACCGGCTCCTGCATCGTCAGCCAGTGGCGATAGGCCTTCAGGCGGAACTCCAGCAGCCACTCCGGCTCACCCTTCTTCGCCGAAATGAAGCGGATGGTGTCCTCGCTCAACCCCTTGGGCGCGGTATCCGACTCGATATCGGTGACGAATCCGTGCCGGTAGGGCTGGTTGACCAGGTTTTCGAGCACACTGCTCATTACATTCGCTCCGCTAGCTGTCAGCTGTCAGCGGTCAGCTGTCAGCAATTCGTTCTTCCACGCTGCCGTCTGGCGGCTGGCGGCTGCTTCATGCCTTTTCCTTGACGCTGAAACTCTCCCCGCAGCCGCAGGTCGCGTCCACGTTGGGGTTCGTGAACTTGAAGACCTGTTTGAGGCCTTCCTTCACGAAGTCGAGGGTCGAGCCTTCGAGAACTTCCAGGCTCTTCGCGTCCACCACCAGTTTCGCGTCGTGCGCCTCGATCAGTCGATCGTCGGCCCGCACCTCGTCCGCGTAGTCGTAGATGTAGGCGAAACCCGAGCAGCCCGCGTCCTTGACGCCCACGCGCAGCCCGATGCCCTTGCCGCGCTTCTCGATCTGCGCCCGGATCTGCTTCGCCGCGCTTTCGGTCAGTTCAATCGCCATATCCGCTCACCGTTCACCGTTCACCGTTCACCGTTCACTGCAGTTAGATGGCCATCGCCGTCATGCCTCGCAGGCGCGACACGGTCGATCGCAGCGCCTGGAGAAAATCGTCCACCTGCCCGGGGGTATTCCCGGCGCCGAGCGAGAACCGCACTGCGCCTAGCGCCAATTCCGGCTCCACGCCCATCGCGAGCAGCGTCGCCGAAGGTTCCGGGTTGGCGCTCGAGCAGGCGGCGCCCGGCGCCACCGCGTGCCCCAGCTTGTCGAGCTCGATCACCAGCGTTTCGCCGAGGATTCCCTTCAGCGCAAAATAGGTCGTGTTGGGAATTCGCGGCGCGCGCGCGCCGAAAATGACCGCGCCCGCTTCCGTCAGGCCCTGCTCCAGGCGCGCGCGCATCGCGACGAGCCGCGGCGCGAGATCGCGCATGCGCTCCACCGCGAGCGCGCAGGCCTCCCCGAAGCCGACGATCGCAGGCACGTTCTCGGTGCCGGACCGCAATCCCTGTTCGTGCCCGCCGCCATGGATGATCGGGCGCAGCTGCAACCGCTTGTCCACGACAAGGGCGCCCGCGCCTTTCGGTCCGTAGATCTTGTGCGCCGACAGCGTCATCGCGTGCACGCCGAGGTCCGCGAAATTCACCGGAATCTTGCCGAGCGCCTGCACCGCGTCGGTGTGCATCCACGCCCCCGCCGTCCGCGCCCGCGCGGAAACGGCGGCGACGTCCTGGATCACGCCGGTCTCGTTGTTGACGAGCATCACCGAAACGATGCCCGTCGGCTCCTGAAGGGCACGATCCACGTCGTCGAGCTCGATCTCGCCGGCGCGGCTCGCGGCCAGCTTCCTGAGCTTCCATCCCTGGCGCGTCAGCGCCTGTGCGGGCTTCGCGATGCAGGGATGCTCGATCGCGCTCACCACGACCCGGGTCGGCTTCAGATACCCTGCCGCCCCTTGCACGAACAGGTTGTTGGCCTCCGTGCCGCCGGAAACGAAGATCACCTGCCCGGGCTGCACGCCGACCAGCGCGGCAACCTGCTCGCGCGCGAGGTCCACCGCCCGGCGCGCGACGGTACCCAGCTCGTGCCGGCTGGATGCGTTGCCGTACCGTTCCCGGAGGTACGGCCGCATCGCTTCGAACACCCGGTCGTCCACCGGCGTCGTCGCGTTGTGATCGAAATAGTTGTGTTCCATCGCAAGAACGAGAAACGGGCGACGAGTAACGCGTTAAGCCGATACCGGCGTTGGCCGCTTGCCGGTCGCGTCGCGCATGTCGCGCACCTGATTGACGCCCGAATTCCGTGCGGCCAGCTTGTCCTTCTGATTTTCGACCAACTGGCGCAGGGTGACCGCGTCCAGATAGTCGAAGATCCGCTGATTGAGCGCCGCCCACAGGTCGTGCGTCAGGCACTTCTGGTCGTCGTGGCAGTTTTCCTTGCCGCCGCATTGCGTCGCGTCGATGGGCTCGTCCACGGCGAGGATGATTTCCGACACGCACAGCTCGCCCGTGTCCTTGGCGAGGCAGTAGCCGCCGCCCGGTCCCCGCACGCTTTCCACGAGGCCGTGGCGGCGCAGCTTGCCGAACAACTGCTCGAGGTAGGACAGCGAAATCTTTTGCCGGCCGCTGATTTCGGCAAGCGTCACCGGCCCGTTGCCGTGGTGCATGGCGAGATCGATCATCGCAGTAACCGCAAAGCGCCCCTTCGTCGTCAGTCTCATGGGCTACCTCTTTAAGTCATAACAATCAATTAGATAACAATACACTACTAATTCAATCAAGTTTACGTATTCCTACTAATTTAGTCAACCATTTTATTGAGCGTATCGGCATCCAGCTTGTGCGCGCCCTGCGCCTCGCTCTGGCCGCCCAGCCGCTTCAACTCGGCCAGGATGTGCTCGATTCGCTGATCGGTGTCCGCGCAATGGCCGATGAGGTCGTGCACGGCCTTCGCCAGCGGATCGTTGAGGTCCTTCACCACCGCGTAGGCGGCGAAGCGTCCGTTCTGCGCCGTTTCCTGTGCCTCGACGATGCGCGCCGGTATTCCGATCGCCGTCGCGCCGGCAGGGACTTCCTTGACCACCACGGCATTGGAACCGACGCGCGCGCCGTCGCCGACGACGATCGGACCGAGAATCTTGGCGCCGGCGCCGACCACTACCCCCCGCCCCAGCGTGGGGTGCCGCTTGCCCTTGTTCCATGTCGTTCCGCCCAGCGTAACGCCGTGATACAGCGTGCAGTCGTCACCGATCTCGGCGGTCTCGCCAATGACGACGCCCATGCCGTGGTCGATGAAGAAGCGCCGGCCAATCGTCGCGCCCGGGTGGATTTCGATGCCCGTCAGCCAGCGCGACAGGTGCGACACCCAGCGCGCGAGCCATTTCAGGTCCGCCGCCCACAGCCAATGCGCGAAGCGGTGAAACAGCATTGCGTGGAACCCCGGATAACACGTAATGACCTCCCACGTGCTTCGCGCAGCCGGATCGCGGTCGAAAACGACAGCGATTTCCTCTTGGATTCGGGCAAACATTGCTGGCAAATCAACGTTGAGGCCGCGGACTGTACGATGGCATAGTAATTTAGTCAACTATATTAAGGCGAAGTTCGAACGAGGCGCCCGCACCCCGCGATAAGAGACTGCCCCAACGTCCGTTCCGGCGCGCCGAGCCAATCCGGCGCAACGCGTCCGGTCTCAACGGGATTTGGGCCGGGCGAGCGTCTTGATCACGCCGCGCAGGATGTTCACCTCTTCCTGCTCGAGGTGCGCCCGGTTGAACAGGCGGCGCAGCCGCGGCATCAGCTTCTTCGGATGGTCGGGATTGAGGAAGCCGCTTTCCCGCAATGCGCGCTCGAGGTGCTCGTAAAGGCGCTCGATTTCCTCGTGCGTGGCCTGCGCGCCGGCCTTGCCCCGCGGCACGTCCCCGCCCAGCGCGGCGAGGCGAAGCTCGTAGGCCAGGATCTGAACGGCGGCGGCCAGGTTGAGCGAGCTGTACGCCGGATCGGCCGGTATGGTCGCCAACAGATGACATCGGCCGACTTCGTGCGCCGTCAGCCCGAAGGTCTCGTTGCCGAACACGAGCGCGGCGCGTTGCTTGCGAGCCGCCTCGACCAGGCGCGCGGCGGCTTCGCGCGCCCCGACCATCGGCGCCGCGATTTCGCGCGGCCGCGCGGTGCAGGCCACCGTGAAGGTTGAGCCCTCCAGGGCCTCGTCCAGGCTCGCGCACACGCGTGCGCCGTCGAGCACGTCCGCCGCGCCGGACGCCAGCCATTCGGCCTGCGGATCGGGAAAGCGCGCGGGCGCGACCAGCACGAGCTGCGCAAGCCCCATCGTCTTCATCGCGCGCGCAGCCGACCCGATATTGCCGGGATGCGCTGTCTCGCACAACACGACGCGTATGTTCCTGAGCGGATCGGCGGCCATTACTTGAAATATGCA
>Ga0326597_10009231_pt1 | contig 13244 bp, 10 predicted proteins | sample RVTome_12_FD_203789 | JGI IMG/M metagenome (GOLD analysis project Ga0326597, IMG submission 203789) | Soil microbial communities from uranium-contaminated site in the Upper Colorado River Basin, Wyoming, United States - RVT100D185 | ecosystem: Environmental > Terrestrial > Soil > Contaminated >... | reverse complement strand
CTCGATGTCGCGGCGATCGCGATACAGATTCCCGAGCCAGAAGTAGGCCAGCGCCAGCGAGTCGTCCAGATACAGCGCGCGGCGCAGCGCCTCGCGGGCCCGATCGCGCCGTCCGTCTCGCGCCGCGATCATGCCGATCAGCAGATGCGCCCGCGCTTCGAGGTCGTTCAACCGCAACACGCACTCGGCCTGCTCCTCGGCCTGCGCGTACCGACCGCGATGGATGTAGAGGCCGCCGCGCAACAGATACGCCGGCACGAAGGCTGGGCTGGACTGGATCAGGGCGTCCACGATCGCCTCGGCCTGCGTCCACTCTTCGGCCTTGAGCATCGCCAGACAGCGGTCGTACTGGCCGGCCGCCTGTTCGGGCGCCGGAACCCAAGGCGCCGGGGTCGCGGAGGTCCCCGCGGCCCGCTGCCTCGCCGGCGAGGGTCCTCGCCGTTTCGTCGGAATCCTGGCTTCCCGCCGCCCGGTCTCGGGTGCCAGCGGGCCCGGCCAGGCCGCCGCCGGGCGGGCCGGCATCCTGCGGTAACAGAACGCGCCGTCGTGCTCGACGAGGGCGAGACCATTCTCCATCTGCCACAGCGACTCGGAGTGCCCGAGCAGCAGGTAGCCCCCCTCGTTGAGCTCCTCGTACAGCCGGCGCACGAGACGACGCCTCATCTCGGGCCGGAAATAAATTGCGACGTTCTTGCACAGGATGATGTCTTGACGCTCCCCCGAAGGTTGGGGCGTCGGTTCATCCGTCAGGTTCCCGTACTGAAAACGGACCAGGCGCCTGACGTTGTCCTTCAGCTGAAAATGCTTGCCGGCCTGCTCGAAGTGCCGCTGCAGACGGTCTCCCTCCACGTGGCGCAGTGCCCGCGGGGCGTAGACTCCCCGGCCGGCCGCCTCGAGCTTCTCGGTGTTCACATCGGTGCCGACGATTTCGAAGGTCCAGTCGCGCTGCGCCCGATACAGCCCCATCTCCCACAGCGTCAACGCCACGGAATACGCCTCCTCGCCGCTGGAACAGCCGGCGCTCCAGATGCGCAGCGTCTTTCGCTCGCCGCCGCGCTCCGCAAGCAGCGTCGGCAGGATGTGGCGCTGGAGGAGCCGGAAGTGCAGGTGATCGCGGAAGAAGCACGTTTCCGTGATGGTGACCAGGTTGATCAACTTCCGGAACTCGTCGTCGGCGGGCTGGGCGCACAGATGGCGGTAGTACTCATCGGGGCCGTCGAGTCCGAGCTCTCGCATCCGCGTGCCCAGCGCCGCCTGAAGCGACGTGCGCCGGCTCTCATCGAAGTGGAGGCCGCAGCGATCCTCGACCAGGTCGCGGAACCGGGCGAACTGCGCGGGCGACATGCTCGCGCGGGAAGCGGCTCGGTCCAGGCGTGCGGGTTTCACCGTCATGGCGCGGTCGAGCCCAGGCGCTCGCGATGCAGGGCTTTCAGGCTCGCTACAAGCCCCGAGAGGGGCAGCACGTGCTGGACCGCGCCGAGCTCGATCGCGGCACGGGGCATCCCGAAAACGACGCAGCTCTCCTCGTTCTGCGCCAGTGTCAGCCCGCCCGCCTGCCGGATGGCCAGCATGCCGGAGGCGCCGTCGGCGCCCATTCCGGTGAGGAGTATTCCGGCCACTCGAGCCCCGTACACCTTGGCGAGCGACTTGAACGCCACGTCCACCGAGGGCCGGTGCCCGCTCACCGGACCGCTTTCCGACAGGTGCACACGTCCGATGGATGACACGACCACGTGAGCGTGGTCGGGGGCGAAGAGGACCTGTCCCGGCAGGATCGCATCTCCGTCCGCGGCGATCTTGACCCTCAGCGGACAGCGCTGCTGCAGCCATTCCACGAGGCCGGGCATGAACCCTTCCGTCATGTGCTGCACGACCAGAATCGAGAGGGCGTAGGTGGCCGGCAAGGCCGACAGCAGCTCGTCGAGCACGCGCGGACCGCCCGATGACACCCCGATCGCCACCACGTCCGCGACGGGGCCGGCCGCGCCGGCTCGCGCGGACGCGCCAGGCCGGTTTCGCGCCCGCGCGCCGTGGATGTGCGCGACCACGGGGATCTGGACCAGCGCCTTGATCTTCTCGACGAGTTTTCCGGCGAGGGCGTCCCATTGACCGTCGGGCACCAGGGTCGGCTTCTCCATGATATCCAGCGCCCCGGCGGCGATCGCGTCGCCGCGCGAGTACCTGCTCTCGCCGCCGAAGTGCGCGCTGAAGAACAGCACCGGAGTCGGATGAGCGGCCATGATGCGTTCGGTGGCCTCCATGCCGTCCATGCCCGGCATCACCAGGTCCATCGTCACCAGGTCGGGCTTGAGCTGTGCGGTCAGCTCCACCGCCTCGCCGCCCTCGGCCGCCATGCCGACCACTCGAACGCCGGGGTCCGATTCCAGCATCCGCTTCAGCACCTCGCGGACGACGAGCGAATCGTCGACGACCAGGACCCGAACCTCCGCGTGATCGTGTCTGGCGGCCTCAGGCATGCCCGTGGCCCTCCGATCCCCGAGACGAGGTCCACTTGGGCGCCGGGGCATCCGGGGCGGTCCGGCGGCCAATGAGGCGCCGCACGGTGTCGAGGAGCTGGACCTGATCGAATTCTCGTTTCGTCACGTACGCGTCGGCGCCAGCCTCGAATCCTCGCCGGCGGTCGGTGGCGGCGTCGCGCGCCGTGACGACGATGACCGGAATGTCGCGGAAACGCTCGTCCGCGCGTATCTTTGACGTGAGCTCGAAGCCATCCATGCGCGGCATGTCGACGTCGGCGATGACCAGATCGTAAGAGGTCAGAGGAAGCAGTTCGAACGCGTGCACGCCGTCCTGCGCGAGGTCCACGTCGTATCCGGCCGCGATCAGGATGTTCTTCTGCATCTCCGCGGCGACCAGCGAGTCTTCGACCACGAGCACTCTGCCGCGCCGGGCCTCTTCTCTCACCTCGGACGCGCGCGCCTCGGCGACGACGGGCGATTGCGCGGCCAGGTCGAACAGCGACTGCACGTTCAGGATCGGCACGATATCACCGTTTCCGTGGATGGCGGCGCCGGCGAAGGTGCGCTGTCGTCGCAGCGGGCCGCGCAGCTCCTCGAACACCACTTCCTGCTCGTCGTGGACCGCCTCCACCGTCAGGCCGAACAGGCGGTCCCGGGCCGCCGCCACGATGACGGGCACGTACGGGAACGCCGCCACGGGCGTCGGGCCGTGGAACAGCGCGCCCAGCGCAACGAGGGGCACGTGCTCGCCGTCCACTTCGATCACGGGGCCCTGCTGGAGATGGGTGATCTCGTCGGGCGTCGCATGCAGGATGCGCCGCACCGCCGCTGTCGGCAGCGCGAAGATCTCGCCCCTCGTCTCGATCAGCACGACGCGCAGCAGCGCCAGCGACAGCGGGAGATCCAGCGTGACGGTCGTGCCTCGTCCGGGCGTCGACTCGAGGTGCACGGTGCCGCCCAGCCGCCCGACCAGGTTCTTGACGACGTCCATGCCGACGCCCCGTCCCGAGACCTCGGTTGCCCGGGACCGCGTGCTGAAACCCGGCTCGAAGACGAGGTTCAGGATCTCGGCCACCGTCCAGCGCTCCAGTTCGGCGGCCGGAGCGAACCTGCGTCGAATCGCCGTCGCCCGCACTTCGGCCGGGTCGATGCCGCGCCCGTCATCCTGCACGACAATCAGGATCCGGTTGCCCCGCTGGACCGCCGAGATCTGAAGCCAGCCGGCAGCCGGCTTCCCCTGTTTCGCGCGCTCGTCCGGCGGCTCGATGCCGTGATCGACCGCGTTGCCGACGAGGTGGACCAACGGATCGGCGATCTGCTCGATGATCTTCTTATCGAGCTCGGTCTCCCCGCCGATGATCTGGAGCTCCACCTCTTTCTGAAAACCTCGGGCCAGGTCCCGCACGGCCCGTGGAAATGCGTCGAACACGGTCGCGAGCGGCAGCATCGTCAACTCGATGACGTTTTGCCGGAGCTCGTCGGTCAGCAGGCTCAAGCGGACCCGGTCGTCACCAAAGGCCGTCAGGAACCCGCGAAGTCGGCGACTGAGGTCGTCGAGCGTCTCGAGGTTGTCGCCCAACGGCATGCCGCGTCCCGCGGCGATGCCCGCCGGCGCCAGTTGCGCGTCGCGAACGCGATTCCGAAGAAGGCTCAAGGCCTTTTCAAGACGGCTCAGCTCGGTAAGACGAGCCGACCCCTTGAGGCTTTCGATCACCATTTCTGCCGCCAGATGCGAGAGCCCGTCCAGCTTCTCGATTGGCACGCGCAGCGAGGGGCGCACGGCGGACCCGCCCGGGTCGCCCGCCGGCGTCGAGAAAGCGCGCGTCTCGACGACCGGAGCATCAGCCGCCGCCTTCGGCTCGGTCGGCTGCTGGTCGGGCGCCGCGACGAGACCCGCGAGCTTCCGGCACAGCCCCGCGACATCGACCGGGTCCGATGCCCCCGTTGCCAGGTGTTCGACACGGAGCGTGAGCACGTCGACGGCCCCGAACACCAGATCGAAAGCCTGCGCGCCGATCACGCGCGGATCGCTCTTGGCCAGGACGAACAGATCCTCCAGATGATGGGCGATCTGCGAGATGTCGCTGAGGCCCAGCATCCGGGCCGATCCCTTGAGGCTGTGGGCCTGCCGAAGCACCTCCGCGATGGCTTCGCCGCTCCCGGGCGCCTTTTCCAGGCGCATCAGCGCTTGCGTCAACGCCTTGGTCCGGTCGCGCGCCTCCTCGACGAACTTGCCGACGAACGCGGACATATCCGGCGGGTTCATGACGTCACGTCCTGCCGTCATCGCCGCTCGATTCGAGCCGGGCGGGGTCCATCAGCAGGAACACCTCATCGTCACGCACGCCGACTGCCATGAAGGCTCCCGTACGCGTCAACGCGGGCATCGGGGCGAGCGCGCTGATGGAGCAGGGCATGACCTCCACGACGCGGGCAACCCGCAGCGACGTGCGTCGATCGCCGCGGCGCCACTGCAGCCAGGGTCCCTCCGAGGCGTGACCCCCGAAGTACCGGCCGAGGTCGATCCGCGCCCCCGGCCCGCCGGCCGCGCCGCCGTTCCCCGCCGGCGACTCGGCGGTGCCAAGGCGAGAGACTTCGGAGGCCGGCACCGCCATCAGACAGTCGGCGGCCTCGAACAACAGGAGCGCGACGACCGCGTCCGCCTCGGCGTCGTCGACACCACGGCTTCGGGCTTCCCGCCGGCCCGCGGGCCTCATATGACGACCACCCGGTCGAGGTCGAGCAGCCCCATCAGCCCTTCGGCCACGCGTGCGGTGCCGACGAAGAACGCGGCGCGCTTGGCCGGCCAGGTCACCGGCGGCGGCTCGATCTGCGCCGGATCGATCGAGTAGACGTCGGCAATCGAATCGACGACGAGCCCGAGCGGATCGGGAAAGCCGCGCAGCGCGACGAGGAACCCTGCGGCGGCCGGCGCGGGCGCCGACACGCCCAGAATCGCCCGGGCGTCGAGGGCGCAGACGATCTTGCCGCGAAGGTTCACCAGGCCCGCGATGGCGGGCGGGGTTCCTGGAATGCGCCGCAGGCGGACCAGCCGCGCGACCTCCCGCAGTTGCTGCAGGGGGAGGCCGTAGACTTCCGTGCCGAGGTAGAAGCCGAGGTAGGGCACGCGCTCCCGCTCGGCCTCCGGCGGCGCTGTCTGTTCCAGTCGCCGTTCGAGCGCCTCCAGGATGGCGTCCGGATCGGGCGCCGAAGGAGCACGCGCGGCGTCGTCACTTGGCATGGCGCACCGGTTACAGCTTGAACTCGCGGATCCTGGTCCTGAACTGCTCCGCCAGCAGGTTCAGTTCGGCGACCGACCCCGCCGACTGCTTCATGCTGGACGCCGACTGTTTGGTGACTTCGGCCACTTCGCGCATCGTCTGGACGATCTGTTCGCTCGCGCTCCGCTGCTGCTGCGTGGCGAACGTGATTTGCCGGATAGCCTGCGTGGTGCGGTCGACCATCTGCAGGATTTCCTCGAGGCTTCCACGCGCGCGCGTGGCGAGCGACACGCCGTTCTCGACCTCCTTGACGCCCTGCTCGGTGGCCAGCACCGACGTGTTGGTGGCGGACTGGATCTCGCCCACGATGCTCTTGATCTCTTCGGCGGATTCCCGGGTCCGCTCGGCCAGCCGCCTCACTTCGCTGGCGACGACCGCGAACCGCTTGCCCTGCTCGCCCGCGGCCGCCGACTCGATGGCGGCGTTGACCGCCAGTAGGTGGATCTCCCCGGCGATCTCCTTGATCAGGTTGAGGACCTCGGAGATGCGCTGCGAGCGCTCGCCGAGCAGCAGCGTCTTGCTCGAGATGTCCGCCACCCGCCGGCGGATCTTCTCCATCGCTTCGAGCGCGTCGTTGACCGATTCGTAGCCGGTGTGCGCGGCGTTGGCGCTGTCGTCGGCGATCTTCTCCACGGAGGTCGCGCTCTGGGCGATCTGCTTGGCCGTGTCGGTCAGCTCCTCCATCGTCGCCGTGACCTGCGAGATCGACGCGGCTTGCTGCACCGAGCCGGAGGCGTGCTCCTCGGCCGCCGAGAGCATCTGCGTGGAGGCCGAGGTGATCTGCAGGCCCGCATGCTGCAGCTCCTGAATCAGCCCGCGCAGCTGCGCCGCCATGTCGTTGGCCGCCTGGGCGAGCATGCCCAGCTCGTCCTTGCGCGCCGACGAAAAGCCCTGCGACAGATCGCCCGCGGCCACGCCACGCAGGAACACCACCAGCGCCGCGATCGGCCGCGAAAACTGACTGGCCCAGTACACCGACCCGGCCCCCGCAATCGCGGCGAGCGCCAGCGAGAGGATGACAATGGTCCACAGGAGACGGCCGAGCGGCTGGAACGCGACGTCGGTGCGCATCAGCAGCACGTACCGCCAGACGCTGGATCGGTAGGGCTGCGCCTCCCGCGTCGCATAGCCGACCAGATACGCCGAGTCGCGCGAGTCGAGCGTGGCGCTGCCGGTCGCCTCCGGCGGAAGATCCTCGACGGCGCCGAGCCCGATGCTGTCGATCCGGGTCTGACCGGCTTCCCACCCGCTGACGAACGTCGGCGCGCTGAGAATCAGACCGCGCGTGTCGGCCAGCACCACGTAGCCGCGTTCGTTCTGGCCCTCGGGCAGGACCTTGATCCCGTTGAGGAGATCGACGATCTGCGGCCAGTCGATGACGGCGACGATGACGCCCACGATTCTGGCACGGTCGAAGCTCGCCCGGAGGGGAAACGCCAAGGGAATCCCGACGCTCCCGGTCAGGTCCTGCCGTTCCGGAACGCCGACCCAGCCTTCCCCCCGCCGCGCGGCCTCGAGCCACGGCCGATCGCCCACCTCGCGTCCGCGCAGGTTGGGCAGGGTCGAGGCAATGATGGTGCCCGCGGCATCGGCCACCCAGATCTCCTGGTAGGTGCCGAAGCTGCGCTTGGTCTCCTGCAGGAACTGCAGAATGCGGCCGTCGGCATCGCCGGTCACGGCGTCGTCCCGGATGAATCCGAGCTGGGACCAGCCGAGCAGGTTCTGCTGCCGATCCCGCAGCAGAATATCGATCTTCTCGGCGGTGAGGAGGGCGAGCGTTTCCAGGTTGAACCGGATGCGGTCTTCGATGGCCGCGCGCGCGCTGCGGTAGGCGATGAGGCCCGCGCCCGCGATGGAAGCCACCGACAGGGCGACCGACACCAGCGCCAATTGCCCCTTGATCTTCAACCGCATGCTCCGTGCTCCGTGACCCGTCAGTCGAGAAGTGGCTACGAAGTGCCCGCGAGCTTGATCGTCTTGACCGAGTCGTCCACGTCGGCCGGCGCGACGTACGAGATTGCGCCCGGAACGCTCGCAACGAACCGGAGAATCGCGCGCGCCGATCTCTGGGTGGAAGGCGGGGCCAGGCCTTGCGTGATGCTCTGCTGGACCCAGAACTCGGCCATCTCACGCACCGACCGTCCCAGCACCTGCCGGCAGAACGCCTCGCGAAGCTCGCTCGTCGCGACCCAATCGACGGGCACGATCGATTCGGCGTGCGGCCACATCCGCGTCTGCTTCCGGAAGATGCGCTGCAGCTCGACGATCGTGATCGACGTGATCGGGTTCTCCTTGTTCACGACGATGACGAAGGCCGGCTGCGCCGCGACGGGCAGGGCGGCCCACAAGACGGCTGCCGCAGCGATTCCCGCCGCCCAGCCTCGAATCGTCATCAGACTCGACAGGTCCGCCCCCATCAAAAGAAGAAGACGGCCGCCGCCGCGAATCCGCCGATGCGCGGCGCCTCTTCGGATTCGACGTAGGACCGATCGAGCGGGAGCAGACGATAGTACTCGCCCTTGATCGCGATCTGCGGGAACGGCCGGTAGTTCAGACCCGCCAGATGCCGAGCCTCGGCGCGATGCGCGAGCGGGCTCTCAAGACGCTCGGCGCGGTAGAACGCCACCCACTCGTCGGACAGACGGACGGCCGGCTGCAGATAGTAGCCCAACCGGGTCGTCTCGAGCGTCCGGCCCCGCGCGTATTCAGCCTGGAACAGGAAGCGATCGACCTCGAGTTGCGCCTCGAATCCGAACACGTTATCGGCCACCAGCTCCTGGGTGACCAGGCCGATCTGGCCCCGGTAGACGTCGCCCGCCACATCCAGCCGCCGGAGCCGCCCGGTCGCGGGGAGCCGGAGCTGCACGCGGCCGCCCCACGACTTTCCGTCCCGCCTGTCGGTCCGGCTGTTCCCTTCGAACTGGTTGTTGGACACATAGAACCGGTACCCAAGGCCGAGCTCCGACGCCCCCATGGGACTGGCGACCGACCCATGGACGGTCACCCCGACCAGTTCCGGCGGGAACAGCTCCCGCAGGTGAATGGGCAGCTCAGTCGAGAGCGTCAGGTTGGGATAGCGATTCTGCCACCAGTACTGGGGCGAGAGCTGCTTCCCGAGGCGGACGTTGAGAAGGCGATTTTGACTGTACTCCATCCAGGCGTTCTCGACCGCCACCTGCCCCTCGCCGCTGATGTCGCCGGCCGTTGGTTCAGTGTGAACCTCTTCCACCGCTTCGTGTCCCTCGCCCGCCTCCTCTTCCCGCATGAGCTCGGCGTGGTGGGGGACGTTCTGCAACTCCAGCTCCGTGAGGACGCTGAAGCGTCCGAGCTGTTTCCCCAGGATCAAGCCCAGATGGTGCTGCTGGAAGGCGATGGGCGTCTCCGAGTCGTCGGCGGAGAACCGGAAGTTATAGTACCCATTGAGGTTGACTCGTGAAAAAAGACTCTCTCGCACCGAGCCGACCGCATCGCTTTGTGATTGGGCCTCATCGTCCAGTTCTTCGCGCGTGACCGCCTCGGCCTGCTTCTTCTCCAGGGCCTCGACTTGCTGGAGCAGGCGTGCCACCACTTCCTGCTGCTTCTGCAGATCGGCCCGGAGCCTCGCGAGCTCGTCCTGCTGGGCCCAGACCGGCCCGCCGGTGAAGACCAACAGAACCGCCGCCATCCACGAAGTGCGCTTCATCGTTCCGCTCCTTGAAGGTCACCGTTGCGCCGACCCGCTCCGCCCGGTCAGATATCCGTACGGCGGCGAGGGCCCGGTATCGCCTGGTATCAGGCCCGACTGCGACGGGGGGGACCACACTCAAAAGGGAGAAGGGTTCCAGTTGAGGTATCGAGCTTCACCGGCACCGGCAGTAGCCCGGCTGCGGGGCGCGCGCCCCTGCGGCCCGGGCGGCCGCGGGGGCTGCGCAAACAACGCGGGTCGGGCCTACTGGCAGCCCTCGAAGACGAGCACCGGGAGCGTGCTCGGTACCGACGGCGGCACCAGAGAGCAGAGGCTCTCCGGCGTCGCGCGCGGATCGGTGAGCCCCTCCTTCACGAAGGCCACCAGATCGGCGAACTCGCCGGCGGAAAGGCGGATGGGCCTCTTCACCAGGGGATCGAGCCGCTCGAGAACCGGTTCGATCGGCCCCTGACGATAGGTCAGGTCGCTCGCGACGCCCGCCGCGATGGCGTTGTACGAGCGCGCCGACTTCTTGACGTCGAGGTGGTGCCGAATCGCATCCTCCAGGCGGGTGAAGGCGCCGTTGTGGAAGAAGGCCGGCTGCAGCCCGACGTTTCGCAGCGGCGAGGTCCGGAACTTGTAGCGGTCCGCCGGGTCGCCCGTGATCTGTTCGGCCCCGAAGTCCTCATTGCTGTCGGGACCATCGAACGCCACGTTGCCGACGCCGACGCCGAAGCCGAACGGCGCGATTTGCGGCACGCCGAGCACGCGATTCTCGAAGTCGCTGAACATCTCGTTCGAGCCGTCCGCAACGGCGTGGCACTGAACGCATTTCGCGCTGCCGAAGAAGAGGAGCGCGCCGCGCTTCTGCTGGGCGGTCATGGCGCTTCGCGCGCCCCGCGCAAACCAATCGATTGGGGCGGTCGCGCGAGTCAGCGAGATCTGGAACTCGGCGAGCGCTTGACCGACCATTGGAAACGTGATCTTGAAGCCGCCCCGCCTGCGGCCGCCGAACACCTGCTTGAAAGCGGCCACGTAGCCGTCGATGGCGTTGAGCTTTCTCAAGACCACTTCGCGGATCTCCTCGTTGAGAAACCCGTTGTGATCCTTGTCGTTCGGGAGGCGCGTCCCGAGCCCGTCGTCGAACTGGTCGAAGACCTCGGCGATCGTCTTGTTGCGCCTCGCCCCGTTGAAGCCGGCCATTTCGACCAGCTCGGTCTGCGGAATGTGCCCCTGCGCGGCCAGGAGCGTCGGAAAGTCCGGATCGCCCGGGCCGAACATCTCGGCGTCCCCTTCGGGCGCCGGGAACTTGAAGCCGAACCGGTTGTCGAAGGGATTGCCGAGCTTCGACGGATTGCGGCGGCCCGATCTGGCCTCGAACCGGCCGTTCAGCATCAGCCTGGGGAAGAAGCCGCTATTGGTGACCGGCGGTGACTTGCGCATGTTGCGCGCGCCCGTTCGCAGCGGACCGACGAAGCCGCTGTTCTGCACCCCGATGGCCATCGACTGCGAGTCGCCGAACGAAAAGCTGGGCGCGTGGCAGCCGGCGCACGAGTTGTCTTCGTGCAGGCCCAGGACGTTGTCGAAGAAGAGCAGCCGCCCCAGGTCCGCCAGCGCGAGATCCACCGGCCGGCCCAACCGATTCGCATCCTCGAGGCTGGCCTCGATGCGGCCCGTGAAGCCCGCCTTGTCGAGCGCGAGTGCGAGCTTCTTATCCAGTGCGCTGCCGCTCGCCTGGTCGTGGCTGCCGGTGGCGGATACGATCTGTACGGTGGACCAGCCCCCGTCGGCGCCGGCCCATCCCAACGCTCCAAACCCCACCGCCATCCCCGACAGTGATGCAAGCACTAGCCGCGTTCCACGCCTCATGAGATTGGTCTCCCCTCGCAATGAGTCTTCAAGTCGCCGTCCTATCAAAGCCGGCAAGCGTTCTCGTCGCCGCGTTTGCGAGACCGCGATGGTGCTCCGGATCTCGAATGGCGCAAGAAGGCCTGTAAGGACGAGCAAGGGCTACGCCGCCAACGGGGGACCTCGGGCCGATGTTTGTAATATGTTTATTCTAAAGGTAGTTAGGGCGAAGCCTCCCCTTCAACGGCCAGCTGCTGAAGCTTCCACTATGGAACAGTGTCTCTCGATCCTCCCCTTGTAACTATCGGTAAACAAAAGCACTATGAGAATATGTTCAAGAAAAGACCACAGACCAAGCTTCAGAACACTTCAAAGTCACTTTATTAGTTCTATAATACCATTTTGGACGTCTACTTACCACCTCATTTTTGTAACTCTTGTAACTATTGAGATCTTTGTAGACATCGGGATAGGCATCCGCCCTCTCGGCCTCAACGAGGCCGTTTGAGCAGAGTCTCGATGTGCGTGATCAGCGCTTCGAAGTCTCCTGACTTGGCGAGGAAGATGTCCGGGAGAGCCTGATCCTGGCGGTCGAAATCGGACGGTTCGGCGGAGGTCAGCATGATAACCGGGATGGAACGCATGACGGCGTTCGCCTTCAGGCTTTCGAGAAAGGCGAAGCCGTCCACCCCCGGCATGATGGTGTCGGTGAGGATGAGATCCGGGGAGAATGTCCGCGCCTTCTCGAGCCCTTCTCGGCCGTCGCTCGCCGTGGCCACCTCGTACTGTCGGCTTTCGAGCGTGGCTTTCAGGATGCTCAATGCCGTCGGGCTGTCGTCAACGACCAGCAGCCGGGTTCGGCCGGCGGGTCGGACGTCGTCGTCGTGGGCGTCGTCGTGGGCCACCGTACTCTCCAGATCGGCCCGCCGCGGGCCGGCAGGCCAGCATATCATCCGTCTGGATTGTGGTTCAGAGGGTCGCGCGGCCCGACGGGCGGGTGCTAAACTTGGGCTTTCGCAATCCTGAACTAGCTGTCGGCGTCACCATCAATTGACTGGCGACCATCTCCGGAGCCAACCGGTGGAAACGGAGGGACTCTCGTGCGCGCTCTGATTGCCGACGACGACCGCACCACGGCGGTGATTCTGTCGCGGACGCTGGCCGGGTGGGACATCGAATCGGTCGTCACCCACGACGGCGCCGCCGCGTGGGACCTCCTTCGCGCCGAGGCCCGGCCGTCGCTGGCGATTCTCGATTGGATGATGCCGGGGTTGGAGGGGGTGGAGCTCTGTCGCCGGATCCGCGCCGACGCGTCGCTCAGCCACATGTATGTCTTGCTGCTGACGTCGCGCGACAGCCGCGCGGACATGGTGACCGCTCTTGACGCCGGCGCCGACGACTATCTCGTCAAGCCGTTCGATCCCGAGGAGCTGAGAGCCCGCGTGCACGTGGGCGTTCGCGTGCTCGCGCTTCAGGAGCGCCTGGCCGAGCGGGTCGTGGAGCTGCAGGACGCGCTGTCGCGCGTGAAGCAGCTGCACGGACTGCTGCCGATCTGCAGCTACTGCAAGCGCATCCGGACCGATGACAACTACTGGCATCAGGTGGACCGGTACATCGCGCAGCATTCCGAAGCGGAGTTCACCCACGGGGTGTGCCCCAGCTGTTACGAGACGGTGCTGTCGGAGTTTCCCCGCTAGTTTCTTCCCCAGACCAGCCTTCGAGGCATCGCCGCTCTCTTACCGAGCCGGGGCCGTTCCCTATAACATGAGGCGACAATGAGCCAGTCCGAAGAGCCGGCGGCGGCCGCCGCCGGCGGTGCCGTCGATTTCATCCGTGCGATCCTCGACGACGATCTCGCGACCGGCAAGCACCACGGCCGCGTGGCGACGCGCTTCCCGCCCGAGCCCAATGGCTATCTGCATATCGGCCACGCCAAGTCGATTTGCCTCAATTTCGGCGCCGCGGCGGAGC
>Ga0326597_10009230_pt1 | contig 13244 bp, 14 predicted proteins | sample RVTome_12_FD_203789 | JGI IMG/M metagenome (GOLD analysis project Ga0326597, IMG submission 203789) | Soil microbial communities from uranium-contaminated site in the Upper Colorado River Basin, Wyoming, United States - RVT100D185 | ecosystem: Environmental > Terrestrial > Soil > Contaminated >... | reverse complement strand
CGCCCCTGCCTGCTGCTCGTCCTGACGCTCGCCGCCTGTACCGCCGGCACGCGCCCGGTCCTCGACAAACGCGCCGTCCTGGCCCGCCAGCACTGGTGGGACAACCGCGACTGGCCGTGGTACGAGGCGCACATCCCGTTCTTCGAGTCGCCCGACACCGCGATGGATGCGACCTACTACTACCGCTGGGAGCTGGTCACCAAGCACCTCACCTACGGCTCGCCGGAGACCGGCTACACGTTCACCGAGTTCATTGACCGGCCGTTCTGGTCCGGGGCGCACGGCGCCATCAGCTGCCCCCTGGGACATCAGTTCTACGAGGTGCGCTGGCTCAAGGACCGACGCATCATCGATGACTTCGCCCGGTATTGGTTCGAAGCCCCCGGTGCACAGTCCCGGAGCTACAGCAACTGGTACGGCGACGCGATGTGGGCCACCTACCTGGTGCTGGGCGACACGGCGTTCCTTCGGACAGTATTGCCGCACATGAAGGCGCAGTACGCCGGCTGGCTGGCGGAGCGCTACGACCCGGCGCACGGAATGTTCTTCTGGGACGGCCTGCACGACGGCATGGAGGTCAACATCAACAGCCGGTTGACCGACGACGAGCAGACCGGCGCCGAAGGGTACCGCCCCACGCTCAACAGCTACCTGTATGCGGACGCCCTCGCGATCTCGCGCGCGGCCGCGCTGCTGGGGGACGAGGCCACGGCGGAGGGCTACGCGGCGCGCGCGGCCACGCTGAAGCGCCGGGTGCAAGCGGAGCTGTGGGACCCCGAGCGGGAGTTCTTCCTGCACCAGTTCGCCCGGGATGAGCGGGGCGGGATCAGAGCCAAGTCCCTCACGTACGAGACCGGGACCTACGCCGGCAGCCCGCACGGTCGGGAGGCGATCGGGTTCATTCCATGGCAATTCAATCTTCCGGACCCCGGCCACGAGGTTGCGTGGCGGTTCCTGATGGACTCGACGTACTTCCTGGCCCCGTTCGGCCCGGCCACGGTGGAGCGCGGCGATCCGCAGTTCTACGTGTCGCCACGGTGCTGCGTGTGGAGCGGGAACTCGTGGCCCTACGCCACCACCCAGACCCTGGTCGCCCTCGCCAACCTGCTCAACAACTATGACCAGTCCTACGTGACCAAGGCCGATTACGTCCGCCTCCTCCAGACGTACAGCCGGACGCAACGACATGAGGGCCGGCCCTACATCGCCGAAGCGGCCGATCCCGTTACCGGTTCATGGGACGGGCACAACACCTTCTATCACAGCGAGCATTACTTCCACTCGGGCTACGTCGACCTGATCATCACCGGCCTGGTGGGCCTCCGTCCCCGCGACGACGATACCCTGGAGGTGCATCCCCTGGCGCCGGCCGCCTGGCCGTACTTCGCCCTGGAGGACGTGTCCTACCGCGGGCGTCGCGTCTCGGTGGTCTGGGACCGTGACGGCTCGCGCTATGGTCGCGGGCCGGGGCTGTCGCTGTACGTCGACGGCGATCGGGTGGCCCGTGGCGCAACCCTGGGGCGGCTCAAGGCCAGGATGTCGCGCGCCCGCCCGCCCGAGCCGCCGAAACGGTTGCGCAACGTCGCGGTCAACAATGGGCAAGGGGTGTATCCCTGGATCACCGCGTCGTACAGCGCCCCGGAGCGCCCGGCGTTCTATGCGATTGACGGCAATTACTGGTATCACGAGGCGCCGCCCAACCGGTGGACCGCCGCGGGGTCGGGCAACCGGCAGGATTGGCTGGTGCTGGACTTCGGCGTCGAGCGGCCGGTGGAAACGGTGAAGCTGTACTTCCTGGACGACACCGCGACCGTCAAGCCGCCGGAGCGATACGAGGTGCAGTATTGGCGGGACGGCGCCTGGGCGGAGGTGCCGGGCCAGCGGCGAGAGCCGGCTCAACCCGAGGGGCGGCGGGCCAACGTCGTGACCTTCCGGCCGATCATGACGTCCAAGGTGCGGGTGGTCATGACGCACCGGCCGGGGGCGTCGAGCGGGCTGACGGAGCTGGAGGCGTGGGCGGACGTTTCGCTCCCCCTGCCGCCGCCCTCGGCGCCGGCGCGTAACCTTGCCGTTGGGGCAACCGCGTCATCGTCGTTCAGCGCGGCGGGGGACAGCGCCGGCGACGTGAACGACATGCGGATCGCGTTCACCTACTACTCGCGCAACCGCTGGACCGCCCTGGGGTCGCCCAGCCGGAGCGATTGGGTCCAGCTGGACTTTGGCCGGCGGCGAGTGGTGGGGCAGGTCGATCTGTATTTCCTGGGCGACGGCGCCGGACTCGGTGCGCCCAGGGGCTTCACGGTCCAGCGGTGGGACGGGACGCAGTGGGTGGATGCGCAGATCCTGAGCCGCCGCCCCGAGGTGCCGGCGGCCTGGGACGTGAACAGCGTGCGGATTCAGCCGGTGGAGACCGAGAGGATCCGGGTCGTCTTCGAACACAACCTTCCAGCCGTGACCGGAGTGACGGAGTTGATGGTATGGGACGGGATACCATGAGGAACCTCAGCCTTGGGGCCCTGCTGCTCCTGACGGCGGCATGCGCCCGGGAACGGGAGGCCACTATCAACCGCGCACCATTTGGGACCACGCCGGACGGAAGTCAGGTAGAGGCGTTCACCCTCACCAACGCCAACGGCATCGAGCTTCGCACCATCAGCTACGGCGCCATCATCGTCTCGCTGCGGGTACCGGATCGCACGGGGCGGATGGACGACATCGTGCTGGGATATGATTCCCTCCAGGGCTATCTGCGGGTGTCCCCCTATTTCGGGGCGATCGTGGGCCGCTATGGCAACCGGATCGGGAGCGGCCGGTTCACGCTCGATGGCCGGACCTACCGGCTGGCCACCAACAACGGGCCCAACCACCTGCACGGCGGCAACCGGGGATTCGACAAAGTCGTCTGGCAGGCCGAGCCGCTTCAGAACGACAGCGGCGTGGGTGTGACGTTCACGTACACCAGTCCTGACGGCGAGGAAGGATATCCCGGCACGCTTCTGGCTAGGGTCAGCTACACGCTAACCGACCGGGACGAGCTGGTCGTGGAGTATCACGCCACCACGGACCAGGCCACGCCGGTCAACCTGACCCAGCACACCTATTTCAACCTCGCGGGCGACGGCCGGGGCGACATCCTGGGCCACGAGCTGTTGATCAACGCGGACTCATTCACCCCGGTGGACTCCACGCTCATCCCGACCGGCAGCATGGCCCCCGTGGACGGCACGCCGTTCGACTTCCGCACGCCCACGGCCATCGGCGCGAGGATCGGGGCGGACGATCAACAGCTACGGTTCGGCGGCGGCTACGATCACAACTTCGTGTTGCAGCAGGAGGACGCCGCCATCGGGCGGGCGGCGCGCGTGGTCGAGCCTTCCACCGGCCGCACGCTGGACATCTACACCACCGAGCCCGGGTTGCAGTTCTACTCGGGGAACTTCCTGGACGGGACGATCACGGGAAAGGGCGGGCGCGTCTACCACCACCGCTACGGGTTGTGTCTGGAGACACAGCATTATCCGGACTCGCCCAACCAACCACAGTTCCCCTCTACCGTTCTCCGGCCAGGCCAGGAGTACCGGTCGCGGACCGTCTTGGTGTTTGGAGTGCAGCCCTAGGAGCCTGGACGGATCTCACGAAGGCCGCGGATTGCCTCGTCCAGGGATTCGTGGGCGGGCCCGGGATTTGGGGAACCAATCGTCGCGCCCAGGGCTTTGTCGCCCAAGCCGTCTAAGCCGGATGGAGGTGGGACGTGAAGCAATTCGACGCCATTGTCGTCGGGTCGGGGCAGGCCGGGAATCCCCTGGCGCATCGGCTGGCCGACCGGGGCTGGACCGTCGCCCTGGTCGAACGCGAGCACCTGGGGGGATCCTGCATCAACTACGGGTGCACCCCGACCAAGACCATGCTGGCCAGCGCCCAGGTCGCCCATTACGCGCGGCGCGCCGAGCAGTTCGGGGTACGCGTGGGAGGGGTCTCGATCGATTTCCCCAAGGTCGTGGCCCGGAAGAACGGCATCGTCCAACAGTGGCGCAGCGGCCAGGAACGGCAAGCCGCCAAACGGCCCACGATCACCCTCGTCCGCGAGGCGGCGCGGTTTACCGGTCCCCATACCTTAGAGGCGGGCGGCCAGGCGCTCTCGGGCAAGCACATCTTCATCAATACGGGAACCAGTCCGGTCATCCCGCCCATCACCGGGATCGAGCAGGTCCCCTATCTCACCAACCGCAACATCATGGATCTCCCGGACGTCCCCGAGCACTTGCTGGTCGTGGGCGCGAGTTACGTCGGCCTCGAGTTCGGGCAGATGTTCCGCCGATTCGGGAGCCGCGTCACGGTGGTCGAATACGGCGACCAGATCGTGCCGCGCGAGGATCGGGACGTGGCGGAGGCGCTGGAGCAGGCCTTGGTGGCTGAAGGGATCGGTTTTCTCAAGGCCACACAGGTCACGGAGGTTACCCGAGCCGGGGCAGGGCTCCGCGCCGCTACGCGGCTCCGCGATGGACAACCGGGGCCTGTCATCGAAGCCTCCCATATGCTCTTGGCCGTGGGCCGCAAGCCGAACACGGACGACCTGGGGCTCGACGCCGCAGGCGTGGAGACGACTCGCGGCTGGATCAAGGTGAACGAGTACCTCGAGACTAACGTCGCCGGTGTGTATGCCTTGGGCGACGTGACCGGCGGACCCGCCTTCACCCACATCAGCTACAACGACTTCCAGATCGCGTTCCACAACCTGTTTGAGGAGCCCAAGCTCTCGACCCAGGGACGATTGATCCCCTACGCGCTGTTCACCGATCCCGAGCTTGGCCGGGTGGGGATCACGGAGAAGGACGCGCGCGCCGCCGGGCGGCCGGTGAAGGTCGGCGTCATCCCGATGGGCCACGTGGCCCGGGCCATCGAGCGGGATGAGACGGCGGGGCTCATGAAGGTGGTGGTGGACGCTACCACGGATCGGATTCTCGGGGCCGCGATCCTGGGAACCGGCGGCGGGGAGCTGGTGCAGACCCTCATGGCGCTCATGATGGCGGACGCCCCCTGGAAGCTGTTCTACCGGGCGGTCTACATCCATCCGACGATGACCGAGGGATTCTTCGCGTTGATGGACAGCGTCAAGTAGCCGGGGTACGCTACCGGCTTTGGGCACCCGAGTCGAGTGCCGGGAACCATTCCCGGCCATTGCGAATTGGTAGAACAGCCATGGTGCAGAACGGGGACGCGCCTCGGGCGACGTTCGAGCAGGAGTTGGTGTCGGCCATCGAAGCGGTGCACCGCTTCGCGGTACATCTCACCCGGGATCCGTCGCGGGCGGAGGACCTGGTCCAGGAGACGTACCTCCGGGCCCTCGCCCACCGGGAGCAGTACCAGCTGGGGACCAACTGCCGAGCGTGGCTCTTTACCATCTGTCGCCACGCCTTCCTGAAGGGAGCGGCGCGCGCGGAGCGCGAGGTCGCCACCGACGACGCCACCCTCGAAGCCCTGGCCGCGGCGGGGGTGCACACGAGCATGGCGGGCACCGATCCCGAGGGCGCGGTGTTCGAGCGTCCGGAGCTGTCTGAAGCGATTCGGCGGGCCCTGGACAAGCTTCCGGAGGAGTTTCGATCCGCCGTGGTGCTGGTGGACATCGAGGATCAGTCGTACGCGGAAGCTGCGCGGGTATTGGGTGTGCCGGTGGGCACGGTGCGATCCCGCCTGTTTCGCGGACGGCGCCTGCTCCAGGAAGACCTGCTGGCGTACGCGGAGGACGCCGGCCTGCTGGCCCGGCGGGAGGAAACCAACTGATGCTGTCGTGCCGCGAAGTGATCGAGCAGCTGTGGGACTACATGGACGGGGAGCTTCCACCCGACCGGATGGAGCACATTGCCGAGCATCTGGCCGCGTGCGGGCGCTGCTACCCGCAGTATCAGTTCGAGTTCGCGTTTCTCGAAGCCGTGGCGCGCGAGCCCCTGACCGCCCCGCGGCCCTCCCGGGAGCTGGTGGAGCGGCTGCACCGGTTGGTCGGCGCGTCCTAGGGGGGCGGGGCGCCCCTGCAGGGGCGGTCTTGCCCTGACGGCCGCAGCGATCCCCTACCTGGCGAGCCGGATTCCGGAAAACTGCCACCGGGCGTCCGCCGGGAAGAAGTTTCGATACGTCGCCCGGATATGCGACCGCGGTGTGGCGCACGACCCGCCGCGAAGCACGTACTGATTCGCCATGAACTTGGCGTTGTACTCGCCGAGCGCGCCTTCGGCCGGGCGGAACCCGGGGTAGGGCGTGTACGGACTCTGGGTCCACTCCCAGACATCGCCGAATAGCTGAACCGGAGCGGCCGGAGGGGCCGCAGAGGCCGCAGCCAAGGGGACGGGATGCCAGGCGCCGTCCTCGACGAAGTTGCCTTCGATGGGCGCCTCCGCGGCGGCGACCTCCCACTCCGGTTCGGTCGGAAGCCGGGCCCCGGCCCAACGGGCGTAGGCATCCGCCTCGTACAGACTCACGTGGGTCACCGGCTCGGCATCCGCAACGGGCCGATAGCCACCCAGCGTGAACGCGTACCACGTATCGCCCTCGCGTTCCCAGTAGAGCGGCGCCTGCCAGCCGCGCTCCTGCGCCACCTTCCATCCGTCGGACAGCCACAGCTCGGGCCGCTGGTATCCCCGGTCCTCCATAAAGGTGCGGTACTCGCCGCAGGTGACCAGTCGGGAGCCGAGGCGGAAGGCCTCGAGGAACACTCGATGCCGAGGGGTCTCGTTGTCGAACGCGAACCCGGATCCCTCGTGCCCGATTTCCCCGAGGCCTTCCGGGTATTCGAGCCATTCGAGGCGGGGGAGAGGCCGGACCGGCTGCAAGGGCGTGTCGAGATAGACGGGCCGCAGGGGGTTGCACGACAGGAGATGCTTCAGGTCGGTGACGATCAACTCCTGATGTTGCTGCTCGTGGTGCAGCCCCAGCACCACCACGTCTTCGGGGATTGGGGTACCCAATCGCTCCGCGTGGTCGAGCAGGGCGGACATGTGGTGATCCACCTGGGCTCGGTACTGACGCACTTCGGCGACCGTCGGTCGGGTGATCAGGCCGCGATGGGGCCGCGAGAACTGACGACCGAGCGAGTTGTAGTAGGAGTTGAAAAGAAAGGCGAACTCGGCGTTGAACGGCCGATAATCCGGCAACGTGGGCTTGAGGACCATGGTCTCGAAGAACCAGGTCGTGTGCGCCAGATGCCATTTCGCCGGGCTGGCGTCGGGCATGGATTGCACCACGTAGTCCTCGATCGCCAGCGGCTCACACAGCCGCTCCGTAGCGCGTCGGACGGCCCGATACTGGGCCTGCAGCCCTGCCGGCGATTGGATGGCGGTACTGGTCACGGAGTCTCTCCTTTCTGGAGGAGCAAGACGGCGAACCACGTGCGAGGGTCGGTGCAGACCCGCTGCACGTGGAGCCCGAAGCAGGCGAGGTATCGCGTCAGGTTCTCGACTACGAACTTGCGGCTGATCTCGGTCATCACCATTTCGCCGGCCCCGATCGCAATGTCCAGGTCCAGGGGGGCGATACGTACGTTCTGCGGCGCCGTAAACCGGGTGAAGATCTCAATCCGTTGCCAGGCCGCATCGTAGCGCGCCACGTGCTGGAGTGCGTCCAGGTCCACGCCCGCGTCCAGCTCGCGGTTCATCCGGGCCCAGAGGTTCTTGGTGAACCGGGCGGTGACGCCGGCGGTGTCGTTGTAGGCGGCTTCCAGCACCCGCCGGTCCTTCACGAGATCCACCCCCAACAGAAAGAAATCCGCCGAGGTCAGGTGGTCGGACACCTGCTGCCAGAAACTCAGCGATTCGGCGTGGTTGAGGTTGCCCACGGTGCTGCCGAGAAACAGGACCATGCAAGGCGAGTGGTGCCGGAAGAGCCGGAAGGCGTCTTCGTAGCGGCCCTCGACTCCCCTCACCCGAACGCCGGGATGCTCGGCCGCGATCCGCCGCTCCGCTTCGGCGAGCGCCGCGGGACTCACGTCCACCGAGACGTACTCCACGCGCTCCGCGGCGACCGCGTAGGCGCCCAGGAGGTAGCTCGTCTTGACGGACGTGCCGGAGCCCAGTTCGATCAGGGTCACGGGACCAGTGGCCTCGGCGATGGCCGGCGCGTGGGCAGCCAGGATGGAGGCTTCCGTTCGAGTGGGGTAGTACTCGGGCAGCTCGCAGATGCGCTCGAACAACCAGCTGCCGCGCTCGTCATACAGGAACCGGGACGGCACCCAGCGCGGCGTATCGTTGAGTCCGCGGGCCACGGCCCGGGCGAACTCCACGGTGGCCGGGTCCAGCTGCGCTGTGGATGCCGGCGGCGTCGAGGCGGCCCCGTCAAACGGGGAGGATGGCCCGGTGGACGCTTGGCGGCGTGACATGAGGACTCCTCTTGGCTCCTGGCGCTTGCCGGGCTGATCTGGAAGGGTGCGAGGGCGCCCGACGGCAGCTATCCGACCGGTTGGACTAACACCTTTCGGGCACCCAAAGTTCCCCGCTGATGTGCGCTCGACACGCCGCCATCGTTATTCCCCTGGCGCCACGAACCACCGCACCATAGGTTACATGTAACCTATTCAGGTGGCGGGTATGGCTAAGTCGAGCCGATCCAAGTCCTCGCGGGACAAGGTAAGGGCGCACCGGGCGCGGTTGCGCCGGCAAGGACTTCGGCCGATCCAGATCTGGGTGCCCGACGTACGCTCACCGGCCTTCGCCGCCGAGGCGCATCGCCAGTCCGTCGCAGTGGCCAACAGCCCGCAGGCGAGGGCGGATCAGGACTTCGTTGATGCCGTGTCGACCTGGGGCGGCGAGTGAGGCGCGGCGACATCTGGACCGTCGCCGGCGGCAAAGAGTACGCCGGCAAGCCCCGGCCTGCGGTCATCGTTCAAGATGAACGGTTCGACGCCACCGATTCCATAACGATCTGCGCCTTCACCACCGACCCGACCGAGGCCCCAATTTTCCGCCTGGCTGTCGAGCCGAACGAACACAACGGGCTGCGGATACCGTGCCGCCTGATGGTGGACAAGATCACCACCGTCCCGAAGGCAAAGGTGGGGTCGCGCGTCGGGCGGCTCGACGACGAGGACATGGTACGGCTGAACCGCGCTCTGCTGGTGTTCCTTGGGCTGGCTGGCCCAAGTCCGACCGGCTGAAGCGAACCGCCGCTACTGCGCGGCCGAAGAATGTCCTTCGAGGAGCCCGCCCCTTGGCCGGTCGGCCACTCGGAGGAGCAGCGGCGTCTTGTTTCCATGCTGGCTCTCCGGCACGGTGCCGTCGAGCGTCATGGGCGAGCCGCCCGCGGCGTGAGCCAGGCGCTCGAGCGCCTCCGGGGACCCTGCCAGCCGGAAGGCCGTCGCTGACCCGGGCACTTCGAGGAGCAGCTGCTCACCCTGCCGCACGACGGCGCCACTCACCCGCACACGGGCCTCCCGCGGGGTGAATCCGTTGCGGCGGATGGCCTCACGGATCCGCTCCACGGTGACGGTGTTCTGAGATGTCAGGAGGATGTCGGCGTATCCGTCGTTGAGGCTCACCGTGACGGAGCGTACGCCATCGAGCTTCCGCACGGCCACGCGCACGGCGTGGGCGCAGACCGCTCAATCCATCCCGAAGATGGTCTGCCGTACTTCCTGGAGCTGTGCCGCTGCCGGGGAAACCCCCAGGCCGCTCACCAGCGCCAGCGTGATCATTGCGCGTCGCATCGAAGTCTCCCCTCGTGGCTTAGAACCACGCTACCACATTGAAGACCCACCGCAAGCGGTCTTCAGGTTGCGTCCCGTTGAAACGCCTATACACCGGAAACACTGGTCCGGTGGCTATCCCCCAACCGCCGTACAGCCCCAGCACGGTGGGGCCCACGAAAATCTGATGTCCCCCGGTGTTGGGGACGTCCGCGCCTCCGATCTCATCCGCCGCCGACCGTTCGCCCACGGCCTCGAGAAACAGGCGCCAGTCGGGGCGCGGGTAATCCTTTCTGAAAAACGTCGGCCGGTATCCGAGGACCATACTGTACATCACGAGGTCACCCGAATGACTGGCTGTCGGGCCGGTGGGGGTCATGTACCGCCGGTATAACCCGCCGCCCCACAGGTACAGCACACGTGAGGCGTACCCGGTCACGACGCCTGCCGTGAGCCCCGGAGCCGTGGGGAGCCCGCCACGGACCGCGTCGGTCGGGTAGTCGAACCCCACGTACGCGGTGGACTCGAAGCGCGTGCCGACGGCCGTCCCCATTCGGTGGAACCGCCAGCCCAGCATCAGCTCGACGTCAGGGGTCGCGGGCATGCGGGACGCGGCGCGCACGGGGCGCAGTCCTTCGCGCCGGTACAGCGGCATGGGGAAGGACGCGGAGACCTGGAGATCCTCCGTCACGCCGTAACTCAGCATGGGTCTCAGCATCACCAGGTCACCGCCATCGGTGACCCGACCCATGGTCGTGACATCCACGCTCCAGCCGCCCGCCGCAAGTGTGGGAGTTGAGAGCCCGAACACAGGGCCGTGTCCTTGAGCACGCACGGCCATCGGTATCGCAAGCAGCCATGCCGTGGCGCGGAGCGCCGAGCCACGGTTCACGCTTCCAGCCACGCCAGCACCTGCGGAAGGCCATATGCCACGGCGGCTCCGACGACGTAGAATCCCGTGGCTATCCAGAGCAACGCCCCGCTCAGCCGGTCGAGTGCCCGGCAGCGCGGATCGTCCGGTGCGCACGCGAGCTGTCGTGCCAGAAACCCGGGTGCCAGCCAGCGGCGATACGCGAATGCGGCCGCGATGAGCATTCCAGCAACGGCAAACATCCAGGCTTTCTGCCGCGACAACGTCACCAGGACCGGCACGCTCGCGACGACCGAGGCGACGGCAGCGCCGAAGCCCAGGAACACGAGCAAGGTCGGCAACGCGCAGCACAGCAACGTACCCGCCGCCGTGAAGAGCGACAGGGCGCCAAGCACGCGGCCCGGCGCGTCGCCGGCCCGCCTAACTGGCTGGCTCACGCCGCGCAGCACGACAGCTTGGCCACATCCTTGGTGAACGTCTGCGCCGTGAGCTTGATGCCCTCCGAGAGTGTGAGGTAGGGGTGGAACGTCGAGGCGAGGTCCTCGATGGTCAGGCCCCGCCTAATGGCCAGCGCTGGCTCCGTGATCATCTCGCCCGCCTCGGCGGCCAGGATGTGGCCTCCGATGATCCCGCGAGTCGCGGCGTCGGCCACCAGCTCGATGAACCCCCGTGTGTCGCGTGCCGCCAAGGAACGCGGAACGTGCGCCAGCGACAGCTTCGCAACCAGCGGCTCAACTCCCTGGGCGCGTGCCTGGTCTTCCGTGAGCCCCACACTCGCCACCGCCGGGTCCGTGAACGTCACCTTGGGTAGCGCCGTGAGATCGTAGCGGCGCTGGTTGCCGGTAAGCGCGTTCTCCGCCGCCAGGGCGCCGGCGTACGCGGCCACGTACACGAACATCGGGTCCCCAATCACGTCGCCCGCAGCGTAGACGTCCGGATTGGTGGTTTCCAACCAGCCGTTGACAATGATCTCGTTCTTCGTTCCTAGGGTAACGCCGGCGGCATCGAGCCCGAGGCCCGCCGTATTGGCTCGGCGACCCGTGGCCACCAGCAACTGCTCTGCACCGATCGTGCGCCGGACGTTCCCAGCCCGCAAGGAGACTTCATATCCGTTCGGAGCCCGGCTCACGCCGTCGATCTGCACGCCGGCCTGGACGTCCAGGCCTTCCTCGCGCAGGTACTCGCCCAGGGCTTCGCCGATGTCCGGATCCTCGCCCGGGACGATGCGGGGCAACGCTTCGAGCACGGTGACGCGGACGCCAAGGCGTGAGAACAACTGGGCCAGCTCCAGCCCTACGGCGCTCCCGCCCACGACGATCAGTGACGCGGGGAGCTGCTCCAGGGCCATCGCGGAGGCGTTGTCGAGAAAGCCGGCCTCGGCCAGGCCGGGAACCGGCGGCGCCCACGGCGATGCACCGGTGGTCACCAGGATCTTGCCGGCCTTGAGCGTGCGGGCGCTGGCCAGCCGGATGACGTTACCCGAGGCGAGCACCGCGCGTTCCTGGATCAGGGTGATCGCCGAGTAGGCGCGCAAAACGTTCCAGTACTTGGCCTCGCGCAGCTCCGCCACGAGCCGGTCCTTCTCGGCGCGCACCGTGGGCCAGTCGGGGCCACCGTCCGTCGTGGCGATGCCCTGGAATCCATGGTGGGTACGGCGCCACTGCGCCTCGGCGGCACGAATGAGTGTCTTGGACGGCACGCAGCCGACGTTGACGCACGTACCACCGAGGGTACTGCCCTCGATCATGGCGACGCGTGCTCCAAGCTCTGCCCCTTTGATCGCGCCGGCGAAGCCCGCGGACCCGCCACCAATGATCACCAGGTCGAAGCCGTCTTGCTCGCGCACGTTCATCGCCAACCTCCTACGACAACAGCAGACCCACCCACCAGGGGAAGGTCACCAGTGGGACCGCGACGATGGTCGCGATCCACAGCCCCCACTTCATCCGGCGTCGCCAGGCGTCGGATGCGCATGGTGTTCCCGGCTGGCACGCCTTGCGCTCCTCGCGGCGAACCGCAACGAAGCCGACGGCAAGGAAGATCACCGTGGCACCCGTGAAGTACGGCCGCAATGGCTCGAACGTATTCGCGAGCCCGGCGCCACTCAGGCCCAGGAACACTGCGGCAAGGGGGCCTGCGCAGCACATGGCCGAACCCAAGGCTGCCACGACACCTCCCGCGGCGGCCACGGCGGCCTTACCGACGAACGACGGCATGGTCCTCCAGGGCTTCCAGGATGGGGCATTCCTCCGTGAGCTTTCGCGCCGCGCAGGCGTTGGCAAGCTTTTGGAGAGTTCGCTTGATGCGCTCGAGGTCTCGGATCCGCTGTTCGACCAGGTCGATCTTCTCCCGAGTCTTGCGCTCTACTCCGTCGCAGGCGGTACCGCGCCGGATGCGGAGGGCGAGCAGCTCGTCAATCTCGTTCAGGGAGAACCCCAGTTCCTGCGCGTGCTTGATGAATCGCAGGCGGGCCACGGCGTCCTCGTTGTATTGCCGGTACCCGGACGGTGCGCGGCGCGGCGGCGACAACAGCCCGCGGCGTTCGTAGTAGCGGATGGTCTGGATATTCACGGCGGCCGCCGCGGCGACCTTCCCGATGCTCATGGTCAGCGACATGGATAAACCTCGTCACTCTCACGAGCAGTATACACCCTATACAAAAGTATAGAGTCAAGGGGTCGCGGGACTGGACTCAGGGCCTCGCCG
>Ga0326597_10009229_pt1 | contig 13245 bp, 11 predicted proteins | sample RVTome_12_FD_203789 | JGI IMG/M metagenome (GOLD analysis project Ga0326597, IMG submission 203789) | Soil microbial communities from uranium-contaminated site in the Upper Colorado River Basin, Wyoming, United States - RVT100D185 | ecosystem: Environmental > Terrestrial > Soil > Contaminated >... | reverse complement strand
TGTGAGGCGTGGCGCGGCCAAGGGCCCGCGGAAAAAGGTCCGGTGGACCTTTTTCAACGACGAACGCCCGCGAGCCCCCGAGCGGGCCGCGCCGCGCCCGCGACGCCGCCGTGGCCGCACCGGCGCACGGGCCATAATGGATTCCCGCCTGCGCGGGAATGACGGTGGAGGCAAGGCCGTGCGCCATTCTCTCACCTCGTCATTGCCGGGCTTGACCCGGCAATCCATGCGGCATTGCCGCGCACGACGGCGGCTGTGGAGCGACCCCATGGACCCGCGGATCAAGTCCGTGGGTGACGATGGGAGTGTGTAGCTGCGCCAGTGCGCGCGCGCCCACCTCGTCATTGCCGGGCTTGACCCGGCAATCCATGCGGCATCGACGCGCGCGCATGCGTTTGCGGCCCCGCCCCATGGACCCGCGGATCAAGTCCGCGGGTGACGATGTGAGTGTGTAGCCAAGGCGGTGCCACATCCCCATCGTCATTGCCGGAGTTGACTGAGAGTAGGGCAGGGGCGGTGCCACTCACTCTGTCGTCATTGCCGGGCTTGACCCGGCAATCCATGCGGCCATTCCGCGCGCCGGAGGTTGTGGCGCGGCCCCGTGGACCCGCGGAACAAGTCCGCGGGTGACGGGCTGGGTGCGTGGCGGGGGCACTCTTGCGTGGGCCGAAGACCGTAGCCCGGGTGGAGCGAAGCGCAACCCGGGAGGGTGGATGGGCTGCCCCCGGGTTACGCCGCGCTCCACCCGGGCTACTGCGCGCCACACCCCTGTGTCTTGCCCGGGCTTGTCCCGGGCATGCAACAAGAGGCGGGGCGGCCCGAGGCAGGGAACTCAGATCATGCCGACCGTCTTCAGCCGCGCCTGCGGGTGGATCTCCGACTGGCTCATCACCACCGTCTGCGGCCGGAAGCGCTCGACGATGGTGCGCACGTAGCGCCGGATGCCGGGCGAGGTGAGCAGCACCGGCAGCTCGCCGGTTTTCGCCGCCTCCTCGTAGGCCGCGTTCACCGCGGCGACAAGGTCGTGCACCTGTGACGGCGGCATGGCGAGCTGGCGCTGCTCGCCGTCCGCGATCAGCGACTCGGCGAACGCCTGCTCCCATTTGGGCGACAGCGCGAGCAGCGGCACATAGCCGCCGGGCGCTCGGTTGGCGGCCGATATCTGGCGCGCGAGGCGGGTTCTCACATGCTCGGTCAGGAGCGCGATGTCGCTGGTGAAGGTGACGGCCTCGGCGATGCCCTCGAGGATGGTCGCGAGATCGCGGACCGAGATGCGCTCGCCCAGCAGGTTCTGCAGGATACGCTGCAGCCCGGTCATCGAGATCTGCGCCGGGATCAGGTCCGAGGCGAGCTTCTTGTGCTCGCCCCTGATCTCACCGACCAGCTTCTGCACCTCGGCGTAGGACAGGAGCTCGGCCATGTTGGCCTTGAGGATCTCGGTGAGATGGGTCGACAGCACCGTCGCCGCGTCGACCACGGTATAGCCCTTGAACTGGGCATCGTCGGTGAGCGCGCGGTCGATCCAGGTGGCGGGCAGGCCGAAGGTCGGCTCGGTGGTGTGGTGGCCGGGAAGGTCGACCTGGTTGCCGGCCGGGTCCATCACCATGAACTGGCCGGGCCTGAGCTCGCCGCGCCCGGCGTCCACCTCCTTGACCTTGATGATGTATTCGTTGGCCGGGATCTGCATGTTGTCGAGAATCCTGACCGACGCCATGATGAATCCCATCTCCGAGGCGAGCTGGCGCCTGAGCGCCTTGATCTGGCCGGTGAGCCGGTCGCCCTCCGGCCCGTTGACCAGCGGCAGGAGGCCGTAGCCGAGCTCGATCCTGAGCTCGTCCATGTGCAGCGCGTCGCCGATCGGGGCGGCGTCGCCGCCCGTGGGCTCCGCGCCGTCCTTCGCCGACGCCGCCGGGGCGGCCGCCTCCTCGGCTTCGGCGCGGCGCTTGCCTGCCGCCCAGGCGAGGCCGCCGGCGCCGGCGGCGAGCGCGAGGAACGGGATCATCGGGATGCCCGGCAGCAGCGACATCACCACCATCACCGCCGCCGACATGCCGAGCGCCTTCGGATAGGTCGAGAACTGGCTGATCAGCGCCTCGTCGGCGGCGCCGTCGACGCCGGCCTTCGAGACCAGGAGGCCCGCCGCGGTCGACACGATGAGCGCGGGAATCTGCGAGACCAGGCCGTCGCCGATGGTCAGGAGCGTGTAGGTCTGGCCCGCCTCCGCCATCGAGAGGCCCATCTGCGCCACGCCGACCACCATGCCGCCGATGATGTTGATGAAGGTGATCAGGAGGCCGGCGATGGCGTCGCCGCGCACGAATTTCGAGGCGCCGTCCATGGCGCCGTAGAACGTCGATTCGTCCTCGAGCCGGCGGCGCCTGAGGCGCGCCTCGTCCTCGTTGATGAGCCCGGCCGACAGATCGGCGTCGATCGCCATCTGCTTGCCCGGCATGGCGTCGAGGGCGAAGCGCGCCGCGACCTCGGCGATGCGGCCGGAGCCCTTGGTGATGACCACGAAGTTCACGATCACCAGGATCGAGAACACGATGAGGCCGATCACGAAGTTGCCCTGCATGACGAAATTGCCGAACGCCTCGATCACCTGGCCGGCGGCGTCGGTTCCCTCATGGCCGTCGGTCAGGATGAGCCGCGTCGAGGCGAGGTTGAGCGCGAGCCTCAGCATGGTCGCGATCAGCAGCACGGTAGGGAAGGCGGAGAATTCCAGCGGGTGGCGAATGAACAGCGCCGTCATCAGCACGAGCACGGAAAAGATGATCGAGATGGCGAGTAGGAAGTCGAGCACGCCGGCCGGCATCGGCAGGATCAGGATGACGAGAATGCCGATCACGCCGAAGGCGAGCGACAGGTCGGGCCGGCGCGCGATCCGCGCGAGCCAGCCGAGCTGCGACATCACGCCGGGCCGCGCCGCGCGGCCGGCCGCGCCGGTGTCGGTCATGACGGAAGCGGGCGCGCTGAGCCGCACCGGTACACGGCCGGGCTAGACCGCAATCCGATCTGATTGAATCGGATAGACGCTCTATCCGTTTGTTTTGGCCGCATAATCCTATCGATCCTCGCTTCGCTCCGGTCGGATTATGCTCTAGACCGCGACACGGCTCTCGCCCGGCAGCGGCACCGCGAGACCCTCTTCGGAATACTGCTTCAGCTTGTTCCTCAGCGTGCGGATCGAGATGCCGAGAATGCTCGCCGCATGGGTGCGGTTTCCGAGGCAGTGGTCGAGCGTCTCGAGAATGAGGTCACGCTCGACCTCGGCCACGGTGCGCCCGACCAGCGACGTCGCCGCATGCTCGATCGCGGCCGCGGTGTCGCGCGCGATGTCGGCGGCGCCGCGCTTGGCCTCGGCCAGCGGAATGCCGTCCGGCGTGCGGATCGCGTCGGCGCCGATCTCGGCGTCGTTCGACAGCAGCACGGCGCGGTGCATCGTGTTCTCCAGCTCGCGCACGTTGCCGGGCCAGCGCCCGACCGCCAGCTCGCGCCGCGCCGCCGCCGAGATCGGCCGCTTCGCCAGGCCGTTGAGATCGGCGTATTTCTCGGCGAAGTGCTCGGCCAGCGCCATGATGTCCTGCGGCCGCTCCCTGAGCGGCGGGATCTTGAGGTTGACCACGTTGAGCCGGTACAGCAGGTCCTCGCGGAAGCCGCCCTCGCGCACCGCCTGGTTGAGATCCCGGTTGGAGGTGGCGAGGATGCGGATGTCGACCGCCACCGGCCTGGAGCCGCCGACGCGGTCGATCACCCGCTCCTGCAGCGCGCGCAGCAGCTTGGCCTGCAGGCGCAGCTCCATCTCGGAAATCTCGTCGAGCAGCAGCGTGCCGCCGTTCGCTTCCTCGAACTTGCCGACACGTCGCGCGATGGCGCCGGTGAACGCGCCCTTCTCGTGGCCGAACAGCTCCGATTCGAGCAGGTTCTCCGGGATCGCCGCGCAGTTGACGGAAATGAACGGCTTGCCCGCGCGCGCCGAGCGCTGGTGCACATAGCGCGCCATCACTTCCTTGCCGGTGCCCGACTCGCCCGAGATCAGCACCGTCGCCTCGGACTGCGCGATCTGGTTGGCGAGCTTCAGGACCCGGCCCATCGCCTCGTCGCGCACCACGACGGTGGAGCGCTCCTCGGTGATCGCCTCGAGCACCGCCGCGATGAGGTCGGGATCGGGCGGCAAGGGAATATATTCCTTGGCGCCGGCGCGGATCGCGCCGACCGCCGCCATGGCATCGGAGGCAACGCCGCACGCGACCACCGGAATGTGGATGTGCTCGGCCTCGAGCCGCGTGATGAGATCGCGCACATCGAGCGTGACGTCGATCATCACGAGGTCCGCGCCCTGGCCCGAGCGCAGCGACTTGAGCCCGACATCGATGGTCGCCGCGTGCACCACCCTGGCGCCGCGCCGGATCGCGATCTGGGTGGCGTTGGTCAGCTCGCCGCCGAGTCCGCCGATGATCATCAGCCGCATTTGTGCTCTCCCGTGCCGCCCGCCGCCCCTCAGGCGCGGTCGGACTTGATGATTTCCGTCATGGTGATGCCGAGCCGGTTTTCGACGATCACCACCTCGCCGCGCGCCACCAGCCGGTCGTTGACATAGATGTCGATGGCCTCGCCGACCTTGCGGTCGAGCTCGATCACCGCGCCGGAGTCGAGCTTGAGCAGTTCGGCGACCTCGATGTCGGCATGGCCGAGGACGGCGGATATCTGCACCGGCACGTCGTACACCGCCTCCAGATCGGCGGCGGTGCGCGCAACGCCTGGAGCGTCGTCCTCGCCCTCGCCGCGCGCGGCCGCGGCGTCCCCGCTCAGATCCTCGAGCGCAATGCCGGGCTTGTCGTCTTTCGCCGTGCCGGGCCCGTCGCCTTGCGCCATGCCGGGCGTATCGTCTTCCGCCATGCTCAGCTCTCCCCGTCAGCGCGTGCCGGCGGCAGCGCGATGCCGTATGCCGCGACCCTGTCGGCGATCTCGCCGGCGATGCGCGCCGCGCTGCGCTCGATGCCTCCCCCATCCCACTCGATGCGGCAGTCGGCGATGTCGCGGGCGCCGGCGCGCACGCGAACCCGCCCCTCGAATCCGGTTTCCGCGACGATCGCCGCGACCTCCTGCCTGACGAGGTCGACGATGGCCGCATGCACCTCGACCGCAACCCTGGTCTCGCCATACAGCGCATCGAGCGCCTCGGCGACCATCGGCCGGATCACCTCGACCGGCGCGCGCGCCATGGCGTGCGCCGCGATCGCCCGCCCGACGGCGAGCGACAGCGCCGCCGCGCCGCGCTCGAGCTCGGCGCGGCTCGCCTCGAAGCTGTCCGCCAGCGACCGGATGGCGCCGCCCACCGCCTCCAGCGCGTCCGCCCGCCGCCGCTCGATGCCGGCCTCGGCCTCGGCCCGTCCGCGCGCCTCGCCCTCGCTCGTCGCGACCGCGCGGATCGCCTCGATCTCGTTCGCGCCGGGCGAGCGCCGCCACTCGCCGGCATCGGCGCCGCCGCCCGCGAAGGAGGCGAACTCGTATCTCAGCGGCTGGATGTTGGCGTTGCCGGTCATCAGTAGATCAGCTCGTCGTCGCTCTTGCTGGTCGACAGCACGATCTCGCCCTTCGCGGCGAGATCCTTGGCCAGGTTGATCATCAGGGTCTGCGCGGCATCGACATCCTTGAGCCGCACCGGCCCCATGACCTCCATGTCGTCACGCAGCAGCTTGGAGGCGCGCTCGGACATGTTGGAGAAGAAGAACTCGCGCATGGTGTCCGACGCGCCCTTGAGCGCGACGGCGAGCCGGTCGCGCTCGACCGTGCGCAGCAGCGTCTGCGCGCTCGCCGGGTCGAGCCGGCCGAGGTCCTCGAAGGTGAACATGAGCGCCTTGATGCGCTCCGCCGAGTCGCGGTTGATCTCCTCGAGCGCGGTGAGGAACCGGGATTCCGTCTGGCGGTCGAAGTTGTTGAACACCTCGGCCATCTGCTCATGGGCGTCGCGCCGCGTGGTGTGCGCCAGGTTGGACATGAATTCCGAGCGCAGCGTGGTCTCCACCCTGTCGAGAATGTCCTTCTGCACCGATTCCATCGCCAGCATGCGGTTGACCACCTCGAGCGCGAAATCGTCGGGCAGGATCGACAGGACGCGCGCGGCGTGGTCCGGCTTGATCTTCGACAGCACCACGGCGACGGTCTGCGGATATTCGTTCTTGAGATAGTTGGCGAGCACCGTCTCCTGCACGTTGGAGAGCTTCTCCCACATGTTGCGGCCGGCGGGGCCGCGGATCTCCTCCATGATCTGGGTGACCCGCTCGGTCGGCAGGAATTCGGTGAGGATGCGCTCGGTCGACTCGAAATTACCGAGCACGGCGCCGGTCGCCGACATCTGCGTGACGAACTCGACGAGCAGATCGTCGACCTGCGAGGACGTGATGTTGCCGAGCGAGGCCATGGCGAGCGAGATCGCCTTGATCTCCTCGTCGTCGAGCAGCTCCCAGACGCCCGCGGCATGTTCGCGGCCGAGCGCCAGCATGACGATGGCGGCCTTCTGCGAGCCGTTGATGTGCGCCGACGCGGCGGACGACTGCACCTGCACCAGGGCGTTGGCGAGTGCGTTCGGCCCGGCCATCTAGCGCGCTCCCGTCTGAATCCACTGGCGCATGATGGCGACCGCCTCTTCCGGGTTGCCCTTGACCAGGTCGGCGACCTTGCGGATCGAGTTGCCGTGCACCTCGCCGGTGATCTTGGCGATGTCGATCACGTCGTCGACCTTGGCGCGCGCCTGCGCCAGCTGCTCGGGCGAGGGCAGCGCCGGCTCGCTGCGCTTCTGCGCGGCGCCGGCCTCCTCCTGGCCGGCCTCGTCGGCACGCGGGCCGGCAAGCCGGACCTGGGCGGGGAAGTCGTTCGACAGGACGCGCCGCATCAGCGGGCGGATCACGAACAGGACGAGCACCAGTCCGATCAGGGCGAGCATCGCCAGCTCGACGATCCTGAGGAAATCCGCCGTGCTGAGATCGACCGCCGATCCGGCGCTGTCGTCGAACTGCTGCGGGCGGGCTTCCGGCGCGAAGCGCAGATTGACCACTTCGACGGCGTCGCCGCGCTCGCTGTCGAAGCCGATCGCGCTGCGCACCAGCGTGGCGATCTGCTGGATCTGCTCGGTTGGGCGCGGCGCGTAGACCGGCTCGCCGGTGTCGCTCTGCGAGTACAGCCCGTCGACCAGCACGGCGACCGACAGGCGCTTGACGCCGCCCGCCTCGCGGATCTCCGTGGTCGTGCGCTTGGAGATCTCGTAATTGTTGATCTCCTCGCTGGTGGTGCCGCTTTCCTGCGATCCGTCGGCGGGTCCGGTGGCGCCGCCGACGCCGGGCAGCTCGTTGCCGACGCTGACGCCGTCCGCGCCGGCCCGGTCGAGCGAGCTCGTTTCCTCCTCGCGCGTCTGGCTGGAGCGCAGCACCCGGCCATCCGGATCGAACACGTCGCTCGTGTCGGTGATCCGGCTGGTGTCGATCTCCGCCGAGACCTGGACGCGCGCATTGCCGGGGCCGACGATGCTGGTGACGATCGATTCGACCTGACCCTTGAGGCGCTCCTCGAGCGCCACGCGCCGTTCCTCGAGCGCGGTGGCGTAGATCTGGGCGTCGTCGCCGACGCCGCTGGCGAGCAGATCGCCGGCGTCGTCGATCACCGAGACGCGGCTCGGCTTCAGGTCCTTCACCGCCGACGCCACGAGGTGCTGGATGGCGCGGATCTGGCCGGCGGACAGCGCGCCGCGCAGCTGCACGGCGATCGACGCCGAGGGCTCGGCCCGGTCGCGCTCGAACAGCTTGCGCTCGGGCAGCACGAGATGCACGCGCGCGAACCTCACCCTGTCGATGGTGCGGATGGTGCGCGCGAGCTCGCCTTCCAGCGCGCGCAGATGGTTGATGTTCTGCACGAAGCTGGTGGCGCCGAGCCCCTCGCCGGAGTCGAAGATCTCGTAGCCCACCGCGCCGCCGGCGGGCAGGCGGTTCTCCGCCAGCGCCATGCGCAGCGCCAGCACCTGGTCGCCCGGCACCAGGATCACCGCGCCCTCGCCGCGCAGCTCGTAGCGCACGTTGCGCGATTCGAGCTGGCGCACGATGGCCGCCGAATCGTCGAAGGTGAGGTCGGTGAAGAGCGGCCTGAGCGGCGACGTCGAGGCGCGCATGTAGCCGAACACGGCGAGCCCCAGCACGACCGCGGTGAGCACGCCGATGGCGCCCGCGCGGGCAGGCCCAAGCGTCCTGACGAGCGTGATGAGTGCGTTCACTGGCTCCCGTGCCTGCGCCCGTTTGATCCCCGTCGCGGCCGGCGCGCTGGCAGCGCCTCGCGAGTCTTGCGCCCGCCACTCGGCAAAAAATGCCCACTTGTTTCCTAACAAGTGGTTAACGAGTGTCCGGCTTTGTGCGGCTGGGCGCGGGGGCGGCGCCGTGCGGCGGGACGCCGGCGGACCGGAAATGCTGGGGAAAGCGCGCTTTCAGCGCCGCGGGCGTGCTGACCTGGCGGGGCGCGACGCGGGGCGCGAACGGCACACGAGGCTCAGTGCGAGCGGTAGTCCTGGATGCGCGTCGCGCGCAGGCCGGCCAGGCCGTGGTCGTCGATCGAGCGCTGCCAGGACAGGAACTCCTCGACCGTGAGCGTGTAGCGGTCGCACGCCTCCTCGAGGCTCAGAAGACCGCCGCGCACAGCCGCGACCACCTCGGCCTTGCGCCGGATCACCCAGCGCCTGGTGGTCGGCGAGGGCAGGTCGGCCACCGTCAGGGGGCTGCCGTCGGGGCCGATCACATAGCTGACACGTGGTCGGTGTGGCTGAGACATAACGCACTCGCTCGATACGCAACGAGTGCAAGCCTATCCGCCTCCGTTTAAGAAAAGGCTAAAGCAGTCGACGCATTAATTCGCGAAAATCAGAGTGTTAACAAATCGATCCCCAGGGCACGCCGGCCGTGCTGCTGCTTACGCGTCGTCCGGCAGGGTGACCGAGCCGACGGTCGACAGCCTGACCCTGACGCCGCCTAAATCGAGCATCGGCTCGCTGCCGTCGAAATCGGCGCCGCGCACGAGGCCGGTGATCCTGGTGCTCACCGCGACCGCGCCTCCCGCGCCGTCGCGCGCGTCGACGCCGAGCGTGTAGAGGCCGTCACGCACGCGCGCGCCGGTCGACGTGGTGCCGTCCCAGGCGTACACCGACCTGCCGGACGCCACGCTCCCGGTCTGGGTGTACACGATGGCGCCTGCCTGGTCGCGGACGGTGAAGGTGGCGCTGGCGTCCTCGTCCGCCGACAGCGTCCAGCTCGCGCCGCCATTGGCGAAGGTCTGGGTGGCGCCGTCCGCCGTCACCACCTTGCCGATATAGCCGAGCGCGGTCTGCGAGGCCGAGCCGGTCTGCGAGGCGACGAGCTGCTCCAGGAAGTCGTTCGACTTCACCTCCTGCTCGACCTGCGAGAACTGCACGAGCTGGGCGGTGAACTCGTTGGTGTCGATCGGCTCCAGCGGGTCCTGGTTGCGCAGCTGCGTGATCAGCAGCTGCAGGAAGGTATCGAGATTGTCGGCGATCAGCTGGCGGTCGGCGATCGCCTGGCGGGTGCCGGCTCCTGCGGTGGCCTGGATTTCCATGGCTGTGCGGTCCTTTCCGCCGGCTCACACGCGGATGTCGAGCGCGTTGAGTGAGAGCGTGCGCGCCGGCGCCGGCTGGTCTTCCTCGCCGCTGGCGTCCTTGCCGGCGGCGTTCTCCCGGCCTTCCCGGCCCGGCCCCGACCCGTCGCCGGCGTCGTGCTGGCGCAGCTCGAAGCTCAGCGCGTCGTCCTCGAGGTCGAGGCCGGCCGCGTTGAGCGCGCGCTCCAGCGCGCGTGCGTCGCGCATCAGGGCATCGAGCGTGTCCGGGCGGTCGGCGGTGAGATGCGCGGTGAGACGGCCGTCGCGGGCGATCTCGACGCGCACCTCGACGCGGCCGAGCTCGGGCGGATCGAGCCTGATCTGGAACTCGCGCTGGCCGTTGGCCAGATGATGGGCGATGTGCACCGCGATCGCCCGCATCGGCAGCGCCACGCGGCCATCGGCTTGGAGAGCGGCCCGGACCGCCGACTGTGCCGTCTCTGAGGGGGAAGCAATGGCGGGTGGGTCAGAGGTGGCCTGGTGCAGTGCGGTGCCGGATCCGGACCGCTCTCCAATGGCGTCGCCCGCAAGGCGGGCAAACAGGTCCGGCGCATCGCCGGCGGCGGCCGCGGGCCGGGCCGGACGACCGGTGATGAGGGCGTCGTCGTCGCCCGCTCCCCCGCCCGCTGCCTGGTCGCCGCCCTCGCCGGGCGCCTGGCCCGAGGGATCGAACCCGGTGCCCGGCCGCGATGCGGCGATGCCGGCGGCAGGCGCCGCGGCGGCAGCGGATTCCGCGCCTGGCGTGAGCATGGGCGCCGCGGCGGGCGCTGCGGCGGCAGCGGATTCCGCACCTGGCGTGGGCATGGGCGCCGCGGCGGGCGTCGTGCCGGCCCGGGCGTCCACCGTCCCGCCCGTGGCATTTCGGATTGTCGCGCCGGCCGCGCCAGCCGCGCCGGCAAGGCCGCTCGCCGCGGCGTCCTGCGCGTCCGCCGTGTCATCCGCCGCCGTGGCGTTTCGGATTGTCGCGCCGGCCACGTCCTCGGCCGCTGCATCGAGGCCGGTCTCGCCGGGGAGCGCGCCATCCGCCGGCACGGATGCCGCCGCGGCGTTGCGCTCGGCGTTTCCGGTGTCGCTTTCCCGCGCGATCCCGGAATGCCGCGCGCCGGCGCCGGTCTCGGCCTGCGCGCCAGTTTCATGGGGGGACTCGGCCGTTTCGGCCGAATCGGAGACGGCTTCCCGTACGGTATCGCCCGGCGCCGCGTCGCGCGTCGCGGCCGGCGCGGTCGCCTCGGCGCGATTGTCGTCCGCCCCGGCGCGCGCCGAAAGCCTGTCGCCCGACGTGTCCATATAGTCGGAGAACCCCGAATCGGCGCGCGACGCCTGCTCGCCGCCGCGCCGGGGCAGGGCGGAGCGGCCGGCGGACGGTGCGCCGGCCTCGAACAGCATCATCGACTGCGCCGCCTCGGGCATCTGATCCGATTCCATGACTTCGTGTGCGCGAAACTGCAAGCAACCGCGATGCCATCCAGGGGGTCCCGTATTTTAGCAAGCGTCTTCAGATGCTTAGCGGAGAGGCACCGCTGCCGGCCGCATCCGGCCGGGCCGCGGGCGGCAAGATTTGCCGGGCGTTTCGCCACATCCCGTCACCTTCTGCCGGGCCGCGCGGGCGTTGCCGCCCGGCGCGCCTTGCGATAAGCACGAAGGACCGTTGCCGCCCGGCGCCACCCGTGCACCGGGGGGGCGCGCACGCGCCGGCGAGGCCCGAGACCGAAGCGAACATGAACCTGCCCGCCCTGAACCTGCCTGCCCTGGACCTGCTCGACCTGCCCGACCCGCCCGCCGGCGCGCGCGCCATGCGCATCGCGGTGGCCATGTCGGGCGGCGTCGATTCCTCGCTCGCCGCCGCGATCTGCGCGGGCACCGGCGCGGAGGTCGTCGGCATTACGCTGCAGCTCTACGATCACGGCCGCGCCACGGGCCGCGCGCGCGCCTGCTGCGCCGGCCAGGACGTGCACGACGCCCGCCGCGTCGCCGACCGTCTCGCCATTGCGCACTACGTGCTCGACTACGAGGCGCGCTTTCGCGAGGCGGTGATCGACGATTTCGCCGACGCCTACGCCAGAGGGCTGACGCCGCTGCCCTGCGCGCGCTGCAACGAGCGCGTCAAGTTCGCCGATCTCATGGACACCGCGCGCTCGCTCGGCGCCGCCGCGCTGGTCACCGGCCATTATGTGGCGAGCCGGCGCGGGCCTGGCGGGCGCACGCTGCACCGCGCCGCCGACAGCCGGCGCGACCAGAGCTATTTCCTGTTCCAGACGACACGCCAGCAGCTCGACATGCTGCGCTTTCCACTGGGCCGGCTGGCCAAGGAGGAGACGCGCCGGCTGGCGCGCTCGCTTGACCTGCCGGTCGCCGACAAGCCCGACAGCCAGGACATCTGCTTCGTGCCGCAGGGGCACTATTCCGACCTCGTCGAGCGGCTGCGCCCGGAAGCCGCCGAGCCCGGCGACATCGTCGACCTCGACGGCCGCGTGCTCGGCCGCCATCAGGGCATCATCCGCTACACCATCGGCCAGCGCCGCGGCCTCGGCATCGCCGCCGGCGAGCCGCTCTACGTGATCTCGATCGACGCGGCCCGCCGCCGCGTTGTGGTCGGCCCGCATGGCGCGCTGGCGACCGGGGCGGTCAGGCTCGCCGGCGTCAACTGGCTGGGCGACCGGCCGCCCGACGCGTGCCCAGCGGGCGGGCTTGCGATATTCGCCAAGGTGCGCTCCACCCAGCCCCCGGCGGCCGCGACGCTGACGTTCGGCGCGGACGGCGCGCGGGTAACCTTCGCCGCGCCCGAGTTCGGCGTTTCGCCGGGTCAGGCCTGCGTGTTCTACGACGGTGACCGGCCGCTCGACCGCGTTCTCGGCGGCGGCTGGATCGACGCCGCGGAGCCGGCCCTCGGCGCGGCCCGGGGCGGCACCCCGGCCGGGGCCGCGGCGGCCTGAGATGAGCCGGGCGGGGCCCCAGCCACGTGCCGGATCGCCCTGCTGACCGTGGCGGCCGGGCGCGCGGCGGCTTCCCGTGGCACGTTCGACGCGCGCGCGCCGGCTTCCGCCGCCGCCCGCGCGCTCGGCTGGCTGATCGCCCGGCTCGGCGTCGCCGCCCGCGCCGCCGCCATGGCGAGGCTGCAAGGCCGGGGCGGCCTGATCCTCGAGCTCGGCATCGCCGCGGGCGCCTCGCTCGGCCGCTACGGCCCGGGCGTGCGCCTGATCGGCGTCGACTGGCGCCACGGCGCGCTACGCATCGCCGCTGCGCGCGCGGCGCGCCGCCGCCGCTTCCTGCGGGGCAATCGGGTGCTGGGCGGCGTGGTGCTCGCCGACCCGGCGGCGCTGCCGTTCGCGGCGGGGTCGTTCGACGGCGCGCTGGCGGCGTTCTGCGTGGCCGCGCTCGCGCGTCCCGCCGCCGCGCTGGGCGAGCTCGCGCGCGTCGTCCGGCCGGGCGGCGACATCGTCGTGGTGGACCATTTCGCCGATCAGGCGGGCGCGGGCGCGGCTGCCGGCGACCGCAGGGGCCTGGCCATGCTCATATCGGTGCCGCAGCTCGCCATGACCACGACGCGCCGGCTGCCGCCATTCGGGCTGTTCACGCTGGTGTGCCTGCGCGTCGAGC
>Ga0326597_10009228_pt1 | contig 13246 bp, 10 predicted proteins | sample RVTome_12_FD_203789 | JGI IMG/M metagenome (GOLD analysis project Ga0326597, IMG submission 203789) | Soil microbial communities from uranium-contaminated site in the Upper Colorado River Basin, Wyoming, United States - RVT100D185 | ecosystem: Environmental > Terrestrial > Soil > Contaminated >... | reverse complement strand
GAGCAAGAGGCTCTATCTAGCGGACAACACGAATATTTCTCTTGACATGAGCCAGCGCAATTGTATACTTATGCTCGAAAGTGGGAGAAAGTGGTAACTCATGGTAACTCAAAAGAAAACAGCCAGATCGGCCATGTTTCTGTTCTTTCAGAGGCAGTGGCGTCGTGGCTGGCTTGTAAGTCCGGGGGAACCTATCTCGATTGCACCCTTGGGCAGGGCGGTCATGCGGCGCTCATTCTGGAGCGAAGCGGTCCTGACGGCGTTCTGGTTGGAATTGATCGTGATCCCGATTCGGTTGCCGCAACGGGATCTCGCCTGGCGCGTTTCGCATCGCGGATGCGCCTGGTTCAAGGGAATTTCAGCGCTCTCAAACAGCACCTGAAGTCAGTCGGCGTATCGGAGGTTGACGGCGTGATCTTTGATCTTGGCGTGTCGTCGGCTCAACTGGACCGTCCAGAGCGGGGGCTCAGTTTCCTCTCAGACGGTCCGCTCGATATGCGCATGGATCGGGGGGATGGCCACACCGCTGCGGATCTGATCGCGCAGCTTCCGGAGCGTGAACTTGCGGATCTCATCTACAAATATGGTGAAGAGCGCTATTCCAGACGGATCGCCCGCGCAATCGTCGAATCCAGGAAAACCCACCCACTTCGCACCACCTTTGATCTCGTTTCCGCTGTTTCCAGGGCCGTCCCTGCGGCCTACCGCCATGGGCGCATCCATTGTGCGACGCGGACGTTCCAGGCCTTGCGCATCGCCGTGAACCGGGAACTCGACGTGATTGAGGGGGCGATACGCGACGCCGTATCGGTCCTGGCTCCCGGCGGACGGCTCTGCGTGATTTCATTCCATTCCCTCGAAGACCGGATTGCCAAGCACACCTTCCGGTCTCTGGCGAAGGGCCCCGAGGCCTGCCTCAAACTTCTGACCAAAAAGCCGCAGGTGCCATCGGAAGAAGAATGCCGCGGGAATCCACGGGCGCGCAGTGCCAAATTGCGGGTGGCCGAGAAGCTGCCCGAAGGGAGGCCGACATGAGACTGTTGGCGGGCCTGGGGATCATCGGGGTGTTGTTGCTGTTCGTGTGGGAACGGGTGGACATCGTGCGGGTCGGCTACCGCATCGAACAGCTCAAAACGAAAAAAATTGCGCTCCAGCGGGAACAGGATGAGCTCCGCGTGAAAGCGTCGGCCTTGACGGCTCCGGATCGTATTGCCAGGGCGGCGTCCGAAAAGCTGGGGATGATTCCGCCCCAGCCCGGACAAGTGGTGATGGTGAGCGCCGCCGACCCCGCACCGGCAGCCGGTGCGGGGTCGGCGGACGTCCATGTCGCCAGGAATGACCGGTTCTGGAGAAATCCGTGATCGGCAAGGATTTCTGTTGGGGGCGCAGAATTGTGCTGGGGGTACTCCTGCTGGCCGGGTTCACGATCGTCCTGGGGAGGCTCGTTCATTTGCAAGTGCTGCAGGCGGCGGAACTGTCGGTCAAGGCGGACCGGCAGCACCAGAAGTCGGTGGCGGTCGAAGGCGGCCGGGGCTCCATCTATGACCGTCGCGGCAAGGTGCTGGCCATGAACATGGAGGTACCGTCGGTGTTCGGTGTGCCGGCGTCGCTGGACAACCCGTCCGGCGTGGCCCGGGACCTCGCGCGCGTGCTGCGCGTGCGCGCCGACGAGATTGAGAAGAAGCTCCGCCAGGAGCGGAGTTTCGTATGGATCGCGAGGAAGGTCGACCCCGAGCAGGGACGGAGGCTGGAACGGCTGTCACTGGACGGGATCGGCACGGTCATGGAGGGGCGTCGCTACTATCCCAAGGGGGCGCTGCTGTCGCATGTGCTGGGATTTGCCGGCATGGACGGCCAGGGCTTGGAAGGGGTTGAGCGCCGCTACGATCCGTACCTGCGCGGCGAGAAGCGCCAAATCGTGCTGCAGCGCGATGCGCTGGGCCGCACGGTGTTTTCCAAGGGGCTGACAGAGCAGGGGCCGGCCGCGGGGCACAGCGTGACGCTGACGATCGACGAGGTGATCCAGTACATCGCGGAGAAGGAACTGGACGACGTGGTCTCGGCGACCCAGGCCAAGAGCGGCGTGGTGATCGTGATGGAGCCGAAAACGGGCGCCGTGCTGGCGATGGCGATGGCGCCGCGGTTCGACCCGAACTCCGTGCGCGGGCTGTCCGCCGACCGTTGGCGCAACCGCGTCGTGACGGACGCCTACGAGCCGGGCTCGACCCTGAAAATCTTCCTGGCCGCGGCCGCGTTGGAAGAGCATGCCATGACGCCGGGCAGCATGATCAATGCGGAGAACGGCCGGATGACGGTTGCCGGCACCGTGATCCACGACCATGAGAAGGCCAAGTGGATCACGTTTGCCCAGGCCATTCAGCGGTCCAGCAATATCGCCGCCGCGAAGATTGCCATGGCGCTGGGAGAGGACCGCCTGTTCCGCTATTTGAAGGCGTTTGGATTCGGAGAGCGGACGGAGATCGATCTGCCCGGGGAATCGACCGGCCTGATCAAGGAGCCGCACGAATGGGGACGGCGCACGCTGGCGTCCATCGCCATGGGGCAGGAAATCGGCGTGACGGCGCTCCAGCTCGCGAGTGCCGTCTCGGCCGTGGCGAACGGCGGGTGGCTGATGCGGCCCTATGTGGTGTCGGAAATCCGCGACGCGCGCGGACAATTGGTGGCGCAAGTGACGCCACAAGTGAGGCGCCGTCCCATCACGGCGGAAACGGCCCGGAAGCTGAGGACGATCCTGGAAGGGGTGATCACGGCGGGCACCGGCTCGAAAGCCGCCGTGGCCGGCTATCGCGTGGCGGGCAAGACAGGGACGGCCCAGAAGATCGACCCGGACACCGGCGCCTATTCCTCCTCGCTCTTCGTGGCCTCGTTTGCCGGGTATGTTCCCGCGGAGGATCCGCGCCTGACGATTGTGGCGATCATTGATGAGCCCCAGGGGGAGACCTGGGGCGGGACGGTGGCGGCGCCGATGTTCCGGCGCGTGGCGGAGCAGGTGCTAACGTATCTCGGCGTCTCCTCCCAGGAGCCGATGAAGCTGGCCTTTGCGGCCCACACTGGAATCGAGGCCGGAATCGGGCCAGGAATCGGGATGGTGCGATGACCTTTGCCGAGTTGGTGGAACCGCTTCAGGGGACTGAGCGGCAGGGCAATCTCGATGTCGCCGTGACGTCGTTGACGGACGACTCGCGCGCGGTCAAGCCGGGCGGGGTGTTCGTGGCGGTCAAGGGGGAACGCGTGGACGGGCATGCCTTCGTCGGCAAAGCGGTTGCGGCCGGCGCGGCGGGGCTTGTCCTGCAGAAGGGCCACAAGGAATTGTACGCGGCGGCGGGGTCTTCCGTGCCGGTCCTGCGCGTGGATGATTCCCGCCTGGTGCTGGGCTTGCTGGCCGGACGCTTCTACGGCGATCCCGCGTCCAGGCTCCGCATGGTCGGGGTGACCGGCACGAACGGCAAGACGACGGTGACTTATCTCTGCAAGGCCGTGCTGGAAACCGCCGGCCGCCGGGTCGGATTGATTGGGACGGTCGCCTATCAGATCGGCGCGGAGCGTCTGCCGGCGGCCCATACGACCCCCGGCGCCGTGGAATTGCAGGCGTTGCTGGCGCGGATGGCCGACGCGGGCATGGATGCGGCGGTGATGGAAGTCTCCTCCCACGCGCTGGCCCTGGACCGCACCTCCGGCTGTGAATTCGACGTGGCGATTTTTACCAACTTGACGCAGGACCATCTGGATTTTCACCCTGACATGGACGCCTATTTTCACGCGAAAATGCGCCTGTTTTCAGACCTGGACCCGGCCGGCCGGAAGCTGCGGCCCAAGCGCGCGATCGTCAACCTCGACGATGCCCGCGGTCCCCGCGTGTGCGAAGCCAGCCGCGTGCCCGTCTGGACCTACGCGATCCGGAAGCCGGCCGACATCCGGGCGGAAGATGTCCGGCTCGCGCTCAGCGGCACCCGCTTCACCGCCGCCACGCCGCACGGACGATTTCCCGTCGAGAGCCGGCTGGTCGGCGAGCACAACGTCTACAACATCCTTGCGGCCATCGGCGTGGGTCTGCACGAGGGATTCCCGCCCGACACGGTCCAGCGCGGCATCGCCTCGGTGGCGAACGTGCCGGGCCGGTTCGAGCGGGTGGAGGCCGGGCAGGACTTTACGGTGGTGGTGGATTACGCCCATACGGACGATGCCTTGTTGCGTTTGTTGACCGCGGCCCAGGCATTGAAAACGGGGCGGATCATCACGGTCTTCGGGTGCGGGGGGGATCGCGACCGGGGCAAGCGGCCCAAGATGGGGCGTGTGGCCGCGCGGCTCAGCGACGTGGTGTTTCTCACGTCCGACAATCCGCGGAGCGAGAATCCGGAGGCCATCCTGCGCGAGATCGAGGTCGGGGTGCGCGAAGCGCTCGCAGAGAGGCCGGTCCGCTACGACGTGATCGCGGACCGCCGGGCGGCGATCGAGGCGGCGGTGCGCGAGGCGAAGCCTGGCGATACGGTCCTGATCGCGGGGAAAGGCCACGAGGATTACCAGATCGTCGGGTCCACGCGCCTGCATTTTGATGACCGCGAGGTGGCGCGGGCGGCGCTGGCAACCAGGCGGCCATGATGCTCGTGGCGACGTGCCTGCAGCCGGTTCCGATCGGCGAACTCGGAAAATATACGATGCCGCTCTTTATCGTCGATGAAGTCCGGGAGATCACCAGCGCCCGTGTGCTGGCGGGCGGCGACGCGCGCGTCGCCAAGCAGGGCGTTCGGCGGCTGTGCATGGATTCCCGTGACATCGGCGAGGGCGATCTGTTTGTCGCGATCACAGGCGAGCGGATGGACGGACATGACTTCGTTCCGGCCGCGCTGAAGAAAGGCGCGGTCGGCGCGCTGGTACGGGACGACTATCGTCTTCCTGCGTCCGTGCCGCAGAAGGCGGGGCGCGGGCCGGTGCTGCTCGGTGTGCCGGACACGCTCCGGGCCTACCAGCAACTGGCCGCCTACCATCGCAACCGGTTTCAGATTCCGGTGGTGGCCGTGACCGGCAGCAACGGCAAGACCACGACGAAGGAGATGGTGGCCGACGTGCTGGCGCAGCGGTGGCCGGTGCTTCGGACAGCGGGCAACCTGAACAACCGGATCGGCGTGCCGCAAACGCTCTTCCGGCTGGCGCCGCGCCACAAGGCGGCCGTGGTGGAGATGGGCGTGGATCAGATCGGCCAGACCGCGCGGTTATGCGAGATCGCCCGCCCGACCGTCGGCCTGATCACGAACATCGGACCGGACCATCTGGAGTTTTTCGGCACCATGGATGTCTCCGCGCAGGCCAAAGGCGAGTTGCTGGAATTTCTGGCCCCCGAGGGGAACGCCGTGCTCAATGCGGACGACCCCTACTTCGGCTATCTGGCCTCGCGCGCCCGTTGCGAGGTGCTGTCGTTCGGCCTCTCCTCGAAGGCGCAGGTGCGGGCGGAGCGGCTGACCATGGGATCCCGCCAGGGGACGCAGTTCCATCTGCGGGTTCCCGGACGCAGCAAGCCGCAGCCCGTCTCCATCCGAGTGCACGGCATGCATAACATCCTGAACGCGCTGGCGGCGGCGGCGGTCGGCCATGTCATGGGACTGAATCCGGCGACGATAGCCGAGGGATTGGCGCGGTTCAGGCCGGCGGCCATGCGGTCGCAGGTGCTGACGGTGGGCGGGATCCGGATCATCAACGATTGTTACAACGCCAACCCAGCGTCGATGAAGGCGGCCATCGATCTGCTGCTGGCGCTCGGCGCCGAAGGCCGCTCGGTGGCGGTGCTGGGCGACATGCTCGAGCTGGGCCCGTCCGCGCCCGCGTTGCACCGCGAGGTCGGCGCCTATCTTGCCGAACGGGGCGTGGCGCATCTCATCGCCTGCGGCGCCCTGGGCCAGCATGTGGCGGAGGGCGCGCGCGAGGCCGGCATGGCGGCGGAGCGTGTCGTGCATGAGCCTGACGCCGCCCGCGCGGGGGCGGCCTTGAAGGCGCTCGTGCAGGACGGGGATGTGGTGCTGGTGAAGGCGTCGCGCGGCATGAAAATGGAGCAGGCGGTGGAGTTGCTGACGGGCGGGCCCCGCGACGCGACGAGGGGCAAACAGGCGTCGGGGCACTGACCATGCTGTACCTGCTGCTCTATCCGCTGCATACCGAGTTCGCCGCGCTGAACGTGTTCCGGTATCTCAGCTTCCGCCTGATCTATGCGGCGATCACGGCGTTTCTCATCGCCTTCGTGCTGGCGCCGCCGCTGATCCGCCGCCTGCAGGCCATGAAGCTGGGGCAGCACATCCGGGAGGACGGCCCCAGCCGCCATCTCGCCAAGGAGGGCACGCCCACGATGGGCGGCATCCTGATTCTCTTCTCCGTCATGCTTTCGACCCTGCTTTGGGCGGACATCACCAATCGATACGTGTGGCTGGCGATGGGCGCGATCTTCGGATACGGGCTGATCGGTTTTGTCGACGACTACCGGAAGTTTGTCGGCGGCAAGTCGAAAGGGTTGACGGCCGGCCAAAAAATTCTGGCGCAGGGCTTCATGGCGCTGGCGATCGGTGTCGCCTTCTATTTCCTGCCCGGCTACTCGACGCAATTGAACGTGCCATTTTTCAAGCATTTCACGCCCGACCTGGGCCTGTTCTACATCCCGTTCGCCGTGCTGGTCATCGTCGGCAGCTCGAACGCCGTCAACCTCACGGACGGCCTCGACGGCCTGGCGGTCGGCCCCATTATGATCGCCTCGCTGGCCTATACGATCGTGGCCTACGTGGTCGGCAACAAGATCATGTCCGACTATCTGCTGATTCCCCACATCGAGGGCGCGGGCGAGATGGCGGTCTTCACGGCGGCGATTTTCGGCGCGAGCCTGGGCTTTCTCTGGTTCAACACCTATCCGGCGACGGTGTTCATGGGCGACGTGGGTTCCCTGCCGCTGGGGGCCGCGCTGGGAACGGTCGCGGTGGTCAGCAAGCACGAACTGCTGCTGTTGCTCGTCGGCGGCGTGTTCGTCATCGAGGCGATCTCGGTCATCTTCCAGGTGGTGTCCTTCAAGTCGCGCGGCAAGCGGATTTTCCTGATGGCGCCGATTCATCATCATTTCGAGATGAAAGGCTGGGAAGAGCCGAAGGTCGTCGTGCGGCTCTGGATTATCGCGATTCTCCTGGCGTTGTTGAGTCTGAGCACGCTCAAACTCAGGTAATGGCGGCCTATGGTCAACCATGGCGATCGACTCGGTCGAGGGCTTAGCAAACAGGCGGGTCACGGTCATCGGGATGGCCCGGAGCGGCGAGTCGGCGGCACGCCTGCTGCTGGCGGCCGGGGCGCGGGTGACGATAGCCGATGCCAAAGACGAGGCGCAGCTTGCGGATGTGCTGGCGCGGCTGGATCGCACGAGGCTTACCGTCCGTACCGGAGCCGACTATGGATCTTCGCTGCAGGAGGCTGAGCTCGTCGTGATCAGTCCGGGGGTGCCGTCGAGGTCGCCCCTGCTGCGGGCGGTTCGCGGGCGCGGCGTGCCGATGATCGGCGAGCTTGAACTGGCGTCCTGGTTTCTGACGGCGCCGGTCATCGCGATCACTGGTACGAACGGGAAGAGCACGACGGTGACGTTGATCGGGGAGATGCTGACGCGCAGCGGCAAGCGGGCGTTTATCGGCGGCAACCTGGGGACGCCGCTCAGCGAGGCGGCGCTCGCCACGCACCAGTCCGGCGCCGCCGCGCCGTACGAGTACATCGTCGCCGAGGTCTCGAGTTTCCAGCTCGAAACGATCAGGCGGTTTCATCCCTGGTTTGCGGCGATCCTGAATATCTCGACGGATCACATGGATCGCTACGAGGCGCCGGGGGATTACATCGCGGCCAAGGCCCGGATCTTGGAGAACCAGTCGGGGAGCGACATGGCGTTGCTGAATCTGGACGATGCGCAGGTGACCGCCATGCGGCCGATGGTGCGGGCGCGGGCGCTTGGATTTTCCAGGTCGGGCAGGCTCGGGCAGGGCATCGAGGAGGGAGTCGTCTGGGACGGCCTGCAGGTGACGGCGACATTCGGCGGACGGACGGACGCCATCTGCCGGCGCGAGGAGATCCGGCTTCCCGGCTCGCACAATCTGGCCAACGCGATGGCGGCCGTGGCGGCCGGTGTCGTCGCCCGATGTCCGGTGAACGCCATTCGCGAGGCGCTCCGGACATTCCCGGGCATCGAGCATGCGCTGGAGGCGGTGCGTGAGAGGCGCGGGGTGAAATTCATCAACGACTCGAAGGGCACCAATGTGGATGCCGTGCTCAAGGCGCTGGAGAGCTTCGAGGAGCCGATCGTGCTGATTGCCGGCGGGCGGGACAAGGGCGGAGATTTTGAGCGGCTGCGCGAGGCGATCCGCCGCCGCGTGTCGCACCTGATTCTGATCGGCGAAGCGGCGTCGAGGCTGCAGCAAGTTCTGCGCGAGTGCCGGCAGATCAGTCACGCGCCGTCGCTGCGGGCGGCCGTGGAGGAAGCGGCCGAGGTGGCGACGGCGGGCTCGGTCGTGCTGCTCTCCCCCGCCTGCGCGAGCTTCGACATGTTTGCGGATTACCAGGACCGGGGCAGGCAATTTAAGGCGCTCGTACACGCACTGCCAGCATGAACGGGGTGGTGTGACGGGCGGCAGGGTCGGTCTTGTGCTCGCGCACCGCGCACACTCGGAAGGTGCTCGCCGCGGGAAAGGGCGCGTCTCGGCGCGCCCGGGGTGGGCGGGTGAGAAAGAGCGCGCAGTGGCGACCGACCCTTCCGCGTCACTGGGGGAGAGAGTGGGGGAGTGAAAGAAGGATATGGCGTCCAGAATACTCGATGCGGGAACGTTGTCGCTGCCTTGGACGACCGCCGGCGAGCGTCCGCGCAAGCGGGCATCGGCCGACGGCAGCCTGCTGGCGGTGGCGGTTGTCCTCGCCTTGATCGGGCTGGTGATGGTGTTCAGCGCCAGCGCCGTGGTGGCCGGGAACCGCTTCCAGGACTCGATCTATTTTCTCAAGCGCCATCTGGCCTGGCTGGCCTTCGGGATCCTGCTGCTCCAGCTCGCGTCGCGGATGGATTACATGGTCTGGAAACGGCTGGCCCTGCCCGCGCTGGGAGTGACGGCGGTGCTGCTGGTGCTGGTGCTGATCCCGTCCATCGGCGTGATGGCGAAGGGGGCCCGGCGCTGGATCCGAATGGGTCCGATTTCTGCGCAACCGGCCGAGATGCTCAAGCTGGCGGTCATCCTGTATCTGGCGGCGTATCTCACCAAGCGGGGAGACCGGTTGACCGAATTCGTGTCCGGATTTCTTCCGCCGTTGATCGTCGTCGGACTGCTGGCGGGCCTGGTCTTGCTGGAGCCCGATCTCGGCACGGTCGTGGTGGTCGGCCTGGTGACCTATGCGCTGCTGTTTCTGGCGGGCGCGCGGCTGAGCCATCTGTTCAGCCTGGTGCCGGTCGCGCTGGTCGGCGCGGCCCTGCTGGTCTGGCGATCGCCGTACCGCGTGCAGCGTCTCATGACCTTTTTCGATCCGGGGAAGGACCCCACCGGCGCCGGCTTCCAGGTGAATCAGTCGTTTCTGGCGTTCGGCAGCGGCGGGGCGTTCGGCGTCGGATTGGGCGAGGGCCAGCAGAAACTGTTCTTCCTGCCCGAGGCGCACACCGACTTCGTGCTGGCCTTGGTCGGGGAAGAGCTCGGGCTTGTCGGGACGGCCTCGATCATGGCCCTGTTCGCCCTGTTGGTGCTCAAGGGATTTCAGATCGCGGGGCGCGCGCGGGATCCGTTCGGCCGGCATCTCGCGTTCGGCATCACGTTGCTCATCGGGTTCCAGGCCTTGATCAATGCCGGCGTGGCGACCGGGCTGCTGCCCACGAAGGGGTTGACGCTGCCGCTGGTCAGCTATGGAGGGTCCTCGCTGGTCGTGTCCCTGCTGGCGATCGGGATCTTGCTGAGCATCTCCCGTGACCGGCAGGGCGGCCGGCAGACAGGTGCGTATGGAAAAGGACGAGGCGGGACGACGGCGTGACAATGATCGTCTTCGCAGCGGGCGGCACCGGTGGCCACCTCTATCCGGCCGTGGCGCTCGCGCGGGAATTTCAGCGGCAGGATCCGGAGAGCCGCATGCTCTTCGTGGGCACGACACGCGGGATCGAATCGAGGGTGCTGGCGCACGAGGGGCTCGAACTGGCCATGATCGACGCGCAGCCGGTGATGGGACAGGGGGTGCTCCGCGCGGCGGGCGCCCTGCTCTCGCTGCCGAGGGGACTCTGGCAGTCCCTGGCCTTGTTGCGCGCGCGGCGCGCATCGTTTGTGCTGGGGGTCGGCGGGTACACCAGTCCGCCGGTGCTGCTGGCGGCGCGGCTGCTCGGGTTGCCGCGGGCCATTTTGGAGCCCAATGCCTATCCGGGCATGGCCAACAAGGTGCTCGGACCGGTCGCCGATCTGGTGTTCGTCGCGTTTGGAGAAGCCGCCGGGCATTTTCCCGCGGCCAAGGTCAGGGTCACCGGCGTGCCGGTGAGGCGCGGATTTGAAGAGCCGTCGGAAGAGCGGACGGCAGACACGATGGCCCGGCGTACGCTGCTCGTGTTCGGCGGCAGCCAGGGCGCACGGGCGATCAACGACGCGATGCTCGCCGCGCTGCCGCAATGGGCGGCGATGCGCGGGCAGGTGGCGATCGTGCATCAAACGGGCGAGGCGGATTGTGCAAGGGTTCGTGAGGCCTATGACGCGGCGGGCGTGCAGGCTGAGGTGGTGCCGTTCCTGTTCGACATGGCGAAGGCGCTGCGCTCCGCGGACCTGGTCGTGTCACGCGCCGGGGCGATGACGCTGGCGGAGCTGACCGTGTGCGGCAAGCCGGCGATTTTGATCCCGCTGCCGCAGGCGATTCACCAGCACCAGGCGCACAACGCGCAGGCGCTGGCGGATGCCGGCGGGGCGGTGGTGCTGGCGCAACCGGAGTTGACGGGGGAGCGGCTGGCGCATGAGGTCACCGCGCTATTGCGTGACCCCGGTCGCTTACAGGTGATGGGAGGGCGGAGCCGCAGGTTGGGGAGACCCGGTGCGGCGGAAACCATCGTGCGGGAATGTTTGGCGCTTGTGGAGCGCAAGGCGAGGGGCGATAGGCGATAGGCAATGGGCGGGAGAAATGGGACGATTTTGGCTTTCCCTATAGCCTATCGCCCATAGCCTCGTGCCTGGAGAACGATGTTTAAGAAGATTCAACAGATTCATCTGGTCGGCATCGGCGGCTCCGGGATGAGCGGCATCGCCGAGGTGCTGCTCACGCTGGGCTACAAGGTGTCGGGCTCCGACCTGCAGGAATCCGACACCACCAGACGGCTCCGCGAACTGGGGGGAAAGATTTTTATCGGCCACCAGGAGTCGAACATCGGCGAGGCGCAGGTGGTCGTGGTGTCCTCCGCCGTGCAGCCGTCGAATCCCGAAGTCGTGGCGGCGCGGGCCAGGGTGATCCCGGTGATTCCGCGCGCGGAAATGCTGGCGGAGCTCATGCGCCTGAAATACGGCGTGGCGATCGCCGGCGCGCACGGGAAAACGACGACCACGACCATGGTCGCGACGGTCCTGGCGCAGGCCGGACTGGACCCCACGATCGTCATCGGCGGACGGGTCAACGCGCTGGGGAGTCATGCCCGACTGGGACGGAGCGATCTGCTGGTGGCCGAGGCCGATGAGAGCGACGGCTCGTTCCTGAAGCTGGCGCCGACGATCGTGGCGGTGACGAATCTCGACCAGGAGCATCTGGACCACTACGGCACCATGGAGCGGCTGGAAGCATGCTTTCTCGAATTCATCAACCGCGTGCCGTTCTACGGGCTGGCGGTGCTGTGCGCCGACGACGACCGTCTCCGCGCATTGCTCCCCCGCGTCGTCCGGCGCTATCAGACCTACGGCTTGCGCGAGAACGGCGGCGTCACCACGGATTTTCGCGCGACCGACATCACGATGAAGCAATGGGAGACCGAATTTCGCGCCTCGTTCCAGGGCCGGAGCCTCGGGCCGTTCCGCCTGCCCGTGCCGGGGATTCACAATGTGTTGAACGCGCTGGCCGCGATTGCAGTGGGCATGGAACTGGATGTGCCGGTCGATTTGATTCGAAAAGGGCTGGCCACCTTCGCCGGCGTGGAGCGGCGGTTCCACCTGCGCGGCGAAAAGAACGGCGTCATGGTCGTGGATGACTACGGCCACCACCCGACGGAGATCCGCGCGACGCTGGCCGCCGCCAAGCAAGGATGGAATCGGCGCCTGGTGGTCCTGTTCCAGCCGCACCGGTACACGCGGACGCGCGATTTGATCGGCGAATTCGCCCACGCGTTCGATCAGGCCGACGCCCTGTTCATCACCGAGATCTATGCGGCCGGCGAAACGCCGATCCCGGGTGTCTCCGGGCAGCAGCTCGTGGAGTCCGTGCGCGCGGCAGGACATCCGTCGGTGACGTGGGGTGAGCGGCGGGACGGGCTGGCGGAGCGGGTCCTGCCCGCGCTGCAACCGGGCGATCTGGTGCTCACGCTTGGCGCAGGCGACATTTGGAAGACCGGGCTTGAGTTATTAGAGCGTTTGTGAATTGCGGCTTTCTGGTGGGGTGTTCGATTTGAGTGGCATTTGGAAGGCCGGGGTCGAGTTGCTGGAGCGATTGTGAAGTTGGAATTGATCGCCGGAGGTGGTGTGAAACGTCGGACGATAACGCAGAGAACGCCCACACGCTGGAGTGCGGCGGACTTGCGCGTGGCGGTGGCCGGGCTGAGGGGCGATGTGAAATTCAACGCGCCGCTGCGGGACTACACCTCGTTCCGGATCGGCGGACCGGCGGATGTGCTGGTGATGCCGGCCGATGCCGAAGATGTCTGTCTGTTGATTCAGCAGGCGCGGGCTGCGGACATTCCGATCTTCGTGCTGGGCGGCACCAATCTCCTGGTGCGCGACCACGGCATTCGCGGCATCGTGGTCAGTCTGGCAAAAATGAAGGCGATCTCGGAGGAGCCGGGGCATGTGCTCTATGCCGAGGGCGGCGTCGGGATGCCGACCCTGATGAAGCATGCGACCAGCCGCGGGCTCTCGGGCCTCGAATGGGCAGCCGGCATTCCGGGGACGGCGGCCGGCTGCGTCGTGATGAACGCGGGTACGAAACTCGGCGAGATGCAGGATTCCGTCAAGGCCGTGCGCATCGTGGATCCATCCGGCCGGATCATCGACTGCCCGGCCTCGGCTATTCAATTCAGCTATCGGCG
>Ga0326597_10009227_pt1 | contig 13247 bp, 12 predicted proteins | sample RVTome_12_FD_203789 | JGI IMG/M metagenome (GOLD analysis project Ga0326597, IMG submission 203789) | Soil microbial communities from uranium-contaminated site in the Upper Colorado River Basin, Wyoming, United States - RVT100D185 | ecosystem: Environmental > Terrestrial > Soil > Contaminated >... | reverse complement strand
GCCACGATCTCGCCCTCCCCGACGCTTACGCTCATGCCGCGCACGGCCTGAATCCGGCCGTAGCGCACACCGATGTTGCTGGCCTCAAGAAGCATGATCACTCACCAATTCGTCGTCGCTACCGAGGTAGGCCTCGCGCACGAGCGGGTCGGCTTGTGCCTCTCGCGGCGTGCAGTCGGCGATCAACCGCCCGAAATTGAGCACCAGCACCCGGCGGCAAAGGGCGCCGACGAAATGCATGTCGTGCTCCACCACCAGCAGAGTGGTGCCGCCATCGGCGATACGCTCCAGATGCAACCGCAATTCATTGGTCTCGGTTGGATTCAGCCCTGCGGCCGGTTCGTCCAGCAGCAGCATGCGCGGTCGCGCCAGCAGCGCGCGCACCAATTCGACGCGCTTCTGGATGCCGTAGGGCAGTTCCCCGGCCGGGAACTTCTCGTATTGCGACAGGCCGGCTGCCTCGAGTTGCGCACGCGCATGCTTGCCCCACCGGTTGGAGCGCAGCAGGTTCACCGGCTGCAGCATGCCCGTGAAGGAGCTTGCAGCCGAGCTCTGGCCCAGCATCACGTTCTCCAGCACGGTAAGCTGCGCCATCAGCCGTATATTCTGGAACGTGCGCGCCAGTCCGTAACCGACGCGCTTGCGCGAAGGAACGTGCGTGATATCGGTGCCGTCCAGCATCACGCTACCCCTATCCACGGCGTACAGCCCGGACACCAGGTTGAAGGCGCTGGTCTTGCCCGCGCCATTGGGGCCGATCAGCGCCGCGCGTTCGCCCGCCTGCACGCTGAACGACAGATCGTCGATGACCTTCAGACCACCGAAGCTCTTTGCGACGCCCCGCAGCTCGAGCATCGGGCGGGAAACGCCGGCCGTGCTGTGCACGGCTGCATTGCTATCGGTTGAGGCGATCACGGCCGCTCTGGCGCGCCGGCGCCGTCGCGCCGTCCGAAAAGCTTGCGCAGCAGGCCGCGCGTGGCCAGTCCGTCCGGGCGCAGGTTCATGACCACAATGATCAAGCAGGCGAAGATCACGTAGCGCCACTGGGCGCTGCCACGCAGCAGCTCCGGCAACAGCGTGAACACCGCTGCCCCGAACAGCGGCCCCCACACCGACTGGGTACCGCCAAGCAGCACGTACAGCACGATGTAAATGCTGAACATCACACCGTAGTTCTGCGCTTCGACGAAACTGAAATAGTGCGCGTACAGTGCTCCGGCCAGCGCGGCGATGACCGACCCCGCGGTGAAGGCCGCGGTCTGGATCCCGCGCACCGAGATCCCGAGCAGGTCCGACACCGTTTCATCGTCGTTGACCGCGGTAACGCTGATCCCAAATCGGGTATGAAACAGGAGCACCACCAGCGCCAGCACTGCCAGCGCGACGGCGAACACCGCCACCGGCCCGAGGAAGGTACTCACGGGGTAACCCGCGGCACCGCCGACGACGTTCAGGTTGAGGATCACCCCCTGCACCACCTGCCCGAAAGCGAAGGTCGCCAACGCGAGATAAATGCCACGGGTTCGAAGAACTGCGAACGCGACCAGCATCGCCACAAACCCGGTTAGTCCGCTGGCAACCAGTGCCGCCGCCAGCGGATCCCATGCATACTCGTTGGAGAGGTAGGCCGATCCGTACGCGCCGATCGCCACGAAGCCGCCGATGCCGAGGTTCAGCTGTCCAGCCGCCAGAGGCAGGAAGGCGCCATAGGCAAGTATCACGTTGATGGCGAGCAGCACCAGCACGCCTTCGAGGTAGCCACTCATGCCCGGTCCCTCGCCGCGCCGCCGCCAAGCAGGCCGCTAGGGCGTACGAAAAGGATCGCCAGCAACAGGCCGTACACCGCAACGTCCACCGCACGCGCGCCAAACCAGCTGATCGAAGCGGTCTCGACTACGCCGATAATGAGTCCGCCTAGAATGGCCCCCCAGATATTGCCCATACCGCCGATCACCATGGCCGAGATACCCTTGAGCGCGATCTCCTCACCCATGAATGGGCTCGCCTGCTGGTAGTTCAGCGCGAACAGCACCCCTGCCATCGCCGTGAACACGCCCCCGGTGCAGAATACGACCGGCACAAATCGCTGCACCGGCACGCCGAGCAGGCGCGCCGTCCCGGTATCCTCGGCGATGGTGCGCAGTCCACGGCCTATCCGGGTGCGCTTGAGCACCAGCGCCAGCCCCGCAACCGCGGCAATTGCCGCAATCATGCCAACCACCTGCGGGATGCCGATCACCAGCCCGCCCACCCGCAGGCTCGCATCGGCGAACGGCAGAGTAAGCCTTTGCTGGTCAGAGCCCCAGGCGACCAGCACCAGGTTTTCGATCAGAATCAGGAAGGCCATCGAACCGACCAGCGGCACGTAGTGGTTGCTCTTGCCCACCGGCCGCCAGGTTACGCGCTCGACCACCCAGGAAAGTACCGCCCCCGAGGCGAGCGCTGCCAGCACCACGATGGGGAGGCTGAAGTCGGCGCGCAGCATGGCCCAGCTCAGCATGCCGGCGAACATGAAGATGCCCGGAATGCTGAAATTGAGAAAATTCAGGATGCCGATGGCGAAGGTAAACGCCACTGCGACCAGCGCATACACACTGCCCAGCAACAGGCCGTTGACCACCTGCTGCGCTAGCATTGCGGCGTTCGGCGAAAGACGGAATCCCTGTGCCGCATGGCTTCTCCCTCGATCTTCAAACTAATTCGCGACCACGGCTGCAATGTCGCCCTGGAGTGTACGGTAGGTCGAAAATGCCTGGTGCGACACCGTTCCCTGAAATTTCGGAAAACATCCCATATCAGCGCGGGCGGCCAGGCGCTCGTCGCTGCTCAAAGCGCGGCTCAAGGCTTCGCGGCTGGAAAACAACATCTGCGCCATAAAGAAGGCACGACCCGCGTTGGTCGGCATCGGATCCGGCGACGCTAATGGAACATGCAGAATGACGTCGACGATTTCCGGAAAGCGCCGCAGAATCGGAACGTGATTCGCCGCATAGTAGCTCACGAAAAGCCGCAGGCTCTCCGGCTCGCCCTCGTAGCGCACAAAATAGGAGACGACCATGCATGCTCCCCGCTTCGTCCTAGGTACCAACAGTCATTCGGCCGCCCCGCGCCCGCGGGCCGGGTACTCGAACGCGTCGTTCGCAAAATGATATTCCGGCCCACGGCATCTTGTTGGATTCTTACGCGTCAAATGTTGAACAAAACCACTACAACAAATTTCAAAAATATCTTTGGCTAGAGTTCGTTTCGAAATGAGGGGAACCATCCCCTCATACTCCCCTAACGCCAAGTCAGCCGGTTGCAAAACTCATTTTGCAACGGGTGCTTAGTAAATATTCGAGCGTTCGTATTGGATCGGCCATTTCATGCCGGCATACTTCAGGGTGGCCGCGGCGCGCAGCGCCCAAGTCGGATCGGCGAGCAACGCGCGGCCGAGCAGCACTATGTCCGCGTCGCCTCCGGCGATGGTTGCCTCCGCAAGATCCGGGGCGTTGATCAGCCCGACAGCACCAGTCAGGACTCCCGTTTCGGCCTTCACGCGCCGTGCCAGGCCGATCTGGTATCCGGGCGCAATCGGAATCTGCTGACGTGGGTCGTTGCCGCCCGAGGTGCAATCCACCAGATCGACCAGTTCTTCGCGCTTCAGGATGCGCGCGAGATTGACAGTGTCCTCCAGGCTCCACCCACCGTCTACCCAGTCCGTGCACGACAGGCGCAGGAACAAAGGCTTGTCGTTGGGCCATTGCGCGCGCACCGCCTGTAGCGTTTGAATCAGCAAACGGATGCGGTTCGTGAATGAACCACCGTACCGATCCGTGCGTTGATTGCTGAGCGGCGAATAAAACTGATGGAGGAGGTAGCCGTGTCCGCCATGGATTTCCAGGACCTGGAAGCCCGCGTCCCGAGCCAAGCGCACGGTCCGTACGGTCTCGTTGATGAACTCGTCGATAATCGCGGCAGACATGGCTGCGGGAGTTGGCCATCCCGCGGCGTACGGCAGCGGCGAGGGACCGATGACCTCCCATCCGCCTGCGTCCGGGCCGATGGGCGTGGTGCCCTCCCAAGGCCGGCCTACCGAGGCCTTCCTGCCCGCATGGCCGACCTGAATGCCGGGCACCGCGTTACATTCGGCGATGAACTGTGCGATTTCAGCAAACTTGATTGCCTGTTCTTCGTTCCACAGGCCCAGACAGTGCCTCGTGATGCGCCCGCGCGGCGCGCTGTGAACCGCTTCGGTGAATACCAGTCCCGTCCCGCCCGCGGCCCGGGCGCCCAGATGTACGAAGTGCCACGCATTCGGAACGCCGTTGTCCGCGGAGTACTGGCACATCGGCGACAACGCGATCCGGTTCGGCAACTCCACGGACCGGATACGCAACGGCCGGAAAAGCTGCGGATGCGGATCTCTGCGCAGCACACGGCGTTCGTCTTCACCCGATAGACGGGAGTCCCGTATGGCAGGCGTAGTCATCGCATTTCCTTCGATGAGCTTCGCGGCCTGCGCTGCGCCGCGCGTGCGCCTGCGAACTGGTCGCGAAGAAAGGACGACAACCCGGTACCCGAGTCTTTCACCACCTTGGCCACTATGCACGACAGTTCCCGGAACTCACGCTTCGACAGGGCACCGAACACAATGTCGTTCAATTTAACCAGACGCGGCGCGAGATCAATGACCCGCTTCTCGGCGCGCGGCGTCAGACGTAGCAGCACGCCCCTCCCGTCCGCGGGGTTAGGCAGCTTCTCGATGAATCCCTGCTCCGCCATGCGGGCGGTCTCGGTGGCCACGAAGGCCTGGCTCACATGCAGGCGCGACGCGACCGAACTTACGCTCACACCGTCAACCTTACCCTCGTCCTGCGCCACCACCATCAAAATGTTGTATTGCGGCGGCGTAAGTCCGACGCGTCCGGCGACCAGCTTGCGACCCATGTCCATACGTACCGACAGCGTAAAAAGGTCGTATAGCATCTGGCGGAAGGCAAGATCCCCGTGCGTGTCGATGAGCGCCGCATTGGTCGTGGTCCGCGGCAGGCGGAACGGCGAGTTACGCGCTGCCGCCGGCTTCGTCGCGCGCGTGCAGCTTCGTTTCCTGCCACCCATCGCAGTGCCCTTCAACACCGCCGCTGATCAGGCGACCTTGGCATAGACGGTATCGGGGACCAGATGTTCCTCCACCGGAATGCGCAGGCAGTCGTGAAGGGTGTTGTAGTATTTCCAGAAACCGATCACGTTCGCCAGTTCCACGATTTGCGCCGGCGTGAGGTACTGCTTCAGGCGCACATACACCTCGTCCGGCACTCCGCCGGGACTCTCCGAAGCCATGCGCGAAAATTCGAAGCACACGCGCTCCATCTCGTTCTTCGGCTGGAGGTCCCCGTCCACCAACGAGCGCACGTCGCCCTCGGCCATGCCCCAACCTTCGGAGCTCGGGTCATTGCGCTTGAGCATCGAGCAGCTGTGCGCGGTGCAGTACTTGCAGCCGTTGACGCTGCAGGCGATTGCCGCGCAACGGCGTTTGAGGAACTGGTCCAAGGTCGAACTCGGGTCGCGCATGACGAGGCTGTTCAGTTTCCACAGTGTCTCGGCTATTTCCGGGCGCCAGGCATGCAGCTTCAGAGCGTTCGGCAGGAATCCCATGCGTTTCTTGTACGGCTCCAGCGTGGGGCGCAACTGCGGCGCGAAGTCCTTCTCGTCGACATAGGGAATGAAGGGTTGGGCTTCCTTCGCTGGATCGATGGTCTGTATACCCGACATGATTTTCTCCTGAAGATGGTTGGAAAACTTCTCGGCGAAACGACGAATCACATGTAATCGGCGAGGCGCGCCTTTCCCCGGCCCTTCGGCCAGGTGCGCTCAAAATCCTTTGCGTTGTGGCGCGCTTTGACAGTGGCGTCGATGCCCCATTTGCCGGTGGTGCGCCAGAACGGATCGTTCGCGAGCGGCATCGCAGCGGGATCGAACGGTGAGCCGCGCGTATTGCCGACGGTGATCACATCGCGGGCCGGGTCCACCCGCGTGGCCATCGAGTGGTACACGTCGGCCGGATTGTCGATGTCGATATCCGGGCTCACCGCCACCACCATCTTGGTGTTGAGCCAGGGCGAGCCCATGGCGAGCATCAGCGCATCGGCGACAAAACCCTCGCGCGGATAGTCGAACTGCAGAATGCAGGACAGCGCCGCGCCCCAGGTCGGGAAGCGCACATCCTTCACCGCAAGGCCCATTTCGGTGAGTCGGTTGTAGAGCATCGCCTCGTGACACAGCCGCGGCAGTGGTTGGTGATCGGTTTCGGGGCAGGTCAGGTGGTTGCGATAAATCGGCCGCTCCGCGCGCATGGTTAGCGCCGATACCTCCAGCGTCGGCAGCTTCGCGCTGCGCGGCAGGAAATAACCCGAGGGCGACACCGAAACGCCCACATCCTCCAGCGCGCAAAGATCCACTTCGCCCTCGATCACGATTTCAGCCAGAGCCGGAACGTCCATATTCACGCTTTCGGCAGCGATCATCGGGATGTCCTGGTCCATGATCGTGCCCACCATCTCCATCTCACCCCACAGGTCCATATGCAGGCCGGAGTAGTTGCCCATGATCTCGTAGGCTGGCGGCAGACCGATAGCGATGACGAACGGCATCTTCGTCTTCCCCACCGCGCGATACTTGCGGATGATGGCGTGGGTGTGGGGCGTCACGAACGAGGGCCGGCCGCTGCGCGCGCCGCAGAGGATGGTGCCCGCGTGCGAGGTGTTGTAGAAACCCGTCTCCGGATCCTTCACCAGCCACATTCCGGTAATGTAGGGCACGTCCTCCCTCTCGGAATGAATCGGTACCGGCAGTCTGGTCCAGTCCACCTCCTTGCCCAACCATTTCACTTCCTTGACCGGCGCATTCGAAGCCTTGACGAATCCGCGCGGCGGTTGTCGTATCCGGTACGCGAGCGTCTTCAGGAAATCCGCAGGCTGTACGCCGAGCGCGCGCGCCTGAAGGTGGCGGTGCTTGACCAAAATGTCGCACAGACGCCAGCCCGGCTTGCCGACGATGTTCTCGAACACGATCGGCTGCTCGCTCTGCGCGGTGAGCGCGGGCAGCACGCCCAACTCCACCGGTCTGGTGATGCGGGTAACGATGTCCGCATGCGTCTCGAGGTAGCCGCGCAGCTCGGCGTCGAGCGGCCTCCCGGCGTGGGGGTTTGCGCGCGGGTCGGCCAGTGGGTCGCCGGGATCGGACACAGCGGATGCAGCGGGTGATTTTGGAATGGCGCTCATGCTCTGCCTCCATCGGAAGGTTGGCAAGTGATCCCCTTGAAAGAGATTCTTATTCGTAAGTTTAATAAAGTGACTTTAGTATATGTACTGGGAGTTAGCAACAGAAGAGAGAGGCGAGGCGTCGGCAGCCGACACCCCTCCCCCGCCGATTAATCCATCAGCATGGTCGTGCATGAAATATCAATGCAACGGCATTTACCCGGCGTCGCCGTTGGCATCTTTGGCTATTTGACAACGAGACCACTCCATGTCACCTTCGTTCTTCGCGCCTGAAACGGGGCGTTTTTTGTCATTAGACACACAGAACAGGAGAATACGTCATGAGAATCAGACTACTCGCCGCCACGGGTATTGCCGCGGCAGCGCTGGTCGGCGCCGCCAATGCGCAAACGGTCGGTTTGGGCACCACCAAGGGGACGGCCCTCGATCAGATGGCTGCTGCGCTGTCAAAGACCGTCTCCTCCCACGGCAACATGCAAATGCGCCCTCAACCCATGGGCGGGACGCAGACCTACATCCAGGTGATCGATCAAGGCAAGCTGGAGTTCGGCATCGCCAACGTGATGCAGACCTACATGGCCGTACACGGAACGGGGATCTCGGAAGGCCACAAGTTCTCCAACTTGCGCGCGGTGGCTACGCTGATGGCGTTCCGAAACGGGCTGGCGGTGGCCAACAATTCGGACATCAAGACCGCCGCCGACCTCAAGGGCAAGCGCCTGCCATACGGATTCAAGGGTGCGCCCCTGTTCCGGTACTTTATCGATGCCACACTGGTCAACGGCGGGCTGACCGCTGCGGACGTCACAAAAGTTCCGGCGGTCGGGCTTTTCCAGAGCTGGAATCTGTTCAAGCAGGGCAAGGTCGACGGAGTCATTACCGCAATTGGTTCGGGCGCGACTACGGAGATGAACGCCACTATTCCCGGCGGCGTTCGGTTCATAGACATGGTTACGACGGGGCCCCGGGCCGAGCAGACACTCGACACCCTGCCTGGCATCTACTTTGCGAAGGTCACCCCTGACCCCAAGTTCGTCGGCGTCCACAGTCCCACCGACATCTACGGATACTACTTCGTGGTGTTGACGTACAAGGACATGTCGGCAGAAATCGTCACTCGCGTCGCCAAGGCGATTTACGAGAACGTCGCCGAAATCAAGGCGACCGCCGCGATGTGGGTCTCGTTCAACTCGGCGACCGTGGCCAAACAGCACAAGGGAATTCCCTATCATCCGGCCGCCGAAGCCTTCTACAAGAAGGTCGGGGCCTGGAAGTAGTCAGCGTGCGACACGGCTCGATTGGCGCCCGCGCCCGCGCCCGTGTCCGCGCCGTACCGGGTGACGGGCCCCGCGACGAAACGACTTCTTTGCCACGGGCGGCCGGCACCCACCGGCGCAGTGCGAGAAAATCGTAAACATGGCGGAACACGAAGCACCCGATCCCGGCGGGTCCGCGCGTGGGCGGGCGGCCGGTTCGCGGGCCTGCCGCGTGGCGTGCAACATCGGCGATGTTGCACTTTGCCTGATCGCAATTGTCTTCTCCAGCCAATTGCACGTCGCGTTCGGCTACGCACTGTATACCGAACAGGCGCTGGCCGCGATACTCGGCCTCGCGCTTTTCATCATCCTCGTCCGGGTACCGGCGGACCGCGGAGGACCACGGCGCGCGGCGGGTGATCGCGTACCCTGGTACGACGTCGTATTCGCGCTGTTCGCGCTCGCTACCGCGCTTTACCTCGCGGTGGTGTTTCCCGGCCTGGTCGACAAGTTCGCGTTCCGCCGGGGCGAGGCTTTCGCAATCGGCATCGTGCTGCTGCCGCTCACCCTGGAGGCGCTGCGCCGCACCTCAGGCTGGGGGCTGTGTGCGATCGTCGCGAGCTTCATCGTCTACGGACTTTACGGCGACGTGATCCCGGGCCAGCTTCGGGCTCGCGCCCAAGGCGTCTATGACCTGATTTCCTACCTCGCCGTGGACCCGTCCGCGATGCTCGGCTTACCGATGACCATAGTTTGCACCGTGGTGATCACATTCGTGTTTTTCGGCCAATTGCTTCTGAAGACAGGGGCCTCCGAATGGTTCACCGATATTGCGACCGCCTTGATGGGCCGCTATCGTGGCGGCTCGGCCAAGGTCGCCGTACTCGCATCCGGCCTGTTCGGCTCGATTTCGGGCAGCGCGGTCTCCAATGTCGTCTCGACCGGCGTGATCACTATCCCGCTGATGCGTCAGGCAGGATACGACGCGAAAACAGCCGGCGCGTTCGAAGCGGTGGCCTCGACCGGCGGGCAGATCATGCCGCCGGTGATGGGGGCGGCGGCCTTCCTGATGGCGGAGATCCTGCAGATCCCTTATTCGCAGGTGGTAATCGCGGCGATCGTACCGGCCCTGCTTTACTACATCGCGGTGTTCGTCTATGCCGACCTCGAAGCAGCGCGCAAGAAGATCTTGCCGGTGCCGGCCGAGCGCATCCCCGCGCTCATGGCGACGCTCCGCGCAGGCTGGTTTTTCACGATCCCGTTCGCCGTATTACTGCACGCACTGTTCGTGCGCAACCTCTCGCCCGAGGAATCAGCGCTGTGGTCGTCCGCCTCGATCATCGGCGTGAGCTGGATATTCGGCTACAAGGGCCGGCGCATCCGGCCGATGGCCATCTACGAGAGCATACGCGACACGGGGGCGGCGGCCGTGGACATCGTCGTGATCGGGGCGATGGCCGGATTCATCATCGGAGTCGTCGGGATATCCGGACTCGGATTCGGCTTGACCTACGTGCTGGTGCAAATCGGCACCGGCAGCCTGGCGACATTGCTCGGGCTCACCGCGATCATCTGCATCGTGCTCGGCATGGGCATGCCGACGACGGCGGTCTATCTGCTGGTCGCGGTGCTCGCGGCGCCACCGCTCATTGAACTCGGCATTCTCCCGATCGCCGCGCATATGTTTGTGTTTTACTTCGGCTGCGTCTCGCTCATCACGCCGCCGGTTGCGGTGGCGGCCTACGTAGCGGCCAGCATTGCGGGGGCTGGTGCGACCGAGACCGCCATCATGTCGGTCCGGTTGGGCTGGACCGCGCTCGTGGTGCCGCTGATGTTCGTGATGTCGCCGGACCTGATCATGCAGGGCTCGCTGATCAATTCGGCCATTGCGTTCGTCACGGGCGTGGCCGGAGTGTGGCTCGCGACGGTGGGGCTGGTCGGCTATTTCCTGGAGCCGCTGCGCTGGTTCATGCGCTTGAACTTCCTGGTCGCAGGCATCGCACTGCTGATCCCTGCCCAGGCGTTTCCCGGCGCCAATATTCTCGAACTGGCCGGGATCGCGTTGGCCGCGGTGCTGGTTGGCGGTGCGTTCCGGGACCGTCGGCGACAGCGCGCGGCCGTGCGCAGCCCGGCTTGAATTTTCAATGCGCGCGCGTTTCAGCGAGCTGTCATGCGATGACGCGCGTGGAAACGCAAGTCGGAAGATCGACGAAAGCCAAGGGAATACGAGCGCCAAATCAGGCCTCGAACGACCGCGCTCGGCCTACCTGTTCAACTCCGGCATACTGAATTCCCGCCATCCGGGAACGTCGGCGACCTCCGCAAAAGGTTCGCCGACGGGCCGCGTGGCGTCCACGCCGACCGCCGATGAGAGGCCGGGCGTATGCGGATCTTTCGCTTCCACCGAGGGATCGACGGGACCCGACGGAAGCTGACCGACCACGAGCACGTCGCGCTCGGGTCTGACGCGCAGCGACAGCGCCCACTCCACCTCCGAGGCGCTGTGAATATCGATGTCCGGCTCGACGACGATGACCCATTTCGGACGAACATTCGAGGTCATCGCCGCCATCATCACCTGCCTCGCCTCGCCGGCGAAACGAGGCCGCATGGCGATCACGACGTAGTATTGGACTCCGCCCGATGCGTTGATCGCAACTTTCTCGACCGTCGGAAATTGCTGTTTAAGCGTGCGCCAGAAAGAAGCCTCAAACGGGATCTGCTTCAGTATGTGATTCTCCGTGACCGGCTTGCCCGTCAGCAGTCCCTGAAAATAGGGATTGCGGCGGTGCGTGATCGCCGTGATGCGCGCGGTCGGCTTTTCCGAGGCCGGCGTGTAGTACCCGGTGTACTCGCCAAGTGGGCCTTCGCGAGCCCTGCGCGCGAGATCGACCTCGAATTCGATCACCACCTCGGCGTGGGCCGGAACCTCCAGGTCGACGGTCTTGCAATGGACCAGTTCGACCGGCGCGCCGCGAAGTCCGCCGGCAAGCTCCCAGTCGTTCGTGGTATCGCTGGTCTGAACCTGGCAGGCGTAGGCGAGCACCGGGTCCACGCCAATCACCAGCGCTGCCTGCAACGTCAAGCCCAGGCGCTCGGCTTTGGTGATGATCTTGCCGAAACGGTGGAACGGCTGGGCAAAAAATGTGAGTCGGTCCGCTTCCAGAACCTGGAAGCGGTAGTGGCCGATATCGGGTACGCCCGTTTCGGGGTCCCTGGAGACGACAATGCCCGGAGTAATGTAGGGGCCGCCGTCGCCGGGGCTGTAGGTAGGAATCGGAAAGCGCCTGATGTCGATTGCGTCGCCGGTGATCACCACCTCATGGCAGGGCGCATGGCCCGCAAAAATCTCCGGCGAAATCGGGTGGTCCAGCCCGGCCAGGACTTTCTCGAAGATGTCGTCTTCGCTCGCCTCGAAAGCAATCAGGGCCTTGCTGCGAGTGGAATAGATGCCGGCGACCAAAGGGTAGTCGGTTCCGTTCTGATTGAAGATGAACGCGGGCCCGTTACGCGCGTTGCTCTGTTTCAACGCCTTGGCAACATCGAAGACCAGATCGATCGGGCGATCGATATCAACCAGTTCGCCGTTCTGGCGTAGAGCATCGAGGAAATGCCGAAAATCCCGGTATGCCAAACTAGCGCTCCTTATGTGCCGGATCAGGCGCTGCGGGCAAGCCTTCGACGGACTGCGGCGGCAGGATATAGCTTCCATGGTCGTCGCGGCGCAGCACATTCTTCTCCTGCACGATACCCCATGCGACGAGCACGGTTCGGTATTCGACGTCGCCGAGCGTGCGCAGAATCGAGTAGAAGTTCGTCGGTCCCTGCTCCAAGTGTTTCAGGATCCGATCCACCACTGCCTGTTCAGATGATGTCGCCAAGTTTCACCTCGTCCATAAATGCAGGCCGGATCAGCTCGTAGTGGCTGGGCGGTACGCGTTCGGGGATGGTCGCGTCAATACCCATCTTGGCGGTCATGGGCAACTCGCCTTTGGGCAGTTCCCAGGCGAGAACGCTGGGGTCGATGTGCTTGGCCTGCGCGCCCGGAACTATGATGACATCGCGATCGGCCTGGACCCTGAACGTGAGGGCCGATTCTATCTGCACCGGATCGCCGATGTCGACGCCCTCGTCGACCACGATTGCGTGTTTCGTATCGGGCAGCGACAGGATGGCCATCAGGGCATTCTTGCCGCCACCGGCGCGCTTGCGGATGGCAGCGATGACCGAAAAGCGACACATGCTGCCTTCGGTTACCCGCACCGCGGCGACGCTCACGCCTGCGCGCTTGAGGACCTCCCAGACCTGCGCCTCGGTGGCCGCGGCGCCGAGCCATGCATTCTCCCAGGGCATCTGAATCACCTGCAGCATTGCGTCCGTTCGGCAGGTGATCGCATTGATGTTGAAAACGGGATTCCACCTGAGTTCCGTGTACATCCCGGCGAAATCGCCAAAAGGCCCCTCATCGACCGTCCAGCCTACCGGCGCGATTTCGCCTTCGAGGACAATCTCGCAATCCGCCAACACGGGAACGTCGTTGGTCTTGGCGCGCGCGATGCGCAGCGGGGAACCGTGCAGCCCGCCGGCGATATTGAGTTCGCTCACTCCCGGCGGCGCCTTGTATGCGGCACTCAGGATTTGATAGGGATGGGCGCCGATGCAAACGGTGATCGGCAAAGCCTCCCCGCGCTTGAAGGCCCGCTCATAGCTTCGGCGCAGGTCCGAAACC
>Ga0326597_10009226_pt1 | contig 13247 bp, 10 predicted proteins | sample RVTome_12_FD_203789 | JGI IMG/M metagenome (GOLD analysis project Ga0326597, IMG submission 203789) | Soil microbial communities from uranium-contaminated site in the Upper Colorado River Basin, Wyoming, United States - RVT100D185 | ecosystem: Environmental > Terrestrial > Soil > Contaminated >... | reverse complement strand
CGAATGCATCCTGGATCGCGCCGAACTGCTTGTTGAGCGCGGCGATGAGGGCTTGCGCGCTCTCGCCCTTCTTGGCGCGCTCGGCGAAGTCGTCGAGCGGCGTGAACACGACGGCGGCGTTGGGCGCGGTGGTGAAGGTGGCGCCGTCGAGGCCGACGATGGGCACGGCATGGGCGATGCCTGGGGTCCCGAGCACGATCTTGGTCACCTTGCGCGCCACCTCGTCGGTGCGGGCGAGCGAGGCGCCGGGGGGAAGCTGGATGATGTTGATGAGGTAGCCCTGATCCTGCTGCGGGATGAAGCCGGTCGGCGCCTTGGCGAACTCGAAAGCCGTCAAACCGATGAGGCCGGCATAGACGATGAGCATGAAGGCCGAGACGCGCACAAGCCTCCCGGTGAGCGCGCCGTAGCGCGACGACACCCATTCGAAGGCCCGGTTGAAACCGTTGAAGAAGGCCCTAATCGGCCGGGTGAAGATATTTCGCCGCTTAGGCTCGGCCTCGTGCGGCTTGAACAGAAGCGCGCACAGCGCCGGGCTCAAGGTGAGCGAGACGAGGAGCGAAATCACCGTCGCCGTGGCGATGGTCACGGCGAACTGGCGGAAGAACTGGCCCAGGATGCCGGTGAGGAAGGCGGAGGGGATGAACACCGCTGACAGCACGAGCGCAATCGCGATCAGCGCGCCGCCCACCTCGTCCATGGTCTTGTAGGCGGCATCGCGCGGGCTCAGTCCCTCGCGGATATTGCGCTCGACATTCTCCACCACGACGATGGCGTCATCGACGACGATACCGATGGCAAGCACGAGGCCGAACAGCGACAAATTGTTGAGCGAGAAGCCGAGCGCCGCTAGCATAGAGAAGGTTCCGATCAGCGACACCGGGATAGCGACGATGGGGATGATCGACGCCCGCCACGTCTGGAGGAACAGGATGATCACCACCACCACGAGAATCACGGCCTCGAACATGGTGGTGATCACCGCCTCGACCGATTGCGAGATGAAGACCGTCGGATTGTAGACGATGTCGTAGCGCAGCCCGTGCGGGAACGACTTGGCCAGCTCGGCCATGGCATTCTGCACCAAGGTCGCCGTGGCCAGCGCGTTCGAGCCGGGCCGCTGGAAGATGCCCAAGGGGATCGCCACCCGCTCGTCGAGATAGCCGCTGCGGTTGTAGTCCGCGGCACCGAGCTCGACGCGGCCTATGTCGCGGATGCGGACGACGCGCCCGTTTTCATCGGACTTGACGATGATGTTGCCGAACGCCTCGGTGTCGGAGAGGCGTCCTTGCGTCTCGACGTTGAGCTGAAAGGCGCCGGGCTGCGGCACCGGCGGCTGATTGATCACGCCGGCTGCCACCTGCACATTCTGCCCACGCAGCGCGCTGACGACGTCGCCGGCGGTCAGGTTGCGGATGGCGAGCTTCTCGGGATCAAGCCAGATGCGCATCGAGTAGTCGCGCGCGCCGAAGATGGTGACGTTGCCAACCCCGTCGATACGGGCGAGCACGTCTTTCACGTGCAGGGTGGCGTAGTTGGAGATGTAGAGCAGGTCGCGCGAGCCGTCGGGCGAGCTTAAGTGGATCACCATCATGAGGTCGGGCGATTGCTTGGTGACGGTCACGCCGATGGAGCGCACCTCCTCGGGCAGGCGGGGCAGCGCCGTTGACACGCGGTTCTGCACCAGCACCTGCGCCGTATCGAGATTGGTGCCGAGCTTGAAGGTGACCGCAAGCGACATGCTGCCGTCGCTCGTTGACTGCGACGTCATGTAAAGCATGTTGTCGACGCCGTTGACCTCCTGCTCGAGCGGCGTGGCGACGGTCTTGGCGACGATCTCGGCTGAGGCGCCCGGATAACTGGCGGTGACCGAGATCGACGGAGGGGCGATCTCCGGATATTGCGAGACCGGCAGGCTGAGATAGGCCACGCCGCCGATCAGGGTGATGAGAATGGAGATGACCGCCGCGAAGATCGGCCGGTCGATGAAGAAATGCGAGAGGTTCATGGGCTGCCGGTACCGGGCGGGGCGGCCGCAGCGCCGATCTTGCCCTCTTCCGGCGTGACTTTGGCGCCAGGCTGCGCGCGCAACAGCCCATTGATGATCACTTGGTCGTCGGGCGTGATGCCGCTCCTGATGATGCGCAAGCCGTCGTCGGTCACCGGACCGAGCTCGACCGGCTTCGGCACCACAGTGCCGTCAGGGCCGACCGTGAATAGCAGCTTGACCGACTGGTCGGTCACCACCGCGGCATCGGGCACGAGGATGGTCGGGTGAAGCTGCGACATGGGCACTCGCACCCGGCCGAACTGGCCGGGGGTAATGAACAGGTTGGGATTGGCGAAGGCGGCGCGGACGCGGATCGTTCCTGACGAGCGGTCATACTGGTTGTCGACGAAATTGATGCTGCCCTTCAGCGTCCAGGTCTTCTCGTCCATCAGCTGGCCCTGAACCTCGATGATATTGTCGCGGGCCGATTTTATTTCGCCCTTCTGCACCAAGCGCTTATAGGTCATGCCGTCGCCTTCGCTAACGTTGAAGGTGAGCCAAATCGGATCGAGCGAAACGATGGTGGTGAGCAGCGTGGTGTTTCCGCTGGTGCCGCCCATGACGAGATTGCCGACGCTCACCTCATGGCGGCCCATGCGGCCGGCGACCGGGGCGGTCACGCGCGTATAATCGAGATTGAGCTGCGCCTGGTTGACGGCGGCAAGCGCCGCGTCCCGCGACGCCGTGGCGATGGCCAATTGGGAGACCCGCTCATCATAGGTCTCTTTGGTGGCGTAGTCGTTCTTGCGCAGTTGGGCAGTGCGGTCGAGCTGCTGTTGCGCCAGCTGAACCTGCGCCTCGGTCTGCGCGAGCTGGGCCTTGGAGGTTTCCAGCGCAAGCTCGAACGGACGCGGCTCGATGACGAAAAGCAGGTCGCCCTTCTTGACCAGTTGGCCGTCGGTGAAGTTGACGGATTCGAGATAGCCGCTCACCCGCGCCCGCACTTCGACCGACTCCGGCGCCTCGAACTGGCCGGTGAAATCGCTCCACTCCTGAAGTTCCGTGACCAGAGGCTTGGCGACGGTGACCGGGGGCGCGGGCGGCGCGGCCTGGGTGGCCGGTCCGGTCTGCCAGAAGCCCCAATAGCGATAACCGAACGCGGCGAGAGCGATGACCACGAGAAGCAGGAAGAGGCGCGTGCCGCCGCCTTTCCCGCGCGATGGCGTTGTCTCGACCTTAGGCGCGGCGGAAGGTTTGCGCGCCGGCGCTTCTTGCGTCTTAGGCGCCCGAGCCTCCGCTTCGGTCACCGCGAGATCCGACTCCTCGTCGGGCTCTTCGTCGCGGCCTCTGCCGCCGTTCCGGTTTCGCTTTTCGATCATGGCCGCGTCTCAAGCGGGGGGCCGTAACTGCCCATCTGTGGCGTAGGATAAGAGGTTGCAAGGCCTGCGCCCCCGGAACGCTACCCCAACGGCGGCGCGGGACGCGAGCTTCAAAGATCGATAACCCCAAGGATTTGCCAACGATCCTGCGGCAAGGCGCCTCAATATCGGCAATTTCGCGCCAATTTACGCCCCGCAACGCGCCTCGCGCGAACAATCCTGGCGACCGAATATGCCTCCATGGCATATCGTGGCCATGGCCGGAGGCTCACCTTCAGCCGAACCGAGGGAGAGGGAGGGAACCCGCGCGCGCCATGGTGTTTCAGTCTGAAGTCTTGACCCGAAGAGGTCTTATCGCATGGGCGCTCGTGGGCGCCCTTATGCTGCTCCTCGGCGCCTCGGCCGCGCGCGCGGAAGAGAGCGCCGTAGCCAAAGCCGCCGCTTGGCGGATCGGCGACCATCTAAGCCTCGCGGGCCTCCTCTACGCCCAAGGCGGCGAGGAGGGTAATGTCGAGGAGCTGCTGTCCAGCATCAGGCCTCTGACCGAGGCGATGCAGATCGAGATCAAGCCCTTCCCGCCCCGCGCCGCCACACCGGTGGAAACCTATGCCGAATTGATCCAGTACCTCATCAAAGGGGACGGTGCCGAGATCGGGCGCCAGATCGCGCAGAAATTCGGCAAGGAGGCCGGAACGCTGTTCGAGATCTCGGTCAAGTCCAATCTCCTGATCCTGCTTTATGAGCCGGGCGAGGACCAGGGCATCGCCGGTGTCCTGCAGTCGCGCTGCACCGAGATCGGGCTTCCCAACAATCTCTGGCTCGACGTCGTAAACGCGGTCAACGGCAAGGCTTCCAAGGAAGACGTGAAGAACGCCGTGTTCAAGATGCATGACGACGTGGCGACTTATCTCGGCGGCCAGGTCCAGTAGTCCATGCTCCGCGGGGGAAAACGGTGCCGAGCCGATGATGTCCACAACGTCAATTACTCGTCTTGATGTGCGAAAAAGTATGTATTAGACATTAAGAATCACTCTTTCAGCTTGCAAGGGGGATCCCCGGCAATCATCACGGCTGCGCAATTGCGCGCTTCGCGGGCTCTCCTGGGAATTGACCAGCGCAAGCTGGCCGAGATGGCTAGTCTCTCTCTGCCAACCATTCAGCGTATGGAAGCGAGCGACGGGGTGATCCGCGGTAATGTCGACTCGCTCATGAAGTTGATCGAGGCGCTTGACGCCGCCGGCATCGAGCTGATCGCCGAGGGGACTGCTAGCCAAGGCGGAGGCCGCGGCGTGCGGCTGAAGGCTTGACCTAGCGATGGCGCTCACAATCATTCTTGCCTGTGTCGCTGCCCTACTGGTCGTCTCGGCGCTTTCGCTCGCGCTGCACGGGAGCTCACTTGGCCGCATCGTCGTTTATGGCGGGTCGCTGATCATCGCAGTGGCGGGCCTGGCCGCGGCGCTCGTGCAGCTTCTCGGGCCGGGACCGGACGAGGTCTTGACGCTGCCCATTGGGCTGCCCTGGCTCGGCGCGCATTTTCGCCTTGACGCCCTCTCGGCATTTTTTCTTGTCGTCGTCAATCTCGGCGCAGCGGCCGCAAGCCTCTATGCCCTCGGCTTCGGCAAGCATGAGCAGGCGCCGCAGCGCGTCTTGCCCTTCTATCCGCTCTTCCTGGCTGGGATGAACCTCGTCGTCATCGCCGACGATGCCTTCACCTTCCTCTTCACCTGGGAGTTCATGTCGCTGTCGTCATGGGCGCTGGTGATGGCGCACGACCATGTGCGGGCGAATTTGCGCGCAGGCTATGTCTATATCGTCATGGCCAGCTTCGGCACGCTCGCGCTGCTGCTCGCCCTCGGCCTGCTCGCCGGACCCGATGGCGCGTACGCCTTTGCGGCAATTCGCGACAATCATCCGTCCTCCGGTCTTGCCGCGCTCGTTCTCATCCTCGTCTTGATCGGCACCGGGTCAAAAGCGGGTCTCGTCCCCCTTCATGTCTGGCTGCCGCTTGCCCATCCCGCGGCGCCGAGCCACGTCTCGGCGCTGCTCTCCGGCGTCATGACCAAGGTTGCGGTCTACGCCTTCATTCGCATCGTCTTCGATCTGCTCGGAACTCCGGCGTGGTGGGGGAGCATGCTGGTACTGGCGCTCGCCGGCATCACTTGCGTCATGGGCGTGCTCTACGCGCTGATGCAGCACGATTTGAAGCGGCTGCTCGCCTATCACACGGTGGAGAATATCGGCATCATCTTCATCGGCTTGGGCCTCGCGCTTGCCTTTCAAGCCTACGGTCTTGCTTGGGCGGCGGCGCTCGCCTTCACCGCAGCACTTCTGCACGTGTTCAATCACTCGCTCTTCAAGAGCCTGTTGTTCCTTGGCGCGGGCAGCGTGCTGACGGCCACCGGCGAGCGCGACATGGAGCATTTGGGCGGGCTCATCCATCGCATGCCGCTCACCGCCTTCACCTTCCTCGTCGGCTGTGTCGCCATCTCGGCGCTGCCGCCGCTGAATGGCTTCGTTTCCGAATGGCTCACCTTCCAAGCGATTCTGCTTAGCCCCCAGCTCCCGTCATGGGGCCTGAAATTTCTCGTGCCCGCGGTCGGCGCGCTTCTCGCGCTCTCTGCGGCTCTGGCCGCGGCCTGCTTCGTCAAGGCCTTTGGCGTCACCTTCCTCGGCCGGCCGCGCACCGAGGCCGCTGCCCGCGCCCATGAGACCGACAGATTCTCGCTCACGGCGATGTTCATGCTTGCCGGACTCTGTCTCCTTGCCGGCATCTTGCCCGGTTTCTTCATCGACGCACTGGCGCCGGCCGCTAAGGCGATGGTCGGCGACTCCATGCCGCTACAGCGCGACGTGCCCTATCTCTCCATCGTTCCCATCGCCGAGAGCCGCAGCTCCTATAACGGCCTCCTCGTGTTCCTCTTCATGCTGTTCTCCGCCACGGCGGCGGCTGCCGCCATTCATCGGCTGGCATCTGACCGGCTTAGGCGGGCGCCTGCCTGGGATTGCGGCTATCCCGACCCAAGCCCTGGCACGCAATACACCGCCTCGAGCTTCGCCCAGCCGATCCGCCGCGTGTTCGGCACGCTGGTATTCCGGGCGAGCGAACGCGTCGAGATGCCACCGCCGGGCAATGCGGGCCCCGCGCGCATCACCGTGCGTTTGAGCGACGTCATCTGGGACACGCTCTACGAACCCATCGCCCGCGGGGTCGAATATGTCGCCGACCGGCTCAACCGGCTGCAATATCTCAGCATCCGGCGTTACCTCAGTCTCGTCTTCGTCGCTCTTGTCGGCCTTCTGCTCGTGCTCGCGATATGGCCCTGATCCTCAATCTTGCGGTGCAGGCCGCCCAGATGCTGCTGGTTCTCGCGCTCGCGCCGCTGCTCACGGGCTTCGTGCGCAAAGTGAAGGCGCAGCTATTGCGCAGGCAAGGTCCCCCGGTCATTCAGCCTTACCGCGACCTCATCCGGCTCCTGCGCAAGGACGTGGTGCTGGCCGACAATGCCTCCTGGCTGTTCCGCGCCATCCCTTATCTGATCTTCGCCGCGACCTGGGTCGCGGCGTCGCTGGTGCCGACCTTTGGCACCGGCCTGATGTTCTCCTGGTCGGCCGATCTCATCGCCATCATCGCGCTGCTTGGCAGCGCACGCTTCTTCCTCGCGCTCGCCGGCCTTGACGTCGGCACGGCCTTCGGCGGCATCGGCTCGAGCCGCGAGGTAATGATTGCCTCGCTCGCCGAGCCCGCCATGCTGATGATCGTGTTCACCCTGGCGCTGGTCGCGGGCTCGACCCAGCTCTCCACCATGGCCGGCTTCCTCGCCTCGGGGGAGGTGGGTTTACGCGTCTCGCTCGGCATGGCGATGATCGCTCTGATCATGGTGGCCATCGCCGAGAACGCGCGCATCCCCGTCGACAATCCCGCGACGCATCTTGAGTTGACCATGGTGCATGAGGCCATGGTGCTGGAGTATTCGGGACGGCACCTCGCCCTGATCGATCTCGCCGCAGAGCTCAAGCTCCTGCTCTACATCTCGCTCATCGCCTGCTTGTTCGTCCCCTGGAGTATGGCTTCGCGGGGCGCAGAAACCGAGGCGCTTCTGGTCGGCGCCGTCGCCTATGTGATGAAGCTCGCCGCTTGCGGCTTTCTGCTCGCGGTGTTCGAGACGTCAATCGCCAAGATGCGCGTGTTTCGTGTGCCGGAATTCCTAGGAGCTGCGCTGATGCTCGGCTTGCTCGCCACCTTGCTGCTGTTCGTGTCGCGGAGTCTGTAGATGCACGGCCTCAGCTTCGACGTCGCCCATTTGCTTGCCGGCTCACTCGTGCTGGTGAGCTTCATGCTGCTCTACCAGGATCGTCTCTACGCGCTGTTGAATATCTATGCCTTGCACGCGCTTGTGCTGGCGCTGGCGGTGGCATCGCAGGCCTATGTGCAAGACGCGCCGCACCTCTACATCACCGCGGCGATCGCCCTCGTGTTCAAGGCCATCGTCATCCCCATTGCGTTGCACCGGATGATCGTCAAGCTTGGCATTCATCGCGAGATCGAGACGGTTGTCGGCATCGGTCCCACCATGCTGCTTGGCATCGGTCTCGTGGCGCTCTCCATGGTGGTGATTCTGCGGGTCACGACCGAGGCCGATCCGCTGGCGCGGGAGGATCTCGCCTTCGCGCTGTCGGTGGTGCTGCTCGGGCTCCTGATGATGGTGACGCGGCGCAATGTCGTGAGCCAAGTCGTCGGGTTCATGTCGCTGGAGAACGGCCTCGTGCTCGCCGCCACCGGCGCCAAGGGCATGCCGTTCGTGGTCGAGATCAGCGTCGCCTTTTCCATCTTGATCGCCTTCATCGTCATCGGAATTTTCCTGTTCCGCATTCGCGAACGCTTCGACACGGTTGACGTCCACGCGCTCGACCGCTTCCGGGGAGAACGGCTGTGAGCTTCAACGCGGTGACCGCCGTGCTCGCCATCCCTGCGATCGCAGCGGCGCTGCTGGCGCTGCTGCCGGGTTATTGGCTCTCCGCGCGCCTCAACGTGCTTGCCACCCTGCTCACCTTCCTCGCCGCACTATCGCTGTTTTTCGAGCGCCCCCCGACCGGGCCTTACATCCTGATCGACGACTTGAACAATGTCTTCATCGTGCTCACCACCTTTGTCGGCTTCACCACCAGCGTGTTCAGCGCGAGTTATATCGAGCACGAGCTTGAGACCGGCCGGCTGACGCCCACTTTCTTACGCTTCTATCACGCCATGTATCAGGTGCTGATGTTCGCCATGAACCTCGCCCTCGTCACCAACAACATCGGCGTGATGTGGGTGGGCATCGAGCTCGCCACGCTCACCACCGTGCTGATGGTCGGCATTTACCGCACGCATGAGGCGCTCGAGGCTGCCTGGAAATATTTCATCCTTGGCAGCGTGGGCATCGCGCTCGCCCTGTTCGGCACCATTCTTATCTACATGGCGGCGGAACCGGCGATCGGCACCGGCCCTAATGCCATGGTGTGGACCGATCTCGTGGCCCATGCCGCATCCTTCGATCCGGCCCTCCTCAATCTCGCCTTCGTGTTTCTGCTGCTCGGCTATGGCACCAAGGTCGGTCTCGTGCCGCTGCACGCCTGGCTGCCCGACGCCCATGCCGAGGGTCCGACGCCGATCTCGGCCGTGTTGTCCGGGCTTCTGCTCAATGTGGCGCTCTACGCGCTGCTTCGCTTCAAGATCCTGCTCGCGGCGAACCCCAACGCGCTTGCTCCCGGACCGCTGATGATCGGCATGGGGCTCATCTCATTCCTGTTCGCGTCGTTCATGCTTTACCGCCGGCAGGACATCAAGCGCATGTTCGCCTATTCCTCCATCGAGCACATGGGCATCGTCACCTTTGCCTTCGGCATGGGGGGTCCGCTCGCCAACTTCGCCGGGCTCCTGCATATGAGCCTGCATTCGCTGACCAAATCGGCCATCTTCTTCGCCGTTGGCGACATCTCCCAGGTGAAGGGCACGCAGAAGATCGCCGACATAGGCGGCTTGACCTCGACCAACCCCGTGCTCGGCTGGGGCCTGGTGCTCGGTGTCGTGGCCATCGCCGGCCTGCCGCCGCTTGGCATCTTCACGAGCGAATTTCTGGTGGTCAGCTCGACCTTCGCCCGTGAACCGCTGTTGGCGCTTCCCCTCGTGCTTGCGCTCCTGGTCGCCATCGGCGCGTTGTTCCTGCGGCTGAACAGCATCGCCTTCGGCGAGCCACGGGGTCCCAACCATAAGGCCAAGGGCTCCTATGTACCGATGTTCGCCCATCTCGGGCTGGTCCTTACCGCCGGCATCTATTTGCCGGCGCCGCTCGTCGCCTGGTTTCAGAACGTGGCCAGACTGCTTGGATGATTAGGCAATGGCAGCACTGATCGATATCGCCGAGAAGGGCCGCAAGGCCGACGCTCATCGCCCATGGCCGCGCGCCATCGTCACGAGCGACGCCTGGCGGCTTGTCCTGCAGCAGCTGGTAGAGGCGCCTGCCACGATGCTCGGCCTCTGGGGAGACACAGGCGCCGTGCATCTGGCGCTGATCGAGGAGCCGTCCGGCGAAATCGTGGTGTTCACCCACGAATGCCGCGACGGCAAGTTTCCCTCGGTCGGCGCGCTTCATCCGCCGGCGATCAGGCTCGAGCGCGCGATCAGCAGTCTTTACGGCCTGAAGCCTATTGGCTCGCCGGACGCGAGGCCGTGGCTCGATCTCGGATTCTGGGGGGTGACCCATCCGCTGGGGAAAGCCCGCAAGACGCGCGGCGCTCAAGCCCCCTATGCGTTTCTGCCCGCGGAAGGCGAAGGCCTGCACCAGATCCCGGTCGGTCCCGTTCATGCCGGCATCATCGAGCCCGGACATTTTCGCTTCACCGCCAATGGCGAGACAGTGGTGCGGCTCGAACAGCGGCTTGGTTACGTGCATAAGGGGATCGAGTCGCTGATGGCCGGCGCGAACATCGAGCACGGCGCGCTTCTCGCCGGGCGCACCTCCGGCGACAGCACCGTCGCCTATGCCCTCGCCTTCGCCCACGCGGTCGAGGCCGCGCTTCAAGTCGAAGTCCCGCCGCGCGCCATTTGGCTCCGCGCGCTAATGGCCGAGCTTGAGCGCCTCGCCAATCATTTCGGCGATATCGGCGCCATCTGCAACGATGCGTCCTTCTCGCTGATGTACGCCGAATGCGGCATCTTGCGCGAACGGACCTTGCGCGCGGCGCAAGCCTGTTTCGGCCACAGGCTGATGATGGACCGGGTGGTGCCGGGGGGCGTCGCCGAGGATTTGCGCTCCGAGGGTGAGGCGAGCTTGCGCCAGCTGCTGAAGATCGTCCGCGATCGCTTCCCCGAGCTGATCGAGATCTACGACAACACCGCCTCCTTACAGGACCGCACTGTCGCCACCGGCTATCTGGCGCCGACCTTGGCCCGCGCCTTCGGCGCCGGCGGCTATGTCGGCCGCGCCTCGGGCCGCGCTTTCGACGCGCGCAAAGCGCTTGCCTATCCGCCCTATGACGAACTTGAGTTCGAGGTACCGGTGCGCGACGACGGCGACGTCAATGCCCGCGTTTGGCTGCGCATTCGCGAGGTCGAGCAGAGCCTCAAGCTTATCGATCAGATTCTCGTGCGGCTTCCGCGCGGCCCACTGCGAGCAGAGCTCGGTAAGACGGGCGAGGTCCGCGAGGGTCTTGGCCTGGTCGAGGGCTTCCGTGGCGACGTCCTCGTGTCGGTCCGCCTTGACGCGAACGGTGCGGTCGAGCGCTGCCATCTGCGCGACCCGTCCTGGTTCCAATGGCCGCTGCTCGAGGCGGCGATCGAGGGCAACATCGTCGCCGACTTCCCGCTCTGCAACAAATCCTTCAACTGCTCCTATTCGGGCCACGATCTCTAGAGGCACGGCGTGCGCAGACTGCTCCTCAAGAATCTCCTGCGCCGGCCCGTGACCGAGAGCGCACCTTCGCCTGACGAGGCGACCCTCGCCGAACTCGCGGCAAAACTCGATCGCGCCGCGCGGCGCCGGCTTGGCCGCAGCCTCGCCATCCGCGAGGTGGATGCCGGATCCTGCAACGCGTGCGAGCTTGAGATCCACGCGCTCAATAACGCCTTCTACGATCTCGAGCGCTTCGGGTTGCGTTTCGTCGCGTCTCCTCGCCATGCCGACGTGCTTCTGGTGACCGGCCCCGTCACCAAGAACATGCGCGAGGCGCTGATGCGGACCTATGCCGCGACCCCCGATCCGAAATGGGTGGTGGCGGTCGGCAATTGCGCCGTCGATGGCGGGATCTTCGCCGGGAGCTACGCGGTGACCGGTGGCGTGGGAAACGTTGTACCGGTCGATCTTCACATCAGGGGTTGCCCGCCTAATCCTACCGAGCTGCTCAAGGGCCTCCTTGCGCTCCTCGAACCGGCGGACCAGCGCTAGGCGGAAATGGTGCCCAGGGGCGGATTCGAACCACCGACACGCGGATTTTCAGTCCGCCTATGATCATTGATTTCATTTAGCATCTAGCCAGCATGTCGCGTTTATGTCGCGCTCACGCTAGAGCCGCTCGTCAATGATCCGTCGCCCACAGACAACAATCACTTTCACGGCTCCATCGCGGGTTGCCGACCATCCGGGTGCAGAGAACAGGTGGTCGTCGGCGGCGTAGCCAAGATGGTGCTGCACAACGCCATGGTGCGTCCAGCCACCGTTCGAGGATCGGGGGTTCGCCCTGATGACGCAGCCGCGATAGTGAAACTCGTTCGTCATTGCCCGGGCTCCTTCATGCCAAGAGCGCACGCTCGGCCGCATCAAGTTCCTTGGCGTCATCGCCACGCGGGAACAGATGCCCATAGCGGTCATAGGTCATTGTGATCGAGGAATGACCAAGCCGCTCCTGCACGATCTTCGGTGGCAATCCTAGTCCGCCATCGGCCGGACGATTGATGCACCAACTCGCATAGAAATGCCGCAACGAGTGAAGGCCGGTGTATTTTGCTTTCCCGGGCTGCGCGGGGATCAGGCCACGGTTGATGATGTTGGCGAGCGATTCGACCTTGCCGGCGCCGTTGGGGAACACGAGATCGCCGTCGCTCTTGGGACAGGCGAGTTTCCATTCCTTGAGCGTGTTGGCGACGAACTTGCCGAAGGGCACCACGCGCTCGCCCGCGGCCGACTTGGGCTTGCCGATCTCGTTGAACCTGTCGGCGCGCTGCCGAACGTGCAGCTCGCTCGCCTTGAGATCAACGTCCTTCCATCGGAGCCCGCGCAGCTCTGAGGCGCGAAGGCCGGTGAAGATCGCCACAATCAGGAGCGGGCGCCAGCGGCCCTTCGCGTTCGCGACAATCGCCTTGATCTCTTCCGGCGTGGGAATGTCAGTGCCGATCTTGAGTTTGCCCTTCTGCCGCCGCTCGGCGTTCAGTTCTTTGCCACGGCGCCGGTTGCGCCGAAGATCACGGACGGCATTGCGAGCAGCGAGACCTTGCTCCTGGGCGTCGGCCAGGAGTGACCCCAGGCTTCCAATCACCTTGCGTATCATCGCCGGTGATCGCCCCTTGTCGCGCAACGTGTCCTCGAGTTTCCGGACGGTCTGAGCGCTGATCTCCGACAGCTTCATCGCCCCGACAAATGGGACAATGTGCTGGTCGACGTGCTCCTTGTATTGCTTGATGGTCGAGCGTTCGAGGCCATGAGCCTCCGCAGCCTTGACCCAACTCGCCCCGGCCTCCTTGACGATGATGCTCTTGCTTGGCGCGACATGGACGCCGGCCCTCACGTCAACCTTGACCCCATCGTGACGCGCATCGGCGTCTTTCTTCTTCGCGAACGTCTCGATGTGCCGCTCCCCCTGCTGATCGACATAATCGACGACCCAGGCTGCGCGTTCCTCGCCCG
>Ga0326597_10009225_pt1 | contig 13249 bp, 19 predicted proteins | sample RVTome_12_FD_203789 | JGI IMG/M metagenome (GOLD analysis project Ga0326597, IMG submission 203789) | Soil microbial communities from uranium-contaminated site in the Upper Colorado River Basin, Wyoming, United States - RVT100D185 | ecosystem: Environmental > Terrestrial > Soil > Contaminated >... | reverse complement strand
CGCGCCCTCGATTGAGACGCGCGACGTACTGCTATTCGAATTTTGCAACGGACAAGCCGACAAAAAAACGTTTTTGTTAGCCGCACTAATTTTTATAGGGTCCGGCCAAATATTTATCCCGTTTACCGTCGAGTCGTAAAGCGGCCCTGTATCGTCTCGTCCGTTTCGGAACCACGGGTTTATTTCGGCGGTCGCGGAAACTAAAAAGGTCGAGTTATTAAGAAAATCCGTTTTTGACCCGTTATATGACGCACCACGGCTAACCATCGATACGTTACCGACGACACCCCCATTTTCCTGTCCCCGATTAGTCGAAAAAAATTCCTGCGGGTCGTTAGGCAACGCAACGCGCCTTACCGCGTTACCCCTGCTTATAATAAACGACCGGCCTTCAAATTCGGCTGTATAGGCGTTATACCTAGAAAATATCTGGCCGACTTTAACGGCCCTGTCGGCGCTAATATACTGCGTCGGCACATTAAGATTGGCGCCACCGCTAAACGTTAACCGACTTTTACTAACGACCGACCCGCTATCCTTGTTAATGACGATCGTACTATTAAAATTTACCAGTGTGCTATTCGGCTCTGTATCGGCTATCTGCCCGCACACTAGAAAATCACCGTTTGGTTCGACGTCCACAAACGTACGCGTCAAATCGCAAAAATTCCCGCCAGCATTGTAAATATCAAACGCTGCACCCCCAATATTTATATTTGTGGGGTCAGACGAATCGTCTACCGGCCAAAAATTACCTGGTCCGGTACTATCGACGTTAATAACGTTTAAAATATCACCGTTATTTGTGTCGTAGGTTAAAAATCCCACTGTTGTAACCGGTAGGCCGACGCGGGCTAGCACGGCCACAACGTTTTCGTTTTTGTCTTTGGTGAAACCAAGGTATTGGGTAGGAGTTACCCCGGTTTCGGCGGACCAGTCATTGTCAAGTCTGCGGGTAGAGAATATCGTATTTGTCGCGTCAAAAAAGAAAAGCGAGAAAGGGGGCACGGCTTTTGTTGGCGTAAAAACAAACGCACCGGTACTATAGTCACCGGGTTTGGCCGGGTTTTCACTAGGCACGCTTACTGCCCCCAAACCTAGACTAGACCCCGAATCAAAAGGGAGTCTAGGAATAGTGCGGCTTGAAATCAATTCGAAAATGTTAACTCCCATTATATCGGTCTCTGCGTAAAAGTTAAAAGCGCTGACACTATTGTATCGGTGTCACTTGATTCTATTACCGTAAATTTCAAATCGGTTCCAGGCGGGATATTACCGATATTATCCAGCGGCACAGTTATTGGTGGCCCACTGGTTATGGGGAAGGTAAAAAGCGATTCGAAAACGCCGCCCGGCGCTCGCCCTTTTGCGCTAACTACGGCGTTACCTGACAAATTACCGCCAGCGCGCCGCGTAGACAGAATAATATGATCTGCAGTCAAAACGTGTCCCGCTGGCACGGTATAGGTTCCGATTTGTGAGCGATTAAACCCTACAGGAACCACACAAAAAACGTTGGCGGGCACGGTTGTATGGTTAACCGTTATTGTGCCTAGCGCCCCTTGATTAGCGCCTGCAGTCAAAACCTGAATCCTTGAAACCCGGTAAAAATTTCCGGCAGTGGTTACTGCTATTGTTCCATCGGTTGGGTGCGCCGCCACTATTTCGCGCGTATATTCGGTCGATAATACCGATTCGAGCCCGATAACCAAATACGCGTGAGCGCCGCCCCCGGCCAGCGAATCACCGGCGTTACTACTGGTTATATCCAGGCTATCGGACAGATTACTGATCGGTTGCCCCGGATAAACCCCGTTACCATTCCATACGTCTTGTGGCACTGCGGGTATAGTTTGCGTCAGCCCGAACACAAATCCGTTCTCAACATCAAAAAAATTACCACGCGAAACCGCGAAATTAAAATCTTCTGGATTTGGAGCGAACGGTAATACAGGCATTTTTAATGTTCCCGGTCGGCGATTCGGGCTTTAAATGTTTCGTTATTGCGTATATTGGACAGTAAAAAAGATTGCGTAACTTCTATTTTAGTTAACCGACTTTCGAGCTTAACCGGTATGCGTACAATTGCGACGAAATTAACCAGTATACCGACCAGAACCGCCAGATCCATTATCGAAACCTCGTTCATGCGAGCGAAACCCCCTTTTCTATAACCCCCGCGGGATATTCTTTACCGGTTTCCAGTTCGGCCATGTGTAACAGCAGGCGCGGGTATAAATCCAACGGCAAAGCCGCGTGCGGATCGAACCCGGTTTTTTCGCTAATATAACCGATATATTGGCGCGTATCGTTTTCACTCGGCGGTGCCCATCGGTTTATAATACCTGCTATTGTTTTTAGTCCGTATTTATTGCGATAGGTTAGTAGCGTTTTATATGCTGCCCGAAAACCGTATTCAGGGGAAATAAACTGGAAAAATTCGGGGTCGTTTTGCTTTGGTGCCAATCCCCTCCATTCATCGCGGCTACGCCGTATATTCAACGGGTTATTATTCCGCTCGCCCCGGCTCGCAATAGTCGCAACCGCCGCTGCAGCGAATACCCCAGCGATAAAATGCCACGCTTTCATAATCTTCGCTCGCAGCTTTTCCATTTTGTTTTAATGCCCTTCGAGGATCGACAGCGAGCACGACGATGAACAAACGGCATTAATATCGCCGTTAGGCGCGATACCGTTGCTGAAATCTACCTGTGAACCGGCCGGCAGCTTAATCGAGTTTTGGCCGCTCGTTGACGCAGCGACCCCGAAACCCAGCCAGACGGTGACCGCGCCAGTATTTTGAATGAGCAAGTAACGTCGCGTTTTTGAAGCGGCAGTAATCAACCGCGATTCGGTCGACACTTGAACCGACGCCGACCGGAAATTGAACAGGGGCGGAATTGCGACGGTTCTACGGATGGGCGGAACAACGACCCTTTTTACCGGTCGAAAATTGCGCCCCGGCGAGTCACCGGCAAAACCGCTGTGAGAAACGGCCTGATCGGTTTCCCGCCGGTCGCCTGGTAGTCCTGTTTTTGCGCGTCCCATTTTCAGCCCCTTTGGTGTTAACCGTAAAACCGCTTGTAACCGCTAAATACGATACGGAAATTCGCGTAGGTTGTCGCCGCGCTTATATTTTCGGCGGTAACATTCAACGTGCTGTTTGCGCGCAATTTTCGCGGCTTTGGCAAAATAAATGGTAGCGCGCCATCACCCGCCATACAAACCAGCGGTACGGGCTTATCCTGGAGATTGCGCCCGCTACCGGTATCGGTCAGCGAAATATCGATCAGTGGAATAACGCGCGAATCAGCGGTTTGCGGTGCCCCGGCAATGTCGGCATAAAACATAATTCGATCGATGATAAAATCGGCGTCGGTTTCGATGTTGATATTTTGGGTCGATTTACCGCCAGCTACCAGCGAACCGAAACTAGCAACGTATGTGTACAAATCGTCGCGAAAAACTGGTTTCTTTTGTGTGGCCATGGTTTGTGTTCTCTTTAACCATCAAATTAAAAACGGGGCGGCGGTTATAACCGACCGCCCCGCGATTTTCGCCAGCTCGTATTATTATTGAGCGTTGCGGAAAAGCGAACCGTTCAGGGTAACACCGATTCGACCGGCAGTGCCTGACGGTAGTACGGGCAGATCGATAAGCTCCACGGAAAAGTTTTGTGAGCTTTCCAGCAGCAAATCGATAACCTTGAATTCCCGGCCACCAGCCTGAACATATTGAATCTGCTGGGTTACCAGACCGGTTGACGCAAAACCTGCCAGCCGATTCACGGGCGGAAATTTCATCAGGTTGCCTTGCACGGTATACACCTTGGAGCCGATCCGAAGCGCCAGCGCTCCCCCTTTCAGCACCGCGTAAACGTCGTTGGCGAATTCACTCGCCGCCGCGGCGTCGATATCCAGACCCGGTAAAACTTCCACCTGAATACCGGTAATTGCAAACGCCTGCCCCTTCGGCAACTGTCCCGCCAGCTCCATATTGGTATCGGCAATCGATTTACCGTTTTGACCCTGAGGAGTCTGGAAAAATTTTTGCGACGCCACGGCGGTAGCGGCGAGAGTCTGATAATCGTACAGCGGTTGTTCGATTACCTCGATAATGCCCGGAATATTAACCCGCGCGCGCTGGAAAGCGTTGCGGATTGACGGGGCCATCAGGCCGCGCGCCGCGTTCATGTTTCGGGTTGTTGTGCTCGGTACTTGTGCCATTTTTTTCACCATTTTTAGTGTGGTTTGAATTTTTTCAGGGATTCCTTTCCCGAATTTAATCCTTAGAAATCGTCGTCATAACCGGCGTCTTGCGCAGCGTTATACCAGCCAACACCGTCCATACCGTCATCGTCGCTGTCGTCAATAACGTCAGAAACGTCCTCGTAGGCGCTTAAGTTTTCGTACGCGCCAACGCCGAGCAGGCCGGAGTCCTGATAACCGAGCAGACCGGAATCGAAACCGGACAGACCAACGGACGGCCCAATCAGCCCCTTACCCATACCGTGCAGGGCGACAACCAGCCCGCCTTCGGCCAGTTGCTTACCGAGCGCGCGTTTTTTCCCAAATTTGGCGACCAGCATACCGAGCCCAACGGAAACGATGCCCTGGGTAGCTGCGCGCATGGTCGGATTAGCGGTCATCGCTACAGGGATCGGCAGTTTGGCCATAGCCACGTCAACCGCCAGCGCACCAGCGGCACCGACGGCGGCGCTTTGAATCTGACCCATCACGTTACCGCCGCCAATCGGGTTGCGGCGGTAGCGGCGCACGGTTTTTGTTACCGTAGCGACACGGGAACGGGCGGGCGATTTGCGCCGGGCAATGGTACGCGAAGTTTTGCGCTTGGTAGCGCGGCGCTTGCGGGGGTTTACTAGCATCAATTGAGCCATGGTGGCATCCTTTTATTGGTCAGTTAATCGTCAACAATACCGCGTTCGGTGAACCGATATTTGCCGCCGATTAGCACCAAAGTCGTGCCGTCATGGGATGCCCCTAACGTAGGGCGGGCGGATTTTTTGAAACGGTGAACGTAATGCTCGGTTACACCATCTCGTACTGTCTCGTACAGTATCCCGTCACATTTCCCAATTGTCAATCCGGTATCCGGCCAATCTACGTGGTGCCGCTCGATTAAATCGGCGTCGTGCCCGGTAAAATCGGAATAGAGTGCTGCAGCCGCGTTTTGTCGGGCGCGGCTGCTGGCCGGTACGGGGTTTTTAGCGTACCGGCCATCAGGCTTTTTTACGGTTTCAACCGCGATGCCGTGGCCGTGATATTTTTTAAGCAGCTGTTTGATCTGTTTTTTAGCGTCTTCTGACGCTTTTTTGGCGCTTTCTAATGAGGGATAGATGCGAGCAAAAAACTCGTCACTATCCCAGTAGCGTCCTGTCCAGTACGCGTCAGTATAAATGACGCCCCCAGTTTGTCTAACTAGACCCAATCGGAAACCGTCGCCAGTTTTTCGGGGTTTTTTTACCGGGTTAGTTTTTCTTTTTTTGGGTGCGGCCTTTTTTTTAACCGCAACACCCTTTTTCTTTTTAGCCAAATTCGCCGCGCGCGTTTTACGCCCTTTTGCCAGCGCCGCTAATTGCTTTTCAGTCGCCACTTTTGCTCGCTCCTTTTGTCAAGTAATATAGCCCGCCAGCAACCCCGGCGATTACCGCAACGCTTTTTGTGTCGAAATTAACAAACGGCGTGCCGCTTTTGGCTTTAACAATTTGTGACGCCACTGCCGGAGATACGCCTCTTTTTTCCAACCTTATCTGTTCGGCAACTTTTGCCTTAAATGTCGCGTAATCGGCGGACCATTTAAAAATCAATGCAAGCGAACCACCGATAACGGCAACCGGAATCAGTGGCACAATACCTAGACCCACTTTTTCCAGCTCTTCTATAGTCCCCATTATCGATTCGACGCCCTTTTTAATATAGCCTGCCCATTTTAACAAGCGCGCTTTTTCTTCGGCCAGTTCCCCTTTTACCGGCGTATTATACAGCGCAACAACATCGGACGCCCACGCGCGCGCCTTGTTTTTAAATGCCTGTATATAGTCGGTCATTATTTACGCCCGGCAAGCAACAGCAAAACACCTGCACCGATAGCCAACGGCATCAGCGCGGCGAAATTGCGCGCGTTAGTGTGATCAACGGCGATGGCGGCTTCTACCGCGTTTTTAACTGCGGGGGTCGGCGGAGGATTACCGGTTGCCTTGGCGGGCACGTTCGGTGGCGTACCGGCTTTTACGGCAGCAATCTGGCGCTTGATTTCGGCTTGGTCCAGCTTATGTGCGTTGTATTTCGGTATCAGCGTTTCCGCCGTGCTGGCGATTTTATCCAGCGATTTGCCGAACCATTCGGTGACGCTGTCAAAAACCCCCTTTTCGGGCGTTGCAGCGCCGAGGTTTTGCACTAAATCGGATTTAGCTTTAAGCGCGGCCATAAAAGCGCCGTGCGCTACGCGGTCGTGTTTTTGTAGCCAAGCGACGAATTTTTGTTGTGCTGGAGTTAATTTCATTTTACCTGCCCTTTTTCAGCATAAATAAAAGCGCTGCGGGCAACAACCAAAAGGTAGCGCCCCCTAAACCAGCGTCGATTTTTTCCGCCACTTTTTGCGCGTCGGTAGCCGATACCGCACCGGGATTAACAACCGGTTTATACCCTTTATCGTTAATCGGTTTACCTTCCATAACGTCCTGCAAAATGCGTAGCAGGTCGGCGGGCGCTTTTACGTTAGGGTCTGGTAAGGTTTGTGGCGGCGGCGGGTTTTGCAGCGCTGCGGCTTGGGCACGCATATAAGCGGCTTCGGCGTCCTTCAGTTTTGCCGCGTTTTTAGCGCCCTTATAATCCATATACGCGCCGCCCACTTTGGCAACCGTGTTCCCTATACTGGCTACCACGTCCTGCCAACCCGCCAGCGATTGCCCTTGTGCACCCATTTTTGCGGTGACCACTTTATATACAAAAGGGTCTTTCTTTTTAAGCCACGTTAAAAAGCGCGCAATGTTTTTCTGGTCCATTTTGATTACCTACGACAGCAGCAGAAAAGACGCCGCGGTTAAAAGTACCGGCATCGCCGATTTGCCGGCCTGATTAGCTTCAACCACATCAGCGGTCGCGGCGTTTACCACCTCAACGGGTGCCGGGGTAAATGGCTCAACAGCCGCAGCAATTACCGGTTGTGACGATTGGGCGATAAATTCTGAACCTTTAATTGCCGATTCCACCTGTGCCGGAGTTTTACCGTCAGCGTACATCAGGCGCGTGGCGCTGACAATTTGCGGTGTTTTTGCTACCTGCAGACCCGCGTCAAAAGCGGCGTTGGTTGCGGGGGTTGACGGTTTATAGCCGCCCGACAATATTTTTTGTTGCTCGGCGAGGGGCAGTTTTTTAAACATAAAATCTATGTGATACCTCGCGTGCCCTGCCGCTTCTTTATCGAGCTGCGCGTACACTTTTTCACGCTCGCTTGGCGGTATTTTTATCATCCAATTTAGCGAGTTTTTAAATGCCATTTCGTCGGCATGAGTAGCTTTTTTCATATCGCGCTTAGCTTTATAGGCGTTCGCGGCCGCAAACGTTGACGCCGACGCCGCCCCCATTCCGTAGGCGCTCGCCACCATCGTGACTACTGCCTGAAATTCCGGGCGATACGCCAGCCGTTTTGCTTCGCTCAAAACCTGCTTTTGTGCCGTTTTGATCGGTTTTGGTGTCAGCTTTTGGTGTAGATCAAACGCGCCTTTCGCCACCTTAACGTTAACGTCAACCGCTTTTTTGACCAGCGAAACGGCTGGTTTTGTTACTTTTTTTACCAGCTTTTTAAAACTAAATCCCTGTAACTCTTTTTCCATGCCTAGAGCGCGGTCAAATGCGTTCATTTTTTAATGCCTTTTAATTGTGTCTAACCATTGCTGATTTTAAACCGCGTGGCAACCAACCTAAACCGACCGGTTCAGTTGTTTCTACGGTAACCCATTTGCCGCCAATTTTAGTTTCAGGTAAAACGTGGCAAAAATGACCGGGAGAAAAACCCACCGCTTTTAGGCGGGTAGGGTGTCCGATCGATTCCAGCAGCGCAGCGACCAGGGTTGTTTTATCGTCACAGTCGCCCGCTTTTAATCGCAGCGTTTGAACCGGCGTTTGTAGCGTTTCTACACCGTTTATGTCTTTTGTGTATCGAATCTGTTCTTTTACAAACGAGTGAATGGCTGCGACTTCGCCGCGCCAATCTTTTTGCGGTAAATTTTTAACGAGAAAAAGCGCCAGTTCGCGGACGGCTGGCGCTTTTTTGTAAGTTTTCACCAAGCCGCTCATAATCTGCAGCGTGGCGGCTGTCCCGGCTTTACCGTTCGGGATTGTCTGCAGCGTGTAGGTCGGGGGCATCGCTCGAATTCACGTCATTATTTCCCGCGACCGTATCACCCTCTGCCGTGTCTGTCAACGGGTCATACAGATCATCGACGTTTGAGGGCATACCGAGCTGCGCTTTGATATGCTCACGTAAATCGAGAAACCACGATTCGTAATTGGCGACTTCTTTATTGATTCCCGCCAGCTTATTCAGCGAGTCGGGGGCCAAAATCAATCCCTTTATAACGTCACGCGGCACCTGATTAATAACCATTTCCGCGTAACTGCAATGGTCGGAATTATTGCGTGCCGCCTTTACGAGTGTCGCTATGCCCATTTTTAATAACATGTTCATCTGTTGATTCTTCTGCTGTTGCTGCTGATATTTCGGGTTGTTGGCCGGGTTGGTCGGGTTCGGTTGGCGCTCCATCGGGTTAGGGCGGTATGACTGCCCCGGCACTTTTGTCGCCGCCTCGATTAACGGGGTCAGTTTTTCAAACAACGACCCGAAACCGTCGTCTTCGTCTTTTTGTGTGTCGGGTATCAAGCCGCGCATTTCTTCCTGCAGCGCTAACACATCGCGCATCTGCTGGATCGGGTTTACCTGCGCCGCGCGTTCGCCGGAGTCAAAAAATTGTTTCATCATTAGCAATTCCTCGAAAAACTCCTTTCGGGAATGGCCACCGCTTTGCTGCTGTTGCAGTATCTGGATATTTTCCCGCTGCATCGCCTCCATTTTTGTTAACACCATATTCAACATTGACGATAAATCGCCAACACCGTTGTTGGTTTCGGTGCCTAACGGTTTGATTTTTTCAGCGATGGTCAACAACTTATTTGCGCGGACTTTGCCTTTTGCGTACAACATACAGCGATAATCACCGCCGCCATAATGCTTTTGCAGGTGCGCCTGCAATTCCCCGAAATCAAATTTATCGGCAGGAAATCGCCCCACAAATTCCATCGGGGAATTACCGCCGAGCGATTGCCGGGATACGTTCAAAAACGCGCTAGGGTCATCGTTCAGCGCCTCAATAAACGCGTCGGTTTTTTTCTCGGCGTCTGTTTTGACGCGCGGGGCTTCGTCCAGCCGATCGAAAGAATCGTAAACAACGGTTTCATCGTCGCCCGGAATAAATGTCATCTGTTTTGTTGCCATGGTGTTGGTCCCGTTTTGCTAGTGGTAGCTAGGTTTTGCTAGTCAATCCTACCGATTTTAACTAGGTAGCACCAGTAGGTGGACAATAAAAAACCCGGCGCGTGGCCGGGTTTTTGGTTAATTGATAGCTTACTTTTTACCTTTCGGCTTGCTTTCAACTGCGGGCGCTTCGTCGGCTTCAATTTCAATCGGTTGCTTTGCCGCGTCAGGCGCTGCCAGTGCCGCTTGCTTTTCCGGTGCGGCCAGCGCGCGAAGATGTGCCAACGCGTCATTTTCCTGCATTTCCACGATCGGGCTGATAACGTATTCGTATTTGCGCTCCAGATCGTCGCGGCGCTTTACTTTTACCACTAGCGCGTAATCGACGGTGTCATGTTTTTTAAGCGCTTCCAGCAGCATGCTTTGCAGCGGTTCCATAATCGTTACTTCGGCTGCCTTGAAAATTTCGCCTTCTGCGTTGACGGCTTCGTGGTTGCCCTTGAACATGACCCAAGGGCCATAAGTGCTTTCACCTGTTCTGATTCCGTTTACCGTGCCGTATACTCGATACGCCTCTTTCACCATCTGGTCTTCTTCGATATTTTTCGCAAACTCTGCAACGCTGCCGATAAGGTTCTTTGGAGCCATTTTCTTCAAAAGTGTAGTAGCCATTTTTTCGTTCCCCGTTGGGTTGGTTAGTTTTGGGCGGTCACTTGACCGACCCCTGCAGTGTCGCTTTCTAGGCCGGGTTTGTCAACATGTTTTTTTCGATGGTGGAAAAATCTGTTTCTCGCTCTACAAAGCGCGCGCCGTACTTGAGCGAGAAAGCGGGAGCGTCGCGTTTTTGGGTCAGGGATTGTCCCGATTCTACCCCGGCTTTTATTTCGTCAAAACTAAGTCGCACCCCCTTGCTGGCGGTTTTTGTTGAACCGTCCGCCATCCGTAGCGCGTACATTTTACGCTGCGCTATGTGCAGTTCGACCGGTCTAGCCTCTATATCCCACTCTCCCAGCGCGCTGCCCGTTTTTACGCGGGTAGAACGACACATTATAGAATCGGTATCACAATACAATACCCCGTCGCTGTCACATATCGCGCGCCATAAATAAGCGCGCACAAATCCAGTTATACTAGCTGCGGTGGACACGTTAAAAAAAGAATCTTGCGGATCAGGCCGGGAAAAAATCAGTTGCCCGGTCGGGGTGTCGCTATAAGGCGCCCAGTCGTCACCTTCTGGCCAACCGCCAAAATCGCAAAGGGCGAATTTTTCGAATTTTCGCCCGTCCTGCCCGAATTTGCCGTAACAGCTATTTAAAAAAAGTTTTGCGAAAAGGCGCATTGCCGCGTCGCCGTCTTTTTCGGCTTGCTGTTTTATTTGGAAAAATTTATCAACGTACGCGGTAAAGCTGCGTTTAAACATCGGCCTGAATGTTCTGATTACGTCCACAATATCCAGTGTGCCGGTTTCGACCCCGGCTAATATCTCCCATCCAGTAGCCATATAGCGGCGAACTTTGCCGTCGTCGGGGAAATATAGTCGCCCGTCGTCGCCCCGGTAGGGCAACGCGCCGCGGCTTATCGCGTCAATCTCAGCAAACCACGAGCCATTACCGTCTTTTTCCGGCATCCGTAAATGTTCGAAATACTGCGAGCCGTGCCAATGGTCAAAAGTCATAGCGTAGGAGTACGCGCTATTTATGTCTATGTATAAATGCTCGCCGGTAAACGAGCCAACATTAAAACACTGAACGCGCCCGCCGAAATAATACTGTCTGAATAGCGAATCGTAATCGTCGCCCGTGCGCCCTATTTCGTAGCCGGTTAATTTCAATTGCTTAAACGCGGCCCCGGCCAGCGTTAAACCGTCGCCGTAATTATCGCGAAACATGGTTACCCATTTGTGGAGATATACACAATCGGATTTTAAATAATCAAGTATTGCTCGTTTGTGGTGTTCGCGTTTTTCGCGCTCAAAATTATTGTAATCGATTGCGTCTTTTTGCATGGCCGCCAGTCCGACCGGGAGAATGAGCCAGCTGTCCCGCAATTCTACGCGGCCATTAAAAAGCGTGGCTTTGGCGATGCGCCCGTTAATGATCATTAAATCCTGATCGAGCCAAGGCAGCAGGAAATGAAAATCGAATTTTCCGCCATTGTGCGCGTAAATGATTATTTTGTCTGGCTCTGTTTGCAGGTATTCTATTAGTTGTTCGCTACAATCGTCACCCCAAAAATCCGCGTAAACATCGCCGTCGTAATAACCCCAGCAAAAGGGCGCTGGCACTCTGCCGTGCAAAAATGGGTCAGTTTCCGCGTCAATAGTGGCGACGCGCGTTTTTGTTCTTGCCATTGGCCGACACCTTGGCTATTAAATTAAATGGTCATCCACTTCAAATGGGGGGCCATTCCTAAATAAACACCGCTTATTCCCTGTAAGGATTCTTCGGCTGTCATGTTTTTTGCGCGTTCGCGCGTTTTATTAAGATCGACTTGGTAAAGCCCGAAAATTTCTGGCGCGTAACGCCCTGCGCCGAAACCGTAAATAGCCCACCTGACATATGTGGGCTTGTATTTATCAACTAAGTAATCAACATAAACTTTTATCAATTCCATATTGCCGCGCATATCTGGCGGGAAAGGGAAATATTGTTCCCTGATTTTCCCATAAAAAACTTTTAACGCCGCCTTTTTGTGCCCGCCCACCTTTTTAATCTCCAGCTTAGCCCCCGGCTGCGGGTAGAAAATACCTTTATTGGTTTTTATGGTTTTGGGGATATTTTCTAAATTGACGCCCTTGGGCTTTGGAATAAAGGTGGCTTTTTCGTTTTCTACGCGCTTGACAGTTGGCAATATTTTTTTGGTCATTCTCGTTATGGCGCTTTTTTGTTGCGGGGTAAACGATTTGCCCTCGCGCGGCATTTTAAAGCTGAATTTGTGATATTTGTTGAGACGCTTTTTTAATGCTCTGTATCCCGCCTCTAACATGCCCTATGGCCCCTAAAAAGGATAAGTGATGATCGACCGACCCGCCGAGTTTAAACCCGACAGGTGATGCGACGCAACCGTTTATTTGGATGTTGACAGGCGACGGGTACTCACACTAAACTCTACCCGTCGCCAGGCACTTTCCCCGTGGTTGCGCCAGCCCCAGCGACCGCCCCCCATTGGCCGACACCTGCGGGGGGCGCTTCCTTTATAAATCCAGCTTTTCCGTCTTTTCGACGTAATACAGACTCTCACCGTGAGAGTCTCTGTGAAACAGGGTCGCACGCCCTGTGTAGTCGTCACTAGTGGCTGCCTTGGCGTTGGTGTACTGGATAGGGCACCCGATAACCGTCTGCAGGGCGTGGCGAAGGCTGTACGCCCTCACCGTGTCTATCGGTAACAACTCCCTCGATGAAGATATGCTCCTTAAACGATACACTGTATAAATAGACAGTTCGGTTTTAAAGCGGTCGTCATATGGCGGTAACATTTTCAATCCCTCTTTTTCTTTTCTTTATGTTTGCCCGCAACTTCCAGATAAATAAAGCGCGCGGAATAAACAACCAAAACCAGATATAGCAAAATTGCCGGATGCAGTGATTGTTCGATCATTTTAAACTCCTAGCGCGTTTATTCTGACGCGAGTTGTCGCTTTGATTACCGCTTCGCGTTCGTTGGGGTCGATTATTTCGTCCAAATTTTGGTTTCTAATAACCAGTTTCCCAGATTTTTCTACACAAACGGCATATAGTTTTTCGGGTGATTCGGGGGC
>Ga0326597_10009224_pt1 | contig 13251 bp, 13 predicted proteins | sample RVTome_12_FD_203789 | JGI IMG/M metagenome (GOLD analysis project Ga0326597, IMG submission 203789) | Soil microbial communities from uranium-contaminated site in the Upper Colorado River Basin, Wyoming, United States - RVT100D185 | ecosystem: Environmental > Terrestrial > Soil > Contaminated >... | reverse complement strand
GAATGGTCGTGGCAATGTTCCAGGTGGACGTCGGTCCGGCTTGGCTCAAGGACGTAGGCGCCTTCCTCGGTTTCGAGCAGGTGGAGACGATCGAAGCCTGGCTCCCGTTGTTCTTGTTCTCGATCCTGTTCGGGCTGTCGATGGACTATCACGTCTTCTTGCTGTCTCGGATCAAAGAGCGCTACGACCAGACGGGAAGAAACACCGATTCGGTGGCGTACGGTTTGCGCACCACCGGCGCATTGATCACCGGTGCCGCCGTGATCATGGTGGCCGTCTTCGCCGGCTTCGCCGCCGGGCGCCTCGTCTCTTTCCAACAGATGGGTTTCGGGTTGGCGATCGCAGTCCTCATCGACGCAACCGTTGTGCGCTCGATTCTGGTCCCGGCCTCGATGAGGCTGCTGGGTGACTGGAACTGGTTCTTTCCCAAGCGGCTGGAGTGGCTTCCCAATGTCTCGGTCGAGGGCCACTTCGAGCACGAAGCGACTCCGGAGCGGGTCAAAGCCTGAACGCCCTTCTTTGGCGGATGATGGGGATAGTCGCCCGATCCTCGGAGTCCACTGGCTCAGCGACACCGATTCCAGCCGCGCGTGTAGGTTCAGTCTCGAGAAGAGGTTGCGGTGCGGGCGAACGAACCCAAGAGCAACGTATACATCCCGGTCGCGATCGACGCCGAGCGGGAGGTGGACGGCGACCAGATGTTCCGTGTCACCTACTTGGTGATCACCACCGACGCCCCGGCCTCCGTGTGGCAGATCGACTTGCCACCCCTGGCCCGGCTCCAAGGGATCGGAGCACTTGGGCTTCTCGGAGTTGTTTTCACCACCATGCGCCGGTCGTCGCCGGGCGAGGAAGCCGACTACGGGATCTTCGCCGGAGCAGCGGACGTCGCGGCGATCTTCGCGCTCGAAGAGGAAACGCCCCTGCTATCGGTGCAGATCCAGGACGTCTGGATTCCCGCTGCCTGGTTCACTCACGCCGAGAGCTGGGATGTCTCCGACGACAAAAGGGCCCACCGGGCAGAGCGCGGTGATGTCTACCGAATCGGTCTCGGCGTGTTCCAGAACGCTTATCGCTTCACGGCCGCCGACATCACGCTGGATGATCTCCTCTCCACCGACTGGGTGGGTCAGATCGTCTACTCACCGGTCGAGACCGAATCGTTCCTCGGATGGGCCGGAGATCAGATCGAATTGACGAAGCGGAGCTTTCGGTCCAAGGAGCTCAAGCTTCGTTACCGAGAGGGGCAATCCGCCGATGCCTGAGCTGTCCGTGACCATGATCGACGTCGGATGGGGCGATTGCATCCTGGTCGACTCGAAAGGCGGCAACGGCGTCCATCGGTTTGGGCTCATCGATTGCAACGATTACGAGCGACAACGGTCCGCCCTTCCCTTTGTGAAGCGTTACTTCGAGAGGCTGTCGATCGACTGGAACACCATCCAGCACAACTTCGAATGGGTGTTGCTCACCCACGGTCACGCCGACCACGCCCGAGGCCTGAAAGAGATGTTGAACACCTTCGGGACCCGCCATTTCTGGTACCCGAAGTCGGTGGCGTCGACAACCTACGGCGTGCTTCTCGAGTACGCCGGGCGGTCGAATCGGGTGCAGCATCATCAGGCCGTCGACGAGACCAAGATCCTGAGCGCACCCGAGGTGATCTTTGACGCCCAGCTTCGGATTCTGTGGCCCAACTGGAACCAGATCGACAACAACAACGAGAACAACAACTCGGTCGTGATGGCCATGACGCTCGGGGGGATCAGCTTTGTGCTCACCGGTGACGCCGAGGCCGAGAACTGGCCGGCCATCGTTCCCCGGCTGCCGACCAATCTGACCTATCTCCAGGTGCCCCACCACGGGGGGCGCAACGGTGTCTTTGACCCGGCCAACACGACGCCCTGGCTCAACCAATTGAACCCAAAACGAACCCGGCTGATCATGAGCAGTCACGTGGTGCCGCACGGACATCCCCATCCGGACGTGGTCGCCGAGTTTGCCAACCGCCATTTCGTCGCCTACCGGACCGACAGGAACTATCACGTCACCCTGACCACCGACGGCCAGAAGGTGGCTGTGGGGTACAGCCACGCCAGTGGTCGCCTCCCGAAGTAACCACCGACGTGTTCTCCCAACTCGGCTGACAGTCAGGGGCGCAGGTCGTCGGCATACCAACGCAACGAGCGTTGATAGGCCTCGAGCGGGCCCGGGTTGGTCAGCAGCAGGTCCAACAACTCTGACACGGCCTGGTCGGCATGCCCGGCGCTGGTCAACGCCACGGCGAGAAATGCTCGAGCCGCCCGATGCTCTGGATTCTCGGCGCAGACCTTGGTGAGGATCTGAACCGCCTCGTCGTGTTCCCCGACGTTGCGCAAGGTGCTGGCCAGCTGGATTCGCGCCCTGAGGTCCTCGGGCTCGCTCAGACCGGCTGCCAGTGCAATCCGGTACGGGGCGACCGCCTCCTCCTCACGACCTGCGGAGTCGTACGCACCGGCGAGATGGAGCACGATGTATTGGTTTTCCGGGTACTGGGCAGCCAACAGGTTGAAGTGATCGATGGCTTCCTGGTATCGCTCGTCATCGATCAGGCTGTCGCCGAGAACGATCGCGGTCTCCAGGTCCTGCTGATCGGCCATGACCCGACTGTACCGCCGGGGTCACCCACCGATCCTGATCGCTCACCCGCTCCAGGAGCACCGGGCGAACCCTTCCTTCCCCCCGTAATTGGGACCGAGAGGTCCGTATGTGACCCCTGCACGTCCCAATTACGGGATGGGGGGAACCACGGCGTGGTGGCCGAGACGTAGTTTCCGCCGGTGAAACGAAGCGCCGGCCAGGTAATCGCGGCAGCTGTCACCGGAGGTCTGATCGGTGCGGTGGGTGGAGCTGCTCTCGGCGTCTCGGGCGGCAAGGTGCTCCCTGGGGCTGTCATCGGTGCCGCCGTCCTTGGGTTGCTCTCAGGTTGGGCCGATGCCACCCGACGACCCGGCAAGCCCCAGCCCTTGGTGGTGCGTATCGCATCCGCTGCCTTGATTGGCGCCGGAGTTGGCTGGTTGATCGATGGGGCGCTCCCTTCCTGGCCGGCCTGGGTCCCGGGTGTGCTGATAGGAGCCGTCACCGGTCTGGCGGGGCTCCGACCCAGCAAGGTCCTACTGGGTGCCGGGGTTGGCGTGCTCACCGGAGTGGCGCTGGCACTGATTGTCCCCGACATCGGCTGGCCCGAGGTCTGTGCGGTCACCGTGGTGCTCTATCGCAGCCTCTCGGCCTATCTGTGGCGGGGCCGTGAACAGCTCAAGATAATGGGGGAGCGGGTCACCGGCGCCGACCTTCCTTTCGTGGTCCCCTTCTCCGAGGCCACCAAGCACGTGGGTGTCGACTATCTGGAGCGATACGCCCGCGCGGTCGGGGCCCGTTACACCCACAGCCCGCTCGATGTCGGGATCGTCGCCGACTTCGCCGAGCTGGCGGGCCCGAGCTTCGACCCGAGCGTTGTCAACCCGCTGATCCGCGAGTTCTACGAGCACACCAGTCGCTTTACGCTCTCAATCGTCCCCGAGTGGAGACCCTGGATGCGTCTTCCCTATCGGCTCTATCGGGAGACTGTGGCCAAGCCGTTGGGGCAAGCCAACGCCCCGTTCGAGATCGATGAAGTCCAGCGTGGGGTCATCTCTTGGATCGACACCATCGACGTCGACGGAGACGGCCGCGCCGACTTTCGTGCCTGGGTGCGGGCATATGAGAACGGTGAGCCGTTGTACGTCGGGATCTACACCGTGGTTCGCATCGACGACGTGGCCTACGTGGCTGTGGGCTTCCCGTTGCCTGCCGGCAACTTCACCGCCACCCTCCAGCCATTCAACAATCGGGCTGACGGCTTGCTGCTCCGATCACAGACCGATCTCGCCCTGCCAGGTCACTACTTGTCCTTCGTCGAGGAGGGTGGTGTGCTGACCACGCTTCAACTGAGAGCCTTCGGAGAGGAGATCGATGTCTTCTTGGAGGGCGATCGATTTCGGACCGAGCACCGGTTCTCGCTCGGAAACGTCACGTTCATGACGTTGCATTACGAGATCACCCGTCGCTAGCGCCTCAGGCCGGCTCCTCGAGGGGTGCGGGCGTGCTGGGGAGAGGTCGGCTCTTGACCTTCGTGGTTCCGCGTTGTGAGGTTGCGACCAGGGCCACACTGAGCAGGATCATGGGCAACGCGATGAAGATCGGTCCGGTGATGATCTCTCCACCCAGGGTCAATCCAAGCGCTACCGCCACCACCGGGTTGACGTACGCGTAACTGACTGCCAGAGCCGGCCGCACCGTCCGGATCAGATAGAAGTAGGCGGTGAAGGCAATGATCGACCCGAAGAACACGAGGTAGGCCAGGGCCAGCCAGGCCGAAGCGGGGGGCATCTCGACGATGCGCTCGCCGCGCACCAGCCCCACGACTGAGAGCAGGACCCCACCCGAAAGCAGTTGGGCGGCCGGAGCCATGAGTCCCTTGGGCAGGTCGAGCCGGGGACCCCATATCGAGCCGAAGGACCAGAAAATGGGGGAGATCACCACGAGGAGCGTCCCGACCGCGCTGGAGCGAAAGTCGCCCTCCTGGGCGAGGACGAGAACACCCAGGAGGCCGACGATCAGCCCGGTCCACTCGCGGCGGACCGGCCATTGCCCGAACAGACCGCTCCACAGAGCCGCCCACACTGGTGTCATCGCGATCGCGGTGGCGGTCAATCCCGACCCCACGCCGAGATCTTCGGCGACGGTCACCAGACTGAGACCACCGACAAAGAGCGGTATCCCCAATAGCGCCAGGTTCCGCCACTGACGTGGGGTTGGCGCAGCCTGGTCTCGCGACCGGAGAACCAGGAACATGATCCCCCCGGCGACGAGGAATCGAATCCCATTGAGCAGGAAAGGGGGAAAGCCCTCGAGTCCGAACCTCAAACCCAGATAGGTCGAGCCCCAGATGAAGTACACCGCGATCAAGGCGGCGACCACCAAGCCTCGAGATGTGGCTCTGGTTGCTGTGGTTTCGTCCGACGTTCCCATGGCTCTCTGTCGCTCGTCACTGTAGTGGGCTATACTGAGTTCGTACCTTACACTAGCTGTCCTCAGTAAGGACTCAAATGGACTTTTCGCATTACAACGGTCAACCGGTGGACATGGCGGTCCAACTGGTCAACACCCTCGACGCCACCAGCGGTGAGGAGAAGCTGGTCACACCTGCTGACGTGGCAATCTTCATCGACAGCCACGACAACACCGATTGGTGTCGTCCGGGTTGGGAGCCCACCGAACGCGATCTCCATGAGGTGCGTGCGCTACGTTCCCGGCTCCGCGACGTGTTCGAGGCGGAGAACCAGGCCGGCGCGGCCTCGGTGCTCAACGGGATCCTCTCCGACGTGCATGCCGTGCCCCGACTCAGCGTTCACGGGGAAGGGCCCCATCTCCACTTCGAATCCCAGGACGGCAGCCCGGCCCGATGGCTGGGGGCCATCACCGCCATGGGTCTGACCGTGGCGATGATCGAAGGGGGTTTCGATCGATTCGGGACGTGTGCTGCAGTCACCTGTGATGACGTATTCGTTGACACCTCTCGCAATCACTCGCGTCTGCATTGCTCAGGCAAGTGCACAACTCGGGAGAACGTGGCTGCCCACCGCGCCCGTCAGCGCGAACAGGACTGAGTCGATCCCGGCCGCTCTCCGGATCACCGTGTGGTGATCCGACTCATCTTGGTCGTTGCCATCTATGGTTCCCCGACTGACCAGGGAGTGAATTGGTGAAGTGGCTTCTCAGTTTGTTGGTGACGGGGGCGGCCCTCTGGGTGGCGACCGCCATCGTGTCCGGCTTCGACTTCGACGGCTCGATATGGGTGTTCACCGGCGTGACAATCGTCCTGTGGGCGGTGAACGCAGTGGTCAAGCCGATCATCACTCTTTTCAGCCTGCCTATCGTGGTGCTCACCCTGGGTCTATTCCTCCTCATCACGAATGCAGTGGCTCTGCAGATCGTGGTTTGGCTGGCAGCACCGGAGCGCCTCGACCTCGGTCTCACCTCGACCGGGTTCTTCTGGGCGACTTTCCTCGGGGCACTAACCATCAGCGTGGTCAGGCTCATACTGGACAAGGCGCTGAAGACCTGACCGGGGACTTCCCACCGGTTGGATCCCGATCGGTTCACGACCAACGAAAACACCGGGATCGCCTAGTCGGCGATCCCGGTGTTGTGCTCCCCGGGGTTGTATCGGATTTTTCCGGTCAAAGCTGGAGTGCTCCGGCCGACTTCATCTTCGCACTCAGGGGTAACGGGGCCTGCCGAGGCTCATGGGCCGTGTCGGACCTCACCAAGAACACCGACCTCCCCAAAGATCTGGATCTCGGGGTCGCTCCGGGTGTGAACTATGTCTCCGGTCTCGAGGTCTACGACGTCGATGTTGCCCTGTTGACCCCACGAAGTCACATATCCGAGATCGCCATCCGCACTGAACGAGAAGGCTCCGTAGTTCCGGTCAGGTTCGTCGGATTCATGGTGGGCGATGACCTCGAGGTCAACGGGGTCGATCACATAGAAACCGAAGGACGCATATTCATAAATGTTGCTGCCCTCGGTGTAGTCGTAGCCGGTGCCGAGAAGCCGATCACCGTCTGGGGACAGATGGATCTCCGAGATCGGAGCGGCGAGCCGATCGACGAGCTGCCAGGTCCTGGTATCGATCGTGATGATTCCGGTTGATGTCGTGGTTGTTGACCATCCGTCGTCGGTGACTGCGAACTCGCCGATAGTGGTTGCGACATAGAGAGCTTCTCCATTCCGGCTCAAGACCGCTGCCCTGCTGTTGCCCACGAACGCTCCACCTCCTTCGGAAGAGGTTGCCTCGAACAACGGGCCCCAGCTCCAAACCTGGGTTCCGAACGGGTGCTCGGTGGCGTCGCCCGTGTTCAGATCGACCTCGGTCACCACGTCCCGTGTGGCGTGCACGATCAACGCCCTTGACCGCTGGTCGTCCCAAACCACCGCCGGACTGGCGTCGACCAGACCCGGAAAGGTCTCACCGATGTCGACCTCAGCGATGATTCCGGATTCCACCATCGGCAAGTGCATCTCGGTCAGCTCTCCCGTGACCAGGTCGACGGTCACGATCGCCGCCACTCCTGTGTTGTACCGAGTGATATCCGCTGCGTTGACACCAAATACGACGGCCTGGTCCCCGTTGATCTGAGATCCGGAGCGTGAGAAGAACCCGGGTGGAAGCTCGGCGATGAAACTGGGTTCCGGCACACCGGGGGAGAAGCGAGCCAACTGAGAAATCGAAGAGTCGATTGTGAAGGTAGACACGGTTCCGTCGTCCGATACCCGCAGTGGCGACCCGTATGACAGCGTCCAGCTTGCGGCAGTTTCCCAGTCCTCGAGGTTGATGAGGCGTACCTCGCTCCCGTCTCGGTCGTCCTGACCGACGTTCATCGCCAACCAGGAGCCGTTGTTCGAGATAGCTGCCCAATACCAGTCATACCAGTCACCCATCGGGATGGGGTCGAAACCGTCAATCGCCTCCAATGTGATCGGATCGACCGGGTAGATGGAGGCGCTTTCGATGTCGACCGTGGTAGTTGTCCGAGCGATGGTGGTGACAGTCGTCGGAGGAGAGAGGGTGTCGGGTGGGGCCAGCGGCTCAGTGCTGGTGGTGACCTCGACACGGGTGCAGGCCACGGTCATCAGGAGCAACCCGACAAGGCCGAGTAAACCAGGGTGTGCCCTCATTCGGTGACGCCAAGGACTCCTGCTCGGCTGAAGAGCTGAAGGTCGGTGCCGGTGACAGTCCCGACGACAGTCCCATCTTCCAAAGCGACGATGTCGATGCTCATCTGGCCGTAGAAGTCGTAATAGCCGACATATCCGACCTTGCCCGTAGACCCGAAGGCCACCGTCGAGAACGAGGAATAGGGATCGTCGGTCCTATGACTCGACACCACCTCGAGGTCTTCGGCGTCGATCACGTAATACCCCCTCGATTCGTATCCAGAATCGCTGGGTGACTCCCTCATTTCGCCCCCGTAGCCGATCATCCTTGCCCCGTCGGGGGACAGGGCGATGTCGGAGATGGGGGCATCGAGACGGTCAATTACCTCCCAGGATCCGGTGTCGATCGCGACGATTCCGCTGGATACGGTGGTCACCGACCAATCGTCATCGGACATCTGGATGTTTCCAATCGAAGTGGCCACGAAGAGGGTGCTCTCGTCTCCGGACAACACCGCCGACCTCCTGGTCTCTCCGTATCCACCCTTGGCGTTGGCCGGGGGCGCCAGCCAGGCGAAGAGCCTGCCGACGAGAGAGGCCTCGGCGCCGTATGAATGCTCGACGATCCCACCAGTGGCCATGTCGACCTCGGTGACGATGTCGACATCGGCATGGACCACCAGTGCGCGCTCCATATCAACATCCCAGACGACGGTCGGCGAGGCGTAGAGCGAGGGAAAGAAGTCCTCACCGATATCCACCGTCTGAATGACCCCGACCTCGACATCGGGGAGTTCGATGGTCGTTCCCGCTCCGCTTTCGAGTTCGGCGACCAGGATCGCTGCAAGCCGGGTCTCTCCCGATGAGTCTGAAATCCCCCCGAACAGGTACACCTTCCGCTCGTCGAAGTGTGCCCGCTGCCGGGGATAGAAGTTGCTGGGCAGGTCGACCTCACGCTCCGGCCCCACTCCTTCCACTGTCCAACGTGAGACCGACCCACCAGCGCCAACCATGGTGTATATCGATCCGTCGTCACCTACCGCCAACAGTTCCTCGGCCGCCGGACTCCACGACGCGACGTCTTTCCAGCCTGCGACGTCGATCAGGTGCATCTCTTCGTTGGTGTTGTTGTCGTTTCCCACCCTGAGCGCGAGCCAGGCCCCGTTGGGCGAGGACATACCCCATACCCAATCGCCCAGGCGCATGGTCTCCGCTCCTTCGATTGGGTCCAGAGTGAGCGGGTCGATGAGATACAGGGAGTTGCGCTTCTCGGCCGTGGCAGTCACGACCACGGCTGTGGTTGTAGTCGGGGCGATTGGTGGAGTCAGCGTCTCGGGCGCGGCGAGTGGTGCGGTCTCGGATGTCACCTCTTCGGGAGCGCAGGCCACAGTCACCGTCAGCAAGGCAACAACACCTATTTCGATTCTTCGTGAAGTCAGGGGAAGGACCTTCCGACTACAACGCTATCAACGGGCTTTGGTCGGAACGGGTTCCCCTACGGCGCCTACTTCTTCTTGGAGAGGTCTCCGAGGATCTGTTGCGAGGCGAACCGGCCGGGGGCGCCCATTACACAACCACCGGGGTGGGTGCCCGACCCGCACTGGTAGTAGCCCTCGATCGGGGTTCGGTATTGATTCCAACCTGGCGCGGGACGGAAGAAGAACATCTGGGGGGCGAGAAACTCGCCGGCGAAGATGTTGCCCTCGGTGAGCCCCACCGTCCGCTCGATGTCAAGCGGGGTGACCACCTCGCGGTGCAACACCAGGTCCCCGAATCCGGGGAAAAACGACTCCAGGGTCGCCTGCACCCCGTCCCCGAAGTTGTCCTTTTCGGTGTCCCAGTCGCTCTCCTTCAGGTGATAGGGGGCGTACTGGATGAAGCAGGACATCACCGCTTTGCCGGGAGGCGCCATGTCGGGGTCGACATTGGACTGGATGCAGCCGTCGATGTAGGGCTGCTTGGAGTACCAGCCGTATTTGGCATCGTCGAAGGCCCGTTCCAAGTAATCCAACGATGGCCCTATGTTGATGAACCCGCGGTATTGGTCGGAGCGACCGGGTAGGGCCGGGTAGCTCGGGTTGGCATCCAGGGCGAAGTTGACCTTGGCCGAGGTCCCTTGGAACTTGAAGCGCCGGATGTTGTCCACCAAGTCGGTGGGCAACTCACGGGGGTCGACCAATTCCATGAAGGTGCGCCGGGGGTCGACGGCACTGACCACCGTCTTGGCTTCGAGCTCGGTCCCATCCTCGAGCATGACTCCGGTGGCGCGGCCGTTCTTGGTGATCACATGGGCGACTGGTGATTCCAATCTGATCTCCGCCCCGAACGACTCCGCAGCCCGGGCCAAAACCTGGGTGAACCCGCCGTTGCCTCCCTTGTGGAAGGCCCAGGAGCCGTAGGCGCCGTCGTGCTCACCAAAGGAGTGATAGAGCAGAACCAAGCCCGAGCCCTGGGACCGGGGCCCGACCTTGGTACCGATGATCCCCGACGAGGCGTGCAGCCCCTGCATGATGTCCGACTCGAAGTAGTCCTCGAGGATGTCGGCGGCGCTGCCCGTCGTCAGCCGGATCAGGTTGTGGAGGACATTCGGCGGCAGATCTGCGAGATAGGAGCCGATGGCCGCCAGCCTCGCCCGCTCCTCGGGGTCCTTGGAAGTGATGTCGGGCGGGATCGAGTCCATCAATGGCCGGATGGCATGGACCACTTGCTCCATCATGTGCCCGTAGGCGTCATAGGCGTCGGCATCGTGGGGCGAGTGCCTGGCGATCTCATGATGGTTCTCGTTCTTGTCCGGGCCCAGGAAGAGGTAGTCACCATTCTCCATGGGAGCGAAGGTCGACGGCATTAGGAGGGGCATGAACCCGTGCTTGGTGAGCTCCAGCTCATGGATGATCTCGGGGCGAAGCAGGCTCAGGGCGTAAGAGAAAGTGGTGAAGCTGAACCCGGGATAGAGCTCCTCGGTGATGGCCGCGCCGCCCACCAGGTGACGACGCTCCAGAATCAATGTGTTGAGCCCGGCCTTGGCCAGATATGACCCGTTGACCAGGCCGTTGTGACCGCCGCCAATGACGATTGCGTCGTACTTTCGCTTCTCGGGCATCACTTCCTCACGCAGTCTTTCTCGGCGGGTTGTAGAAGGGCATCCCGCGAACTTCGGCGTCGACCGTGTCGTATCGATGGTCGATGGTCACCTCGAGGCTCACCCTCGTTCCCAGTTTGGAGTGGTCAGGTTTCACCCGAGCGATCCCGATGTGCCTTTGCATCATTGGGGAGTAGACGAAACTCGGGGTGTATCCGATCCGCCTGACCTTCTCGTCGTAGAGCATCATCCCGCCGTGCTCTGGGGTGTGGTCCTTGGGCGGGACCAGTCCGCGTTCGTTGTAGACCCGGTTCCAGTCCTCCCAGTCCACCACGATCCCGACCGTCCGCCAGCGTGACGTTCCGTCGGCTAGTTCATTCTCGATGGCACGGCGCCCGATGAACGCCCGGTCGTCGGTTTCGAGGTCACGCAGCATCCACGACATCCCCAACTCGACGGGCGTGGTTCGCTGGTCGTCGTTCCAGGCGTAGCGGGACGAGTGGAAGTCGACGTCGATGAGGACGAGGCCGGCTTCGATCCGGCTGATGAGGAGGGCAGTCTGCCCGGCCGGGATCACACCCATGGGGGCGCCGACCTCTTCTACGGCATCCCAGACGTCGACAGCGTCGGCACTCTCCACCCAGACCTCGTATCCGAGATCGCCTGTGTACCCGGTGCGGGAAATGGTGACCGAGGCGTTGCCGACCTTGGCCGGGGTGAGATGGAAGTAGCCGATGCCCTCCATCTCGGGGGCGAGGGTCTTGAGGATCTCCCGTGCGTAAGGCCCTTGGAGGGCTAGTGCGCCGTAGTCGTCGGAAACATCGGTGATCTCCACCGACTCGTGGCCGATGAGGTCCCGGAGATAGGCGAGGTTGGGCTCGGCGGCGGTGAGAAGGAAGTCGTCCTCGGAGAGGCGAAGGATTACGCCATCCTCGACCACGTAACCGGCGTCGTCGCACCAGATCGTGTAGTGGGCCTGATTGGGACGGCACTTCCGGATGTCCCTGGCGAGAATCCCGGAGAGGTAGTGCTCGGCGCCGCGACCGATGATTCGGTACTTGTACAGGGGCGAGGTGTCGATCATCGCCGCCGCATTGCGGATGGCGAAATACTCGAACTTTTCCGAGCTCTGATACTTGTCGGTTGCCAGGTACCCCGACCAGTGACTCCACAAACCGGTCTGGTTGGCGGCGCTGGTCCGCGGGTGAAACGGCGTCTCACGGATCAATGGCTACCTCGGGTCGGTGAGGCAGGTTAACCCGTTGTCGGCCACCTCCGGCCCGGAAACTAGGGGTTTGCTGAACCGCCGTTCAGGGTCTCGCTGCTACCGTCCGGACTCCTTCAGAACTGCGGTGTGCTCCTGCCCGAGGAGGGGTTTCTCCCCGGGTTGAGGGAATTGACCCGGAAACACGACGCCCTGCTCACGTACGACGAGGTGAAGACGGGCCTGACCGTCGGCAAGGGTGGGGCCACCAAGCGATTCGGCGTCCAACCCGACATCGTCTGTCTCGCCAAGGCCCTTGGCGGTGGGCTTCCTATCTCGGCGATCGGAGGCACCTCGGAGGTCATGGACCACATCGTCGACGGCACCTACGATCAGGTGGGAACGTTCAACGGCAACCCGCTGAGCATGGCCGCAGCCCGCGCGATGCTGACCGAGGTCATGGTCGAGGACAACTACCGGCACCTGGCCCACATCCAGCAACGGATGGAGAAGGGCGCCAACGAGGTCATCGGCCGGCATCACTTGCCGGCTCATGTCGCCACGGCGGGCGCCAAGGGGAGTGTCATCTACTCGCCGCAGCCCATGCGCACCTATCGGGACTTCCTCGATGTCGACGGGCGTTACGCCCAGGCGGCATGGCTCTACCAATACAACCGGGGCGTCTTTCACCCGCCATGGGGCAAGGGTGAGCAGTGGCTGATCTCGGTAGCCCACGACGACGAGGACATCGATCGCTATCTGGAGACATTGGATGCATTCGCGGCGGTCATCACCCACTGATCCGGACATAGACTCGCCCGCCTGATGAGCGGCGTCGTAGAACTGGTCGACCTGGAGAAGAACTTCGGCGAGGCAGCGGCCGTCGATCGGATCACTCTCAGGGTGGAGGATGGGGAGTTCTTTGCCCTGCTCGGTCCGTCGGGTTGTGGGAAGACGACCACGCTTCGGCTCATCGCCGGGTTCGAGCGCCCCGACTCCGGGGCAATCCTGATCGACGGAGTCGACCGGGCTGGCACCCCTCCCCACAAGCGGCCGGTGAACACGGTGTTCCAGAGCTACGCCCCATTCCCCCACATGAAGGTGGCGGACAACGTCGCGTTCGGGCTGCGCTACCAGAACGTGTCGAAGGCAGAGCAGAAGAAGCGGGTGAGCGAGGCCTAGGAGCAGGTGAGGCTGACAGGTATGGAGTCCCGGAGGCCGACCCAGG